>TARA_R100000781_G_scaffold66410_3_pt1 | contig 72481 bp, 74 predicted proteins | sample TARA_R100000781 | Tara Oceans TARA_R100000781 (sample SAMEA2623385) | marine metagenome | biome: marine biome (ENVO:00000447); feature: deep chlorophyll maximum layer (ENVO:xxxxxxxx); material: "saline water (ENVO:00002010), including plankton (ENVO:xxxxxxxx)" | depth 60 m | reverse complement strand
CCGAAACAGAACCCGCTCCCCCAAGGCATTTCCTTTCTCCAAGCCTGCTACGCCACCCGGTCGACTGCCAGGTGGGTTAGGGTGAGCAGGGCTTGTTTGTAGTCGGAGTCCGGGAGATCGCTTAATGACTGGCGCGCTTGTTCGGCGGCCTCTAAGGCTTTGTCTCGAGTGTATTGCAAAGCTCCGGTTCGCTCCATGGCGGTTAGCACGGTTTGTAAGTGCTCACGTCCGTCGCCTTGTTCAATGGCTTCGCGAATAAGCTTTTGTTCTACTTCGTTGCCATGCCACATGGCATACAACAACGGCAGTGTGGGCTTACCTTCCGCTAAGTCATCACCGGCATTTTTGCCCATCGATTCGCTGTCGGCGGTGTAATCCAGTAAATCGTCAACCAACTGAAACGCGGTACCCAAATAACGACCGTAATCGGCCAGTTGCTGCGTTACTTTTTCGTCTTGTGCCGTTAATACGCCGGCCAGCTCAGTTGCGGCTTCAAACAGCTTAGCGGTTTTTCCGTAAATGACATTGAAGTAGCTGGCTTCTGAGGTATCCGGGTCGTTACAGTTCATTAACTGCAGTACTTCACCTTCAGAAATAATGTTGGTGGCATCCGCTAAAATCCGCAGAATCCGCAGTGAGTCTAAATCGACCATTAGCTGAAAAGCGCGGGTATAAAGGAAGTCACCCACCAGCACGCTGGCTTCATTACCGAACACCGCATTAGCGGTTTTACGTCCACGGCGAAGCTCCGACTCGTCGACGACATCGTCGTGCAGCAGGGTCGCGGTATGAATAAACTCGATAATTGTCGCTAGTTTGCGGTGGTCGTTACCTTCATAACCCAGGGCTCGGCAAGCTAATATGGCAAGCAGTGGGCGTAAGCGTTTACCACCACTGTTGACAATATAGAGGCCTAACTGGTTAATTAAGGCAACATCCGATTGAAGTTGTTCACCTATTAAAGCATTTACGCCAAGCATATCGTCTTTGGCTAATGCGTTAATGGACTGCATATCCATCATAGATATCTGTTTATTTACAAAATTTAACGGAAAAGGGATGGTACACTATTTAAAGCGGCGCGGAAACTCAAAGCGCGGCAGATGGCGTAGCCTTTAAGTTCAAATAAAGGGTTGCGATCGCTGGCGGGATTACGTACAATTCGCGCCCTGATTTGAATTTGGATGCCCAATAGGGTTGTGGAGAATAATATGTACGCAGTATTCCAAAGTGGCGGTAAGCAGCACCGTGTGTCTGAAGGCCAAATCGTCCGCCTGGAAAAACTGGAAGCAGCTACCGGTGATGTAGTTGAATTCGACCAGGTTTTGATGGTTTCTGACGGCAACGATGTAAACATCGGTGCTCCGTTCGTATCCGGTGGTAAAGTGAAAGCGGAAGTGATTGATCACGGTCGTGGCGATAAAATTAAAATCGTTAAGTTCCGTCGTCGTAAGCACTCTCGTCGTCAACAAGGCCATCGTCAGTGGTTCACGGAAGTGAAAATCACTGGTATCAACAGCTAATTAAGGAGTAACGACATGGCACATAAAAAGGCTGGTGGTTCTACTAAAAACGGTCGCGACTCAGAGAGTAAACGTCTCGGTGTTAAGCGCTTCGGTGGTGAGTCTGTATTAGCAGGCAACATCCTGGTTCGTCAACGTGGTACTAAGTTCCACGCGGGAGCGAACGTAGGTATTGGTAAAGACCATACATTGTTTGCAACCTCAGAAGGCAAAGTGTCTTTTGAAGTGAAGGGCAGCAAAAACCGTAAATTTGTGAGCGTTATTACTGACTAATAACGTGAACATAAACTGAAAAGTTTCGGTTCTGAAAGCCCTGCCTTACGGCGGGGCTTTTTCATATGTGCTAGAATTTTGCACAGTATTCTCTAAGTGATAAGTAGCAAATTGCGATGAAATTCGTTGATGAAGTAGAAGTCCGCGTAGATGCGGGTGACGGCGGTAATGGTTGTATCAGTTTCCGTCGCGAGAAGTACATTCCCAAAGGTGGTCCCGACGGTGGTGACGGCGGCGATGGTGGCGATGTCTACCTGCAAGCCGATGAAAACCTGAATACCCTTATCGACTATCGTTTTGAGCGCTTCCATAAAGCGGAGCGTGGGCAAAATGGTATGGGTAAAAACTGTACGGGTAAACGCGGTAGCGATATTGTGCTGCCGGTTCCTCCGGGTACTCGCGCTACCGACGTCGACACCGGCGAAGTTCTTGGCGATTTGACGCAACATGGTCAGCGGTTAATGGTCGCCAAAGGCGGCTTCCATGGTTTAGGTAATACACGTTTTAAAAGCAGTGTGAACCGTGCTCCTCGGCAGAAAACCGATGGTACTCCGGGTGAAGTGCGCTCATTAAAACTTGAACTCATGTTGCTGGCCGACGTAGGCTTACTGGGTATGCCAAACGCCGGTAAATCGACCTTTATTCGTTCGGTTTCAGCGGCGCGTCCTAAAGTAGCGGACTACCCCTTTACCACGTTAATACCTAATTTGGGGGTTGTGCGTCCGGCACCACATCAAAGTTTCGTTATTGCCGATATCCCGGGTCTTATCGAAGGTGCCGCTGAAGGTGCTGGCCTGGGTATTCGCTTCCTGAAACACCTGGAGCGTTGTCGTTTACTGCTGCATTTGGTGGACTTAGCACCTTTTGATGAGACCGACCCTGCAGAGCAGGCACGTATTATCATCAACGAGCTGGAAAAATACAGTCCTAAGCTGGCAGAAAAGCCACGCTGGCTGGTAATCAATAAAGTCGACTTACTGCTGGACGAAGAAGTTCAGGAAAAAGTCGATGAGCTGGTTAAAGCTCTGGACTGGGACGGTCCGGTATTCCAAATTGCGGCGTTAGAAGGGCGAGGCAGTGATGCTCTATGTCGTGAGGTTATCTCGTACCTTGAGACCTTACCTGCACCTAGCACGGACCAACAGGAAGAAGCCGATCCAGTTGAGTTTATGTGGGATACCTACCACGAAGAAGTGCTGGAAGAAGAGCAGGATGACGAAGACGATGACGATGATGACGATCACGACGTCGAAGTGATTTATCAGAAGTAAAAAGGTAATTCTAAATGAAAATCTCACTTGTGGTTGCAATGGCAGATAACCGGGTTATCGGCAAAGACAATAAAATGCCATGGCATCTTCCGGATGAGTTGCAGTATTTCAAAAAAATTACTTTGGGTAAGCCAATTGTTATGGGTCGACGAACCTTTGAATCAATTGGCCGACCTTTACCCGGGCGCAAAAATATCGTTCTAAGCCGTCGAACGGATCGTTCGGAAAATCAGGACAGTCAGGTCATCTGGGTATCTGGTGTGCAACAAGCTATTGCGGCTGCAGGACCGGTTGATGAACTTATGGTCATTGGTGGAGGAAAAATTTATGAAAAATTTTTACCACTCGCAGACCGACTATATGTTACTAAAATAGACCTAAATGTTGAGGGCGATACCTATTTCCCTGACTATCTCCAAGTCGCTGACTGGCAAGAGATAGAGCGGCAAAACTTTGCCGCCGATGAGCGTAATTCACATAACTTCAGTACCCTTATTTTCGACAGGAAACGTTAATAAGAAGTTATAAATTCAGTAACTTACAACAATTTTAGGCCATTGCAGCAGGCTTAAGTTCGTAGTATCATCCCTGATGAATTTTTGAACAATCTTGTGATGGGGTTTTACATGAAAGCGATTGTATTAGGCACCTTGATGGCTGCCGTTGCAGCGACAGGCGCAACATTCTCAAAAAGCGCAGAAGCAAATGAATTAGCTTTGAGCTTGTGCACATACGTACAAGGTGACGACACCATGCGTATGCGTAAGAAACTGCGTGACTCTCGTGTCCGTGTACGTGATATCTACAGCGGCATCCAGTGTAATGGACAAAGCTTACTGCAATTCGCAATGACGAACGGCTCACAAGAAATTGGTAGCTTCATCGTTGGTCGTCTGTCAGTAGATGAACTACAAAGCTCAGGCGACTACGAGTGGGCTCAGTCTAACGGTCATGGCGACACTGCCATCGCTCAGGCAATTAAAGAACGTGCAGGCTTGTAATTAAAAGACTTATTGCGTATTTCAAGAGCCCGCAAACGCTGTTTGCGGGCTTTTTTTACATCTTCTAACAATTCAATCAGTAACTTACCTTGTAATTATTCCCCGTTCTCTACGACAATAGATCCGTTACGCAAACAAACGGAATCGTTATGAAACAATGGATGGCACTAGCTTTGCCGGTACTGTTATTGGGGTTAGCTCCGCTGAGCAGTTTGGCACAGACAAAAACAACCGAAGCTGCAAGCTGTTATCTTCCCGGCGTGCAGGAACAATTGCATTGTGGAACAGTGTCAGTTCCGGAAAATTATGACCAGCCTGAAGGCAAGCATATCGGTATCTATTACGCCGTACTGCCGGCAGTTCAGGAGGGCGCTAAGTCTGACCCAATGCTTATTCTCGCAGGAGGGCCCGGGCAGGCGGCGACAGAGCTTGCGCCAATGATAGCGCGAATGTTTGAGGGAGTGCGCCAGAAGCGGGATATTCTCTTAATCGATCAACGCGGCACAGGGAAAAGTCATCCGTTGAAATGCGATATCGAGCGGCCAGATGAGCTCATTCGCGCTGACGATGAGCAAGACCTTGCAGAGTTGAGCCGTGAATGCCTGAAGCAATACCCTAATACTGATACAACCCAATATCACACCGTTAATGCGGTAAAAGACTTCGAACGGGTACGTGAACACTTAGGAATTGAGCAACTGAATTTGTATGGCGGATCGTATGGCACCCGGGTAGGGCTGACTTATTTGCGTGAAGCTCCAGGCTCAGTTCGTACCGCTACTTTAGATGCAATTGCACCACCTCAGGTTGTTATTGGTCCTTTTGGTCAACATGGTGCTGACGCATTTAATGCCATGTTAGAAGACTGCACTGAGCAAACTGCGTGCCGCGAGAAGTTTCCAAACCTTGAACAAGAATATTATGAGGTGATGGCTGAACTTGAAGCTCAGGATATCTTATTGGAAACACGCGATCCTTTGTCCTTTGAGCCTCTGGAAATTAACCTGACACCAGGGCGCTTCAGCTCCATTATGCGAGTGGCTTTATACCACCCGAACACTCGTCAGCTTTTACCTTATGCTATCCATTCTGCCGCGGCAGGAGACTACCATGCCATTCTTGGACTCATGGGCGGCACCATGTCTCAAAGCAGTATCTATTTGGGGTTGATGTTGTCGGTCGTCTGTTCTGAAGACCTACCACGAGCCACGCCAGAATTGCTTGAGCAAGACGGCGACAATCAGTTTATTGGCAGTCGCACCGGCGACGCCTTTGTTGATATGTGTGCGGGTTGGCGCTCATCGAGTGTACCGGGTTACTGGTCTGATCCTGTCGTTAGCGACAAACCGGTATTGTTATTATCCGGTGAGTTAGATCCGGTAACACCGCCTGAATGGGGAGAGATTGCACACCGGACTTTGCCCAACAGTAAGCACTTAGTTGCGCCAAACGCAGGCCATACCATTGCCAGCCATACATGTGCGAATCAACTTGTTGCGGATTTTATTGAGCAGGGCTCAATCGAAAATATAGATGGCAGTTGCTTAACTAAGCAGAGTCTTAAGCCTTTCGTACTGAACCAAAATGCAGCGGGGCTATAAGGGATGATAAACGTAGATGCACTGACAAAAACATTTAAAAATGTGCAAGCGCTGGATTCGCTCTCGTTTCAGGCAAAAGACGGTGAAATTACCGGGCTCCTTGGCCCTAATGGCGCCGGTAAAACCACTTGTTTGCGTATTATTTACGGATTATTGCAGGCCGATACCGGTAAAGCTGAAATTGAAGGTGTCGATGCGAATCAGAAACCCATAGACGCCCGCCGTAATCTGGGCATATTTCCCGACAAATTCGGCCTCTATGAGCGTTTGACGGTACGTGAGCAAGTGGCTTACTTCGCCGGACTTCACGGTCTTACTGGTAACAAGCAAAAGCAAGCTGTCGAACAAGTGATAGAAAAGCTCGACATCAAAGAGTTGGCCGACAGACGTACAGCCGGTTTTTCGCAAGGCCAGAGAATGAAAGTAGCGTTGGCACAGGCACTGGTGCATAGCCCTAAGCACTTGATTCTTGATGAGCCCAGCCGCGGACTGGACGTAATGAGTACCCGTATTTTACGAGACGTGCTGCGCGAGCAGCGTGCGCAGGGTACCTGCATTCTGTTTTCCAGCCACGTAATGCAGGAAGTTGCTGCACTTTGTGACCGGGTGGTGGTTATGGCAAACGGCAAAGTTGCCGCAGAAGGAACCCCACAAGAGCTGTGCGACATGACAGGCGAGCCGCAACTGGAAGATGCCTTCGTGAAGATAATTGGTACTGACGAGGGGATAGCAGCCTGATGAGTGCATTAACCTCTGTATGGAAAAAAGAGTTTCGTGATGCAATTCGTGACAAGCGCTCCGTTCTGGCAGCTATGTCTTATGCTTTTTTCGGACCACTGTTAATGGCCGTGGCATTCTTTTTTCTGATTACGCAACTGACCGATAAAGCCGACATTGAAATTACCATTGAAGGCGAAGAAAACGCACCTCAGCTGGTTGATTTTCTTAATGAACGAGGCGTCGTCCAGAAGCAGGGTGAATGGGCAAAAACCGAAACGCCTATAGTCCTTACTTTGCCTGAAAACTGGCAGGAAAGCGTTCGTAAAGCAGAACCGGTAGAAGTGACTTTACGGGCAGACTGGTCCGCACAAAAACAGCAAACCGACATTAAACGAGTAGAGCAGGCAGTACAGGCTTATTCAAGCCAAATAGCCGCATACCGTTTAACACTGCGCGGCGTCGACCCACGCGTGATTCAGCCGGTACAACTGCAGAAACAGGACCTGGCAACCCGTGGCTCAAAGGCGGCTCTTATCATGGGCAGCGTGCTGGTTTTTATTATTCTGTCCGTGTTCTGGTCCGGCATGAACGTGGCCATAGACATTAGTGCAGGTGAACGCGAGCGTAACTCACTGGAATTTCTGCTGAGTCAGCCAATAAGTACCTGGGATATCGTGACCGGCAAAGCACTGACCGCAACAACCTTCTCATTGTTCGGGGCAATACTGTCACTGGTACTTATTCCCATTATTTTTGCCTACGTGCCATTGCATGAAATTGGCATGAACGTGAACTTCAGTGTCGGTATGATGGCGTTGATGTTCATACTGCTGGTGCCGTTAGCTCTCTTTGCTACCGCCTTGCAGTTGTTCGTGTCCTTCCGGGCGAAGAACTTCAAAGAAGCACAAACCTACATCAGCTTCTTGCTGATCATTCCAATGGCAGCTTCTTTTGGTGTGGAATTCGCACGCCTTAAAAACCCAATCCTTTACTATCTCCCGCTAACCGGTCAGCATCAGGCATTTCTGTCACTGATACGCGGCGAAAATGTCAACGTCATGGGAACTGTCATCAGCGCAATCGCGACCCTGGCAGCCGCACTGCTACTGATGAAATACATAGCCCGAATGCTCAAAAGCGAAAAAATCGTCTTCGGCCTGTAGCTGAGGAGAATAGCGAGCGCTGAGGTTACAAGGGCTATTGTGGAGGACGCCCGTGAATACATCCCTGTAGGGCTTGTGCAGCGCCATCCATGGCGCTGCACACCTCCACAATAGCCCTGTGTAACCGTTGGGTGCGCTCGCTATCTTCCACCTTAGATAAAAAGCTAATCTGAGCCGTTGAGAGAGGCTAAAGGGGCAGGCTGTTCACTTGTGAGCGTTACGAGTGTTGAAGGTCGCTGTGGCGGAGTGTCGAAGGCCATGGATGGCCTTCGTCAAGCCCTCATGGATGAGCTCGTCGCGTCTCCGCCACAGCGACCTTCAATGCTCAAGCGAAACAAGTGAGCAGCCTGTCCCGCCTCAGTCGAGTAGGCGGCCGTAGTGGTAGTAGAGCCATTGGCCCAGGCGGCGGAAGCGCGGCAGTGGGAAGGGCTTTAGTTGTGACTGGTAGTACGGTAGCTCGGGCAGGGGCTGTTCCATGGCGGCTTCTGCCAGTCGCTTGCCTGCTAAGGCGGTGAAACTAACACCGGCGCCGCAGTAACCCATGCTGGCGTAGATATTGTCTTTTACTTTGCCTATCCGCGGGTAATCGTCCAGTGACACACTGACCCAGCCACTCCAGAAGTGTTCCCATTTTTTGATATCCCGCAGTTGCGGAAAGGTCTGGTGCAGAGCCGTTAGCAGACGCTTAGCATAAACAGCATCGGCGGCATTTTTCCCCTGTATGGCACCGCGGCCACCAAACAATAAGCGGTTATCCGGCAGTAAGCGGAAGTAGTATTTCAGTATGCGAGTATCCATTATGGCGTACTGGGGTGACAGCTTAATGCTTTCAACTTGTTCTTTACTCAGAGGTGGGGTGGTAATAATGCTCGACAGTACCGGTAGCGAGCGACTGGCAAGCTCCGGCAGTAATTGCCCTGAGGTATAGCCGTTAGAACAAACTAACAGCTTACGGGCGCGTACAGCGCCTTTAGCGGTTTGCAAATACACGCCTTTGCCGCCAAGCGACATCGCCTTTGTTACCGGGCAATGCTCAACTAACTGCGCACCGGCTGTAACAGCCCGTCGGGCGGTGGCGGCAGCTAATAACATAGGGTTCAGAGCAAAGCAGTCGGTGAAGCGTAAAGCCCCATGAGCCTGGGGGCTGGAAACCAGGTTGCTCAATTGCTCTTGCGTCAGCCATTCCACCGGCTGGTTAAATTGTTTGAGCTGGTCATACTGTTTCTTTAACGGATCAATGGCGCCGGGTTTATGCGCTATTTTCAGATAACCACCGTTTTGGCGCTGACAATGCTGAGGGCACTCCTGTACCGTTTCCTCAACCAGCTTCAGCGCTTTCTGGTGTTCGGCGGCAATGCCTTGCGCAACTTCGTTGCCCAGGCGTTCAGCCCAGGCTGACAAGCCCAGTCGACCGGTACTTTTCATTACAAAGCCAGCATTACGGGAGGAACACCCCCAGGCTAATTGGTTAGCCTCAAACACCGCAACAGAGTGCCCGTTTTCAGCCAGAACCCGGGCTGCGTTTAAGCCAGTATACCCAGCTCCAATAACAGCAAACTCCACTTCCTCCGGCGCATCCACACACTCCGGAAAATTGGCCTGCGTATGCTGCTGCCAATAACTAGGCTCAGGAGCATCATGAGGCCCCGGAGGCGCATTAACCAAAGGATCATACATAAATCACCACCTATTAAAGCAGAGAAGGAAGACAGCGAGCGCTGAGGTTACAAGGACTATTGTGGAGGACGCCCGTGAATACATCCCTGTAGGGCTTGGGCAGCGCCATCCATGGCGCTGCACACCTCCACAATAGTCCTATGTAACCATTGGCGCGCTCGGTTATCCAGCTAAAGGTAAAAAGCCAACTTAAGCCATTAGGAGGAAGGCAAAAGGGGCAGATTGTTCACTTGTGAGCGTTACGAGTGTTGAAGGCCTCTGTGGTGGAGTGTCGAAGGCCATGGATGGCCTTCGTCAAGCTCTCATGGATGAGCTCGTTGCGTCTCCGCCACAGAGGCCTTCAACGCTCAAGCGAAACAAGTGAGCAGTCTGCCCCCCCCAAGCCCATGCAACCTCAGCGCTCGCTAGTTGTCGAACTTCAGCAGCATTTCGCCGGCGTCGCAGTAGCAGGTACCATCGCACACAGGGCAATAGTAGCCGTCTTCTACTGAGGCTTTGTACCAGCGTTTTTCGTGTTGTTTAATCATTTCACCGCCGCAGCGGGTGAAATATTCATAGGCGCTGTTTTTGGGGCTTTGCATCCAAATGTGTGCTAAACCACCCTGGCAACCCAGCTCTTTGGCTGAAGCTATGCTGCGATACAGCAACTCTTTGCCTATGCCTAAGCCACGTGCCTTTTCCGATACGGCGGCGCATTTAAAGTAGCACAGTTTGTCGGCCGGAATTGGCCAGGCGTCAGGGGTGCAAAAATCATCAATGGGCCATTGTCCGGGGGCCAGGGTAATTCTTATACCTAAAGGTGTATCGTCGCGCAGGGCTATCCAGTTCAACTGTACGTTACCAGCGGTACCGCCGGCTAAATACTGCTGAAAACTGTCTTCGTTCAGGTAGTTGTCACCATGAACTTCGTTGGCCAGATCAATAACGGCCGCCATATCGGCAGCCGTTATTTCGCGATAAATGATATCGCTCATTAGTAGCGGTACTCGTCTGTCTTAAACGGACCTTCTGCATCAACGTGAATGTAGTTGGCCTGATCCGCTGTCAGCTTGGTGATAACGCCACCAAAACCCTGCACCATGTAACGTGCAACTTCTTCGTCCAGTTGCTTCGGCAGAACTTCTACGCGCAGGTATTCTTCCTGCTGCTTGTTGTCCATGTCGGCAAACTTTTGTCCAAACAAGTGAATCTGCGCCAGTACCTGGTTAGCAAAAGAGCCATCCATAATACGACTTGGGTGACCGGTTGCGTTACCTAAGTTCACCAAGCGGCCTTCGGCCAGCAGAATCAGGTAGTCGTTATCATCGTCTGAGCGATAAATTTTGTGGACCTGTGGTTTAATTTCTTCCCAGCGCCAGTTTTTGCGCATAAAGGCCGTGTCAATTTCGTTGTCAAAGTGGCCAATGTTGCAAACCAGAGCGGTAGGCTTAAGTGCCGCCAGCATATAACGGTCACACACGTCCATATTCCCGGTTGTGGTTACAATCAGGTCGGTATTGCCCAGTAAGTCTTTGTTAATGTTCTCGCCGTTACCTTTGTTGTTGCCGTCAATGTAAGGAGAAACCACTTCAAAGCCGTCCATGCAGGCCTGCATAGCACAAATTGGGTCAATTTCGCTGATCTTAACAATCATGCCTTCCTGACGCAGACTTGCGGCAGAACCTTTACCCACATCACCGTAACCAACAACCAGAGCCTTTTTACCTGACAATAAGTGGTCAGTTGAACGTTTAATAGCGTCGTTCAGTGAGTGGCGGCAACCGTATTTGTTGTCATTTTTTGACTTAGTTACGGCGTCATTCACGTTAATGGCCGGAACTTTCAAAGTGCCTTTTTCCAGCATGTCCAGCAGGCGGTGAACGCCGGTGGTGGTTTCCTCGGTAATGCCGTGTACTTTGTCCAGCATTTGTGGGAATTCGTCGTGGATCATCAGGGTTAAATCACCGCCGTCATCCAGAATCATGTTGGCATCCCACAGCTCGCCGTCTTTGTGGCAAGTTTGCTTTAAGCACCAGTCATACTCTTCTTCAGTTTCGCCTTTCCAGGCAAATACCGGGACACCGGCAGCGGCCATAGCGGCAGCAGCGTGGTCCTGAGTAGAGAAAATATTACACGACGACCAGCGTACTTCTGCGCCCAGCTCAAGCAAGGTTTCAATCAGCACGGCTGTTTGAATGGTCATATGGATACAACCAATAATGCGGGCTCCGGCCAGTGGTTTGCTGTCAGCGTATTTACGGCGGATAGTCATCAGTGCCGGCATTTCGGACTCAGCAATCGCAATTTCCTTGCGACCCCATTCTGCCAGGCTAATATCTGCAACTTTGTAGTCTTGCGAATTTTCTACACTCATAGCGACTCTCTTTTTCAGTGATCTTGTCGGTGAACTTGTAATGAGTTCAGGCGGTTTGAGCCTTCATAACACGCTCAATTAACTGCTGTTGGCGCTCTTTATCCAGTCGAGCACCAAATTCGGTAACCAGTTCAGCGGCCGCGTGGCTGGCCAGACGGCCTGCGTCTTCTAACGACATATTACGGGTTAAACCATACAGCATAGCACCAGCGAACATATCGCCGGCACCGTTGGTATCAATAGCTTTAACCGGCACCCCAGGAACATGAACCTGACGCTCACGGTTAGCAATTAAGGCGCCATCTTTGCCCAGAGTAATTGCAACCGTGTCGGCCTGCTTTAGTAATACGCTTAAAGCCGCCTGAGGATCGTCCTTACCGGTTAATAATTCTGCTTCCTCACGGTTACAGAACATTAAATCGACGCCACCCTCAAGAATTTCATCAATGCCGTCGCGGAAAAATTTCACCATTGCCGGGTCAGAGCAGGTCATAACCAGTTTGGTGTTGTTATCGCGCGCCACTTTTTTAGCATGCTGAATAGCACCACGGGCAATTTCCGAGGTAATTAAATAACCTTCAATATAAAGGTAATTTGCTGCTGCAATCGCATGGTCATCAATTTCAACCGTGGACAAGTCAGCGGTAATGCCCAGGTGTGTACGCATAGTGCGTTCAGCATCCGGGGTAACCATGACCAGGCAACGACCGGTGATACCCGGGTTCTGCTGCTTTTTAAGGCTGGTTTCAATACCCACTTGTTCTAAGTCCTGACGGTAAAACATACCGGCTTCATCGTCTGCAACTTTACAACAATAATAGGCTTTTCCGCCAAACTGAGCAAAAGCCACCAGCGAGTTAGCGGCTGAGCCACCCCCACACTGCTTTTTTAATTCACCCAGTTCGCTGAGCTCGGCAATCAGAGTATTTTGAGCGTCTTCGTCAATCAGCTCCATCATGCCTTTTTTCAAATTGTGCTTTTGGAGGAAGTCATCAGTGACCTCAAACTCCTGATCCACCAGCGCATTGCCAATGCCGATTACATCAATGGTTTTCATAGTATTAAATGGTTGCCTTATTAGGGCGCGTAGTATACCCGATGAGTCGGTCAGGGTCGATAAATGAACAGAGCAAAAAGTGCAATAACCAGACAAGCAATGAAAAAGATCTGCCATTGCCTTTGCCAGCGCTGCGCCCGGGGCAATAACAACTCTGCCGGACGGCCGTCAAAACGCTGTCGCGCAATACGAATTCCCTGAACTTGTATAGGTCCGCCCAGGCTTACCCGGTGACAATAACTGAAACTCTGCAACCAACTGAGCAGCACAGTCGGGAACAACGGGTTACGGTTTAGCGACTGCAGTTTGGGCTTGTTGGGATGAAACAACGCCATAAAACGCGCTGCCAGCGACAGTAAAAACGAAGGGAAAAAGTGGCTTATGGTGTAAAGCCAGTGAGTTGCCAGACCAAAATGACGATAACGGGCCTGAGCAATCGGCCATATCTGAGTCAATTCATAGACAGTACGTACGCCAAGCGCTGCTAAAGGGCCCCCAATAAACCAAAAGAATAAAGGGGTGAAGCGGTGCTCTAAAATACTGGCGGCACGTAATTCCAGGCTGGTTTTTGCAATGCCGTGTTCGCTGAGTAAGTCACAGTCGCGCCAGGTTACGCGGCTTAGCCAGGCGCGGGCGGCATTTTTACGACCCCGCTGTAAGTGGCTGTCTGCTAAGCGTACGGCATGAGTAACCGGTTGCTGACGTAAACTGACCAATAGAATAAGCCAGCCAATGGCAAGTTCCACTTCGGCACCGGCAAAGACAATAGCCGCCGGCAGCAGCACCAGCAGCGACATGGTTAACCAGGCCAGAAAACCGGCAATACGTTGTTGGCTGACCGGGCGTCCGGGCTTGTTCACCTTGCCGCTCATGTAGGAAGCCATTAGCCGGAAAACGGCAAGTGGATGCCATTGTTCCGGCCACGGAAACCAGCGCTCTGCCAGCAATGCCAGCAGAGCGAGGGTCACAGGGGATAACAGAATGTGGTTTAAAAGCTCCGTGTTCATGCAGCTATACTGCCACGGACATGGTTAAGCGGCAATCGGCTGGTTATCTTTGTCTCTATTGGTTGGTACTGCAGCGCGTACATGCTCGGCCTGACGAATTTTGCCATGAATGTAGTCGTGTAGCTCAGCTACCCGGTAGCCAGGCTTGGCTTTAAAGCGCAGGAACGGCAAGCCGGCAGCGGCTAACGTATTTTTCAAAAACAAGTTACGTTTTTGCTGATTCAGCGATGACTGTCCGGGTTCCAGCTCAATGGCAGCTTTTACTTGCATGGTGTGAATGTCGCACAGTACATAGTCAAGAATACGTTGGCTGGCTTTGTTGTGCGCGTCTTTACGGGCAGTTGCCGACAAGCCGGAACGCACGGTAACAATATCGCTTAAGCGGACTTTAGTGAAAATGCGGAAATCATCGCCGACCGACTTTTCCAGCAGTGTCAAAAATTGGTCTTCCTGAGCCGTGCACAGGGTCGTATCTTTTAGTCTATAAGGGTAGGGGACGTAGTTTTCGGACATTCGGCTGGCAATAACAGCCACCGCAATTAATACAACAACAAACAACAACAAGATAATTTCCATTTTCACACCTCATCAGAAAATTGACGCTCTGTGAGGTGTGAAGCAAAAGCTGTGCCACTAATGGCTGCTTATGGAATTAATTTAAGCCGGGTTAGGCTGAATAACCACCCGGAATACCTTTGGTGGTGACACTGACAGCATCGTGTGCGTGCAACGACTCGTAGTGGTTCACCCGCAGCCAGAAGTCACGGAAGTGCGACATTTGGTTCAACTGATGCTGTAAGCGGCGCGATGCGTCTTCACAGAACATTAGGTTTTGTCCGTTCAAACGGGCAAACTCTTGCTCATCTTCACGTTTCACTGCAGCCTGAACCGGTGTTTTCAGCGCATCTTCAACAGCGTCAATCAGTTCCACAATAGGAAAGTCAGTAACGCTCTCGCTCAATGCCACTTTAACTTCAGCAATAGAACGCTGGCTGTGTGGTGTAGCGACAATACCTTCGGTTGAACCTAACCATTCGTGCATAGTGGCTGCATCGACTTGTTCCTGACCGGCAAACTGGGCACTAAAGGCGTCCTGGATTAACTGACGCGCTAACGCAGCTGAGCATGGACAAGTTGACGAGTAAGGCACATCAACAGACAGCTCCAGCTTCAGTTTTCCGGCATCGTAGCGACCGGTTAAACTCACCGGGTAAGCTTTCCATCCCTGCTTCTTGCTTATCAGCGACTTGCGGCGTAAGTGGTAGTCAAAATCAAACTTAATAAAGGCCTGATCACTGATGTCTTTATGACTTTCAATAAAGTCATTCAGCAGTTGCTTCAAAGTATCATGACTGAGTTCACCTTCGGTCGAGAGTTTGTCCAGCAATAAATACAAGCGAGACATATGGATACCCTTGGTTTTCGGGTTCTTCAGGTTGACGAAAGCTTCCACTTTAGCGGCCACAGGGCGCTCTGGTACGCCGGCGGCGGCTACCATAAGTGGAACTTCAATGTTGCTCATGCCAACCCAATCGAGGGCTCCCTCTGTCTGGGCCTGCGTTTGGTTGGCTACGTCGGGCATAACTGTTGGCATTCGTTGTGAACTCCAAGTCTCGTGAATATTGTCCGGCCAGATTGATCTTGATCAAGTTGGCTCAGTCTAAAGGTGGGCATTATATCGCAGAATTTAACCAGGTGACACCGATTGCCCTAATCGATTCTATCTGTGCACTGTGCACAGTGGTTGACTCAAAACAGGAATACGCCGAGGATAGGGTTTTGGATTGATGGAGCACAAAAAGATGGCAGAAAAATCGGATATCGATACCGAACTGTTACAACAATACCTGGACACTTTGGGCGCCGAAGGCATACAAGCAACCCTTACAACCTTTGACGGTATTATTCAAAGCTACGCTAAGTTACTGCATCAGGCAGCTAAAGAGCGTAACGAAGACGAATTACGCAAACAGGCACATAAAGTGAAAGGGGCCTGCAGTTCGGTTGGTTTAACGGCTCTGTCAAAAACTATGGAAAGGGTAGAAAAAGAAGACTGGGAATGGCCAGTGGCAGAACGCCTGTTAATAGAATGGGCCGATGCGGTCATTCCGCACCGGCAGCAAATTGACGCCTGGTTAGCAAAGCATCACTGAGCTTGCTGATCAACCTCACCAATAAAACGATAACCTTCACCATGGATGGTGGTAATAAGGTTTGGCGTTTCCGGGTGTGATTCGAAATGACGACGAATACGGCGAATGGCAACGTCAACTGTACGGTCATTTGGACGAAGTTCTCGGTCCAGCATACGTTTAACCAATGTTTCGCGGTCAAGAATACGGCCCGGATTCGATAAAAACAGCTCTAACGCGCGGTATTCACTTTTCGGCAGACGGAACATCTGGTTTTCCGGTGAATACAGGCAGCGACTGTCGCTGTTTAAACGCCAACCGTGAAACTGGAACTCAACACTGTTGTTTTCAACCGGATTGCTTGAGCGTGAAGCTTCAATGCGACGGCACAGGTTGCGTACGCGAATAGTAAGCTCTTTGGGGTTGTAAGGCTTAATGAGGTAATCATCAGCACCCAGTTCAAGAGCCAACAGGCGGTCGTCTTCGCTGTCGCGGCCGGTTAAGAAAATTAAGCCAATGTTGTCGCTTTCGCGTAATGACTCGGCAAGTTCCAGACCATTTTTGCCTGGCAGGTTAACGTCCATGATTACGACATCAACACGTTCCTGACGCATGATGTTTTCCATTTGCAGGCCATCAGCAGCATCAAAAACTTCGTAGCCTTCTTGTTGGAATAGACGGGTAAGAGTCTGGCGAGTAACAACTTCGTCTTCAACAATCAATATTCTGGCATTCATAAGCGTTGATTTTCCCGGAAAGTTCGTCGCTGTGCGTACGGTGTTGAACTTATATTTATAAAAGTTATGACGTTACATTATGACTTTTGTTTGAGATTTTTCAAGCATTGCTGACTAAAGTGACGGGAAAACGAACAATAAACTCCACCCCGTTCTTTTCCTCACTAAAGAAGTGAATGTTACCGCCTAATACCTGAGTCACCAGGTTATACACTAAATGCAGACCCAAACCACTACCGCCGGAACCTCGTTTGGTGGTGACAAAGGGGTCGAATATTTTACGACTGATATCACTCGGCACGCCTTTACCGTTATCGGCGTAAACCATTTCCAGCTCGGTGTCGTTCTGCATGCCAAAAGTAATATCAATTTGCCCGTGGTCGTAGCCGTCAAAAGCGTGGACCATGGAGTTCACAATAAGGTTTATCAGCACCTGGTTCAGCGGCCCGGCTTTAGCGCGTACCGTGAGGTTGTCCGGGCAAGAAATTCGAATTGGGAATTTTTCCGGGTCAAGGCGTCGCGGTTTAACCGAAATAAGAACATCGTTCATAAAAGACGGAATATGAATGTCGCGATCCACTTCCGATGACTGGTCAACGGCCACTTGTTTAAAGCTGGTGACCAGGTCAGCAGCGCGGCCTAAATTGCGATAAATAATTTGCAGGTTTTCATCGCAATCACTTAAAAAGCGCTCAAATTCAGACGTTGAAATGCGTTTCTCGTCAAACTTTTCCTGCATAACGGTCAGTTTGTCCTGCAATAAGGTCGAAGCCGTTACTGACAGACCAATGGGCGTATTAACTTCGTGCGCAATGCCGGCAACCATGTCACCCAGCGACGCCATTTTCTCCGACTCAACCAGTTGTCCCTGATACTGGTGCAACTGCTCCAGCGTTTTTAACAGCTCACTGTTCGATTCTTTCAGCGCCTGAGTGCGCTGTGTTACCTGCCGTTCCAGCTCGGTATTTAACTGACTGGCTTCTTCTTCGGCACGGCGCTGACGACTGATATGCTGCTGTACCCTGTCCAGCATGGTATTAAAGGCGTGAGCCATCATGTCGAATTCTACCAGCTGTGAGGGCGCCAGGCGCAGGGAGTAGTTCTTGTCCCGCGCTACCTGAGAAATGACGTCCACAACAGAGTCGAGCGGAGTCACAATGGTTTTTCTTAAACGCAGAGTCACTAACCAACAAAGCAGCAGTGTCAGCACAAATACCACAGCGGCTATGCCAATAGAGCGCCACATAAATAAACGGGCCTGCTCCAGTGAGCCACGCAGGTAAACATAACCGATTACTTCGCCATCCAGTACCACAGGCTGGGACACTTCAATGTAGTTGTCCTGAATTTGCGGCGTGGTCAGTCGGTCAAGTTTTGAAAAGCGCGCCGGAATAGGGGCCAGGCCCTGTTTGTTATAGCTGGAGAAAAAGGTCAATTCGTTACTGGTTTCATCCAGTTTGTAGACATGAACGTGCTGAATAAAGTCGGTGTTTTGTAGTGAGTTTAGCCGTTGTTTTTCGGTTGCATTGTCATTAAACACCAGACTACTGGCGGCATTACCGGCAACTATGCGGGCGTATGAAAGCGACTGCTCATGCAGCGACTTCTCGTACTGAGCAACCTGGCTAACAATATTGACGGTAAAACCGACAAGAAGCGCGAAGCTGGTGACCAACAACACGATATAAATCAGTATGCGCTTCAGTGAAATAGTATGCATTCAGTCTACGGCTCAGTCTCTGAAAAAAATTATTTGTATATTGATGTTAGCAAAGCGTTAACAAAAAAGGCATTGGTTAAACAGAAAAATCGGTTATTTATCGATAAGCTGCATGGTAAACGCGGTAGCGACCATCATCGGCAATGGTATCACAGTGCGTAAAAGCCGACTCAATAACCTCGGGCCAGGGCAGAAAACGGTTTGCCACAATTCTTAAAATACCTTGTTTATTAAGGTGTTGCTTTGCATCTTTGATAAACTTCCGGGCAATTTCATAATCGGTTTTCTGCCCGGTATGAAACGGCGGGTTACTAATAATGAAATCGAACTGTCCGGCGTCTTCTGGTATCCCGTCGGCTAAACGCAATTCTGCATTTACTGCCCCTTGTTCCAATGTCATTCTGCTGGCAGCAATGGCAATAGGACTCACGTCACAAGCCATAAGTTCAGTGGTCAGTGATGAAACTTGCTGAGCAATAACACCCGCTCCACAGGCAAAGTCCAGGCCTCGCCTGCTGGGCAAATCTTTAATATGCTGCAACAGCAGCAAGGTGGCAGGATCAATATGCTCACGGCTGAAAACACCCGGCAAAGTGACAAAAGACTTCTGCTGGTTATCCAGTTCATAAGTCAAAGTCTTAGCGTAACTGGCCAAAGGTGCAGGTTCATGAGCCTGGTGATTTCTTGCGCTGGCAAACAGTAAACAGTGGTTAGCTGAGGCCAGCTTCTGAGGCGGTTGCAACCAGTCTGGCAGCTTTTTCATCAACGGCTGAATGCCGGAACGTTTCTCACCAGCAAACCAAACCGGGGTATTGGCCGGCAATAACGCCAGTTGTTCTAATAAATAATGATTAAGTTCTTTTTCTTTGGCTACCAGCATTAACACGCCGTCGTAAGCGGTTAAATCGGGTGCCTGTGCCTGACAAAAAACGTTGTGTCCGGCCGCTTTCCAGGCATCGGCATGGCCGGCATGAAAACACCAGGCCGAACTATTACCTAGCCCCGCCAGCTCTGCACCGCCGGGGTGAATCACTAGCAACGAACCATGGGTCCAGGGTTGGGACGACTGTCTCCCAAGCATAGAAAAAATTGCAGATGACATAGTAGTTACCGCTTAGACCAGACTGTCTACTCGTAGTTGTTTGTCCTGAAGTAAGAACATTGTACCATTGCGATGTTCTTTTATGCGCAGGCTTTTTTCTTTAAAAATAAACAAAATGCCGGGGAACACTTCTTTACTGACCATAGTACGCAGTACCGGATGGTTCTCAAAAGCTTCCAGTACAGAGTCGATGCTGATGCGGGTAGTAACAATGCGCGCTTTGAGCTTACGCAGCTCACCTTTTAATTTGGTCTCGTACTCAAGCTTTTTAGGGCCGTCTTCCAGCGTCTGGCAACGGTCCAGCCCCTGTTGCACAACTTTTATTCGTGCCAGAGTTTTAGCCAACACGCCACGCATATTCTTTAAATGTTCCAGCGACTGCGGGTCAACCGGAGGCAATGACCAATATACTCGTGTTTTGGTTCCGGCAGGCGCACCGAGCTGCCCACAATAAATGTGATCACAGGTTTCAATGGTGCCGCCTATCAATTTACCGCGGGCGTTGCGGCCCTCACCACCAATAGCCAACTGGCCTTTGGTTATGACATGACAATGAGTGAGCTGCTTATCGATATGTACGCCATTTTGCGAATCTAAACAGGAGTATTGGGCGTAGGCGCACCAAATGGAGCCTCCCGCCACCAGTTTAGTGGAAACATCGGGTATCCAGTCATCGGCGTCTTCGTCATGCTCTGCGGTTTCGCCTGAATTCAGCAGGCGGCCAATGCAGCCTTTGCGTACTGTTATATTGCCGTCTGCGTATAATTCAGCGGAGTCGACATAACCACCGACGGTGATATCACCCGAGCAGGTGACTTTCATACCTTCGCTGACATTACCGCTGACAATGACACTGCCTTTAAATTTAACGTGGCCGGTGGAAACATCCACATTGTTTAACTGCATGACATCGTCAACTTGTACGCTGTTATCGTTAAAGCTTGGCATGCCGGTACGGTCGGCAACAATTAAATTGCTGTCTGTTTCACTGACACGGGTACCTTCACCAGGTTTAAAGTCACGATCTTCGCCGTCATGCGCTTCTAATTCCTGGCCAAAAACGGTAAAACCCGGACGGCCTTTACTGGGCGGAATTTTCTGCAGTAACGGTTGTTCCGGGTCAACAGTAACCTGAGCGCCTAAGTCGCGCATATCGGCGGTGCCGTCTTCACGGAGTTGAGGTCTTAGCACACGTTTGCGCGCATCGTCAGCCAGTGGTTTAAATTTGGCGTTACTGCCATTAATGGGGTATTTACCTTTAGCTACAGTAACGGAAAGCTCGGCGCCTGGTGGTGCTTCTTTGGTGTGCTCTACCAAGGCTTCAATTGCCTTGCGCTGAATACCGGAGGTTACTTTCTTTTCTTTCAGCTTAGCAATAATGGCTTCCTGACTCAGCGGCTTACCGCCAAAGCCAACAATGGCACTGGCCGTCACTTTCATCTCGTCGTCACTGACTTGTAAGTTCAGGTCGGCATCGAAAATTTCGGCAATAGTTACCTGAAAGGGAATGCTGCTGTTGCTGTCTTTGCTGTAGTGCTGGGCGTATTTTGTGGCGGTTTGCGCCATCATTTGCGGATCGAGCAGTTTCGCAGCCGAAAATTCAGAAGCCTGCCATGCCTTCTGTAACTGCTCTTTTTTGACCTCTGACGGAGAAGTGCCAGCATCAATAATGATGTACACATCTCTTTCAGAAACCCTGAAACTGACCGGACTGGACATAGGGTGCCTGTTTTCTAACCACTGTTGTTATTTTTATCGGGCTACTTTAACGAATATTAAGTAATTTTTGTATTAATTTTAATCGGCTGAGTTGAATTCGTTACAGTAACTCTCTATCTGGCCGTTAACCAAAGCTAGGCTTTCATTGACTTGTCTAATTGCCTTAGCCCTCTCATTTTCGTCTTGCTCTCGCCATTTTGTAAAAAGTTGTGCAGCCAGTTTGCTTAAAGGAGCGGCACCAATTGTCGCGCTTAAACTTTTTAATGTATGAAATTGTAAACGCGCCGCTTCAGCGTCTTTTAACAAAACCCCGGCATCAAGCAGGGGACGAAACTGGTCCAGGTAACAAACCAGCACTTCCCGGTACAACTCTTTTTGACCGTCACAATGGCGAAGGCCCTGACTAAAATCAATTTTTGCTAAATTACTGCTCATAAGGTTTGTTTTCATACACCTCAGTAAAAGAACCCACACTTTCGGTCGCATCTGACATGGTATCTTTATCAAATTGCGCCACGTTGAATAAGGCTTCACCTTCATTAGCTACCGGAATATTGCTGCAGCCTATGATAATGCCGCGCACCGGAGATTCAACTTCATCGCCGTCGCCACCGTGAGGGCTTACGCTTAACGCTAATACTTGCTGCTTCTGAATGGTTTGACCCAGCTCAACTTTTGGAATGATAAGACCATCCCGCTCTGCACGAACCCAGGTGGAACGGCGGGCAATAACAGGGGTAACGCGGCGCCCGCGGCGTCGGCCTTTCATTATCTTGAGGTGCTTCATGACATTCTGTACGCCAATAACACCGGCACTTATCGAGGCTTCATCAAAGCGCAGTGCTTCGCCGGCTTCGTATAAAATCAATGGAATGTTCAGCTCGTTGGCGAGTGCCCGCAGTGAACCATCGCGCTCTTTAGAATGCAGAATAACCGGGGTGCTAAAGGCTTTTGCCATTGCCAGGGCTTTCTCGTTTTCAACATCAACGCGAATTTGTGGCAGGTTGCTGCGGTTAATGGCGCCGGTATGTAAATCCACTATGTGAGTGGATTTTTTTACCAACTCTTCGCTGAATAAATAGGCCATACGGCTACCCATTGCGCCACGTTCCGAGCCCGGGAAGCAACGGTTTAAGTCGCGTCGGTCAGGCAGGTAGCGCGACTGCTGAATAAAGCCAAATAAGTTCACAATAGGCACAACCACCAGCGTACCTGCAAGCTCGCGTGCGTCTACGGTGTTGATCAAACGCCGGCAAACTTCAATGCCATTCAGTTCATCGCCGTGAATGGCCGCACTGACCAGTAATACCGGACCAGGCTTAGTGCCATGAAACACATCAATCCGTAAATCCAGCGGCGCGTCGTTGTATAAACGCAGCGCCGGCAGCGTAATGTGCTGATGCGAACCGGGCTCTACACACTGTCCGCCAATTTCAAAACGCTTCATTCTAGCCGCGCCCTTTGGTACGGGTTTTATGGGCTTTGGCATTTTTCTCAAGGAAGCTGATAATTTGCCCGGCAACGTCTTTATCCGTTGCCTGCTCTATGCCTTCAAGGCCGGGTGACGAATTCACTTCCATGACTAATGGCCCGTGATTAGAGCGCAGGATATCCACACCGGCCACGTTCAGCCCCATAGTTTTAGCCGCTTTAACCGCTGTTGCCCGTTCTGCCGGGGTCAGTTTTACCAGCGACGCACTGCCGCCGCGGTGTAGGTTAGAGCGGAACTCACCAGCTTTCGCCTGGCGCTTCATAGCCGCAATGACTTTGTCACCAATAACCAGACAGCGAATGTCAGCCCCACCGGCTTCTTTAATGTATTCCTGCACCATAAAGTTCGACTTCAGGCCCATGAAAGCTTCAATCACGCTTTCCGCAGCCTGACGAGTTTCAGCCAAAACAACGCCAATACCCTGAGTGCCTTCCAGCAACTTGATAACCAGCGGCGCACCGCCGACCATGTCAATTAAGTCCGGAATGTCCTGCGGCTGACTGGCAAAGCCTGTGGTCGGCAGGCCAATACCTTTGCGCGATAAAAGCTGCAGCGAGCGCAATTTGTCGCGGCTACGGGAAATGGCTACCGACTCATTTAGTGGGTAACTGCCAATCATCTCGAACTGGCGCAGAACCGCTGTGCCGTAAAAAGTAACAGACGCACCAATACGGGGGATTACGCAGTCATAAACGGGCAGCTCTTTACCGTGTTTGTGAATCGACGATTCGCGCGCGTTGATGTCCATGTAACACCGCAATGGGTTAAGTACGTCAACCTCATGGCCACGCTGTTCAGCGGCTTCCACCAAACGGCGTGTTGAATAAAGCGCTGAGTTACGCGATAAAATCGCAATTCTCATGGTTGTTCTCCTAATAAGTGAGAGGCCTGTGGGTCGACGATGAAATGTCCACGCATGGCTTGTCGGCCTAATAACATCCGAAATTTCATAGTGTCTCTGTTAGTTAACGTCAGTTCCACCAGCTCGTCAAATGTACCCAGTTGTAAACGTGTTCGGATCACATACCGGGTCTCGGTGTGACCGCCGGAATCGGTCACTTCACGTTTATCAAATACGGGGGCTTCGCAAATTTGTTCGCGCAGAGAGTCTTGCTCCGGGTGCATATAAATGCGCAGCCACTCTTTATTGTCGCGCTCAAATGGCTCTAATTTAAATGCATGCAAACACGACGTTTTCGCGCCAGTATCAACTTTCATATGAATTGGGTTAATATGGAGCTCAGGAAGTACGCCCCACTCTTGCCAGCCAATTGTTGTCATTGTGCTACCTTGTAATAACTGTTGAATGCTTAATACAGTATTCTGATAAAAACGCAATTTTTATTGATCGATAGTCACAGTTTTTACGTTTTTTCTCAAACCTGATACTTTAGTCCGGTATGAGCTATACAACTTCTTTGAGGATAGTCTATGTCTGCTTGCCCAACCTGTAACTGCCGCAAACCTCTTGGGTTTGGCATTAAAATGGCGTTTCAGCCAATTGTAGACATCTCCAGTAAAACGGTGTTCGCTTACGAGGCTTTGGTGCGGGGCGAAAACGGTGAAGGCGCGGGCCGCATACTGGGGCAGGTGACTGAAGACAATAAATACACCTTTGATCAAAGTTGTCGGGTGAAGGCTATTGAAACGGCTTCGCGCATTAAATTGCCGGGTAATTTAAGCATTAACTTTATGCCCAATGCCATTTATGAGCCAGAAACCTGTCTGGCAAAAACCCTGGAAACGGCTAAAAGAACCAACTTTGACCGTAATAACATCATTTTTGAGGTCACTGAGCAGGAGCAAGTAGTCAGCCAGCAGTTTTTAGTTGAAGTATTTGAGGCTTACCGCAAAGAAGGTTTCAAGACGGCCATTGACGACTTTGGTGCTGGTTATGCCGGATTAAATTTGTTGTCCGACTTTCAGCCCGACATTCTGAAAATTGATATGAAACTGATTCGTGATATTTGCCAGAATAAAGTCAAACAAACCCTGGTTCGCTCTATTCAACAAATTGGTGAAGAGCTTGGCATTCAGCTTATTGCCGAGGGTATTGAAACCGACGACGAATACAAATACCTGCGCGACAACGGCATTACTTTAATGCAGGGCTACTATTTCCAAAAGCCTATGCTGGAAGCGATTCAGGACGTTAATTTTCCGTAATTACGCATCCGTATCACCGTTTCGGCTCGCCTGTAACTTCTGCAAATGCGCTTTAAAGTCGTAAATGTCGCGGTCTAGCGCCGCAGAGCTTACGTATAAGTCGTAGCCAAGCAGCTCCCGCATTTGTTCCATGCGTTTACCAAAGACCCCAATAAGCCCTTTGTAAACCTTACCGCTAGGGCTTATGTAGCTGTCCGGAATATCGAAGTAGGGCGTGTAATCTTCCCGATCCGGAGCCTGGTGCCGCAGCGCCATGGTCAGCAACTGGCGTTGTTCAAACAGCAGGGCAGAGGCTAAGCGTGGTGAAATGTCGTCCAGAACCTCCTCCACGTGGTAAAGCCGGAAGCCAATAAATGGCGCGTCTTCTAGCTCCATAACCCGGTTCACCCTCGGTACGTCATAGCGAATAATGTTCTCCCAGCGGATCTCCCACTGACCACGGCGGTGCAAATAGCGAATGCCCTCGGGGGTTATTACCAACGACACCGGAGGTTCTATCAATTTGCCGATGCCCAGCAGCATCAGAATGCCGGACGCCGCTCCCAATACCACCGATAAACCAACCGGAATGTCGTTGCGGATCAGATGTAAAAATACCAGCAAGGCAAAGAGTAAAAGCGCTAAGCCACAAAAGGTCAGAGCGTTGCGTCGGGCCTGAGGGCTGACATCAAATTGCATAGTTCCTCCTAAGCTGACGATCATCTCACCTGACATCAATGTCAGGCTACGTCATTGTTTATGCAAACATCCGCTGCAATATTCTGCGGGTGAACTCTTTTTTCAAATAAAAACCCCGGGGGCGTACTTCAATGATAGTCCCCTCCGGGCCAATAGCTTCGGTCAGCGCTGAACCGTCTGCCGCTTTTGGACGAATTTGCATGGCTTCACCCTGGCGCGCGGTAATACTCTCAACCTGTCCCAGCGCAATACGGTCCATGTGCTCTTCCCAGTCGTTGCGCAGCAGGGCTTCTTCCTCGGCGCTGGGTATCCATAAAAAAGCACTGCCCACCACGCGCTCCGCCAAAGGGACATCGCGTCGTCCATCAATGGGCAGCCACAACACCTGTTGTAATTTATTTCGTACGTTAGAAGTGGCCCATTGGACGCCCTGAATATTCACCAGCGGAGCCGTGCACACAAAGGTAGTTTCTAAAGGCTCACCTTCGGGTGTTACCGGCAGAGTTTTCAGTTCAACCCCTAACTCCGGGAAGTCCTGTGTCGGCTTAGAGCCCGCAGTAGCCCCCAGTTGTAGCTCTAACAGTTGCCCAACCCAGCCTTTGTCGCGGCGCAAATCTTTAGGTACCTGTAACCCGGTTTCTGCAGCCAGTTCAGCAAAAGAACGGCCGGCTAAAGCGGCGGCGCGCTGGAACAGTTCGTCGATAGATTGAGGGCGTTGTGGTTTGTGGGTCATGACTTAATTCTTCGTAAATAGTGAATCAGCATTTGCCCGCAACCGGGCTTTATGGAAGAATCCACTGTAACAGAGAATAATTGAGGATGCTCGCGTGATAGATGCAGAAGGATTCCGGGCAAACGTAGGAATCGTCATCTGTAACGGGCATGGGCAGGTATTTTGGGCTCGTCGAATCAACCAGCAGAGCTGGCAGTTTCCGCAAGGCGGAATTCATGAAGGCGAGACCCCTGAGCAGGCAATGTACCGCGAACTCTATGAAGAGGTCGGGTTAAAGCCAGAGCAGGTTGAAATTCTGTACACCAGCCGTCAATGGTTGCGTTATCGCTTACCAAAGCGCTTGATTCGACGTGAACAACGGCCCATGTGTGTTGGACAAAAGCAAAAGTGGTTTTTGTTACGACTAAAATGTCGTGAAGAAGACGTAGATGTTTTACATTCAGGTCATCCTGAATTTGATGGCTGGCGCTGGGTCAGTTATTGGTATCCGGTGCGGCAGGTCGTATCCTTCAAGCGCGATGTTTATCGTCGGGTGATGAAAGAGTTTGCCTCACACGCTATGCCATTTCGTGCTTCGGGAGGGCGTCAGCACAGGCGCAAACGATAAACATGATGCTGGTCACACTGCAAAGGATAGTAGAGGGCGTAAACAAAGCACCTGATTTCAGCATGGCGTTAAACACCATGGTGGGGCAGGTGCGCGAAGCCTTAGAAACCGACAGTTGCAGTGTGTTTTTGGCCGACAACGACCAAAAGCAGTTTGTTATGGCCGCCAGCGACGGTCTGCGCGCTGAAGACGGCAAGCCTGTTCGGGTCGACTTTGGTGAAGGTATCATCAGTTTAGCGGCGCAACGGGAAGAGCCCCTGAACATTGCCGATGCCAGTAATCATCCCGCCAACAAAAAACTCAGCGATACCAACGAAAGTATTTACCGGGGCTTATTAGCCGCGCCCATTATCCACCGCCGTAAAGTGCTGGGGATTGTTGTGGTTCATCAAAGTGTGGCCCGCAGTTTCAGCCGCGAAGAAGAAGCTTTCATCGTTACCCTGGCGGCACAGCTGGCTGCGGTTATCGCCCACGCCGACGCCAAAGGTCTACTGGTCAGTGAACACTCACCCTGGATACACAGTCTGCGTGGCCTGCCCGGCTCAGCAGGTGTTGCTGTGGGCGAGGCTTATGTCTCACGACCCGAAGCAAGGCTAGACGAAGTAACGCCGCGTCGCTCGGACAAACCCATTCATGAAATTCGTAAATTTCGCCAGGCCGTAGCCCGTACCCGTGCCGACTTAAAAGAGCTGTCCATGCGTATGGCCGGGCAAGTGCCGGACGACACCCTGGCCATATTCGATGTGTATCAGGGCATGTTAGACGCCGCCAGTATGGGTGACGCCGTTGAAAACATGATCAAAGAAGGCTGGCGCGCGCAAACCGCATTAAAATACGTGGTAGAACAGTTTGTAGCGCAGTTCGAGGCGTTAGAAGACTCTTACTTACAGGAACGCGCAACCGACGTACGCGACATAGGCCAACGGGTGCTGATGCACCTGCAAAACCGGCAACGCAGACGTAAACCCCTGCCGAACAGTTTCATTTTGGTGGCGGACGAAGTCACAGCGTCCATGTTGGCGGAGCTGCCACGCGAGCAAATTGCCGGCATTATTTCGTTAAACGGTTCCAGTAACTCGCACGCCGCTATTATGGCGCGCAGCATGAACATTCCTGCCGTGCTGGGTGTTGATGACATAGAGCTGCACTTTTTCTCCGACAAACTGCTGGCGGTAGACGGCTACACCGGTGAAATTTACATTGATCCACCCGCGCAAGTTTTAGCCGAGTTCCATCAACTGGCGGAAGAAGAGCAAGAGCTGCGCGACATTGTTGCTGAGCACAGTCACTTACCGGCGGAAACTCAGGACGGTCAGCGAATTAGTCTGCACCTGAACCTGGGGCTGGACGTTACTCACGACTACTTAAAAACGCTGAACATAGACGGCGTAGGGCTGTACCGCTCCGAAATTCCGTTCATGATGCGCGACCAGCTGCCCACCGAGGACGAGCAAACTGAAATGTATCAGGAAGTGCTGGAGCAGTTTCCTGACCAGCCGGTGGTTATGCGCACACTGGATGTGGGCGGCGACAAGCCGTTGCCTTACTTTCCGCTAAAAGAGGACAACCCCTTTCTGGGCTGGCGTGGCATACGCTTGACGCTGGACCATCCGGAAATTTTCCTGATTCAAATTCGTGCCATGCTGCGCGCCAGTATCGGCAAAAGCAATTTGCGCATATTACTGCCCATGATAACCAGTACCAGCGAAGTGGACGAAGCCTCGCGGCTTATCAAGCAGGCGTATTTTGAAGTGGCCGAGGAGCAGGGCTGCGAAGTGGGCGTCAATCTGTTCCAGCCGCAGTTGGGCGTCATGATAGAAGTGCCGGCGGCTATTTATCAGTTGCCAGCCATGGCCAGTAAAGTCGACTTTTTCTCCGTTGGCAGCAACGATTTAACCCAGTACTTGCTGGCAGTGGATAGAAACAACCGCCGTGTCGCGAACCTTTACGACGCCTATCACCCGGCGGTATTAGCCAGCCTGGACGAAATAGCCCGGCGCTGCGAAGAAATTGGTAAGCCCGTGAGTGTCTGTGGTGAATTAGCGGGTGACCCGGGTGGTGCATTACTGCTGGTTGCTATGGGCTACCGGCAGCTCAGTATGAACAGTTACAACGTGGACCGGGTACGCTGGATCTTGCGCAATGTGCGCTCCAGCACGCTGAATGTGATGCTGGCAAAAGCATTACAGGCGCGTAATCCGGATCAAATTCGTAAAATGATAGCCGACAAGATGGAAAGCATCGGACTTGGCGGCTTTGTCAGGGCGGGTAAATAAGCATGCTATTAACGACCTGGCTCTGGTGTATTGGCGGTGGCGCAGTAGCCGGCTTGTTAGCTGGTATGCTCGGCATTGGTGGCGGTTTAATTATTGTGCCACTGCTTATTTACTTGCTGCCGCTTATTGGTGTGCCACCAGAGCTGGTGGTGCCCAGCGCCATTGCTACCAGCCTGGCAACCATTTGTATGACTACCGCCAGTGCTTCACGCGCTCATGCAAAGCATGGATTAATGGAAAACTTTTGGCTTATTCGGGTGCTGCCGGGGTTATCTTTAGGGGCTATGACCGGCGCGTTTTTGGTGACCATTATTGACCCCGACTGGTTAAAGCGCATTTTCTCCATTGTATTAATTGCGCTGGCCATTCGTATGCTGTTTCCGCAGAAAACCGGCGAGCCATTAACCTCGGTATCTAAGCGTTTAGTGGCTTTAGGCAGTTACATTATTGGTACCATTTCTGGCTTGGTGGGTATTGGTGGCGGCGCGCTCACCGTACCTTTTTTAAGCCGTATGCGGCTGCCGGTACGTCAGGCTATTGCCATTTCGTCGCTGGGCAGTTTTATCATAGGCTGCAGCTCGGTGGTTATGTTTATTCTAAACGGCTGGTTGTCAGGCCGTGAAACCGGCGCCTTTGGGTTAATCAACATACCGGCCTGGGTAGGCATTTCTGTGGCCTCGGTGTTATTCGCTCCGCTGGGTGCTAAACTGGCGCACAAATTACCGGTAAAACAGCTGCAGCGCGTATTTGCAGCCTTTCTTATTCTGGTTGCCATACAACTTATTTTTAATTAACCATAAAGCAGGGAGTACACGCAGTGCCGTCAAATGACTATTGGCAGTTTCCCGCCATTGATCCCGTTATTTTCAGTATTGGGTTCGTCGATATTCGCTGGTACGGACTGGCGTATTTAGCGGCGTTTGCCTTTGCCTATTTCTGGGGCATGCGTCAGACCGAAAAAGACCCGAACTGGAGCAAAGAACAGTTCAGTGATCTGCTGTTTTGGGGCTTTATTGGCGTTATTGTTGGTGGCCGTGTCGGTTATACATTCTTTTATCAGTTCGAACACTTTGTCAGTAACCCGCTGTATTTGTTCTACATACACGAAGGCGGCATGTCCTTCCACGGTGGTTTACTGGGTGTTATTGCCGCTATGTACCTTTATGCCCGCAAAAAACAACGTTCGTTCCTGCAGGTGGGCGACTTTGTCGCTCCATTAGTGCCTATGGGGCTGTTCTTCGGACGTATTGGTAACTTTATTAACGGCGAACTTTGGGGCCGGGCAGCAGAAGTGCCGTGGGCAATGTATTTCCCCAGCGGCGGCCCGGTGCCGCGGCATCCGTCGCAGTTATACGAAGCCTTGTTAGAAGGCCTGCTGTTGTTTGCCGTTATTATCTGGTTCCAGCGTAAACCGCGCGGAGTTGGTGCTGTCAGCGGTTTGTTCCTGCTCGGCTACGGAGTTGCACGCTTTATTGTGGAATTCTTCCGCGAACCGGACGCTCACTTAGGCCTGCTGTCTTTAGGCATGTCCATGGGGCAATGGCTAACTCTGCCAATGATCATTCTGGGTATCATTCTGATGGTTCGTGCCAAGCCCCGCGCTTAAAACGGGGCTTGGGGGACACGGCTGTTGGGTCACATGTTTCGCTTGAGCGTTAAGGGGCGCTATGCCAGAGACGCTGCAAGTTCATCCATGAACGCTTGTCGAAGGCCATCCATGGCCTTCGACACTCTGGCATAGCGCCCCTCAACACTCATAACGCTTACATGCGCCCCAACAGCCGTTTATCAGCCACAGCTCTGTTCTAATCTATACAGCAAATGGGTACTTTATTGGATCGTGGCACTGGTAACCGCTAACCGTGAAATCATCTTTGCTCACCCAGGTTTCAATGTCTTCTAAAGATTTTATCTCAGGGTTAATGTGCAACTTCGGCGACGGGAAAGGTTCGCGCTTTAGTTGAACATCTCGCATTAACTCCAACTGGTTCTCATAAATGTGAGCGTTCACTATCTTGTGGTAGGCCTTGCCCGGTTTGTGCCCGGTAATTTGTGCCACCAAAGCCAGCAAAACAAAGCACTGAATTTGATTAAAATTAAGCCCCAGCGGTACATCGCAACTGCGTTGATACGAGGTTAAATAAAGCGTGTCGCCTAACAGCGAAAAGTTGTGGGTATGCATACAGGGGCGCAAACAACCCAATTCAAATTCGCCGGGGTTATAGAAGGTCACTATTTCGCCGCGGTCATCAATGCCTTTTGAGAGGTTATTGATCACCTTTTTCAACTGATCTAAGTGGCTGCCGTCCGGTTTTTGCCATGAACGCCCCTGTACTCCGTAAACGCGGCCCATGTCATCTTCACCTTGGCGGTTCGGGTTATTCAGCCAGGCGTTATTTTCATTGGCATTGGCGTCCCAGGTTTTGCAGCCAATATCGCGAAACTGAGCCGCGCTGTCGTAGCCACGCAGATAGCCTAAAAGCTCAGCAATAGCTGACTTGTAATAGCTCTTTCGGGTGGTAATGAGTGGGAATTGGTTGTTGGCAACGTCGTACTCTAAGTCGGCGTTTATAACCGTTAGGCAGTTAATGCCTGTACGTTCGTTTTTAACCCAAACACCTTCTTCGACAATGCGTTGGCACAGCTCTAAGTATTGTTTCATTTTTTATATAAAATTGTGTTGTGCGTAATGTTTTATATCGTACCTGATGCAATGGCATCAGGCTACAGCTTATGGTTAACAGCCTTGGCACTGAGCCGAAGTCCGGCGGGAGCAAGCAGTTTTTCAACGATAGATAAACGCGGATCGGTCTTGCCTTTTTCAATGTCGCGCAATGTTCTATCGGCCACCCCAAGAAATTTTGCGTAATGAGCCTGATTCATCCCATATAATTCCGTTCTGATTCTCTTAATTGCAGCCCCGAGAGAGATATCGCCACTAGCCAATGCCTCTTCTATATCTTTTATTATCGCTCTGCGATCTTCTATTGATAAATTATCCATTGTGTACACCGAAATTTGCTAATTTACTTTCAAGGTTGTTAAAACCAATGGCAGGGAACTCCAGTATTTCGCGAGGACAACCATGCTGCTCTAATAAAACAGGAACACCAATTAACTTTTCCGCTAAGCTGTTCAGGAACGCCATCAACTCGTCAGGTTCGCAATACTCTGTAAGCTCTTTAACCACGTTATCAAAGCGAACTATGCCGCCTTCTTCACAATCTTTTCCCCACTTAAATAAACGGGTGACCATTTCAGGGTCGGCTTTCATCGGCGCAAAGTCGTAAATAGGGGCAAATTGAATATCACCCTCTAATTTTAAAAATGAGATATTACGCCCGTGGTTGTCTGAATTTCCGAAAGCTAAATTCAATAAATCTCTTGCCAGATACTGTTTAGCAAACTCCTGGCTCGACATCTGGGTGGTGGCTTTTATTTTATTCCAGATGTTCTCCATGACAAAAAAGTGATCCTGGTAACTGCCGGGTCCCGCATTAATCATCGAATAGATACTTTCAACGCCAACCCTGGTTGCTATTGAGTTGTCAACTTGAACGTCAAACCGTGGAAGCCAAAGGCTTACTTGAGATTCATGCTCCAGCGTCATCATGCCAGACACATTAATTGTCTCAATGCTGGTACCTTCCAGTATCTTGCTCAGCACCTGATAAAAGACACCTTCCGCGCGGAGAATACTATTGTCTCTGGCAGAGCGAGTATTCCGGGCAAACTTGGTCAGGTAGGGTGTTGCAGAAAGCCGTTTACCGGCAAAGTCACCATCAATATAGACCTCATTATTTTCAACCATAAGCAGCAGTTTGGGAGCAACACCACCGGCCCCCGTAGCACCGCCTACTGCAGCCCCCTGTTCATTTGCGTACTCCAGAAAACCGTGTTGTAACTGTGCAACATCATTAATGGAAAAGCGCTGCGTGTTATGAGCGTTCAGTTGCGAAGTGGCTTCTTTAATACGCAGGTTACCAATGGGGGACATACAGGCGTGGGTCAGTAACGCATAATTCTGCTCAAACTCGCTACGTCTACTGACATTGAGGTAATTAAGCCACCAGTCCCGAGACTTCCCTACCGGCAGCAAATCGTCAAGTAATGCAGGCCAGCTTTCGTAATCGATCGGTGTCATCGTGACGGGGGCGTTAACACTACAAGCCCAGCAGTCTGTCATGCCGTAGCTGCGCACGTCCTTAATGTATTGTGGAAGATAAGCTAAAGTAACACCACTTGCCATCTGTTCACCGGCAAAGCTGATGTTGGCAGCGTCCCACCATTTTCCTTCGTTAAATAGCTGAAGTGTTACGTTTTTCATTAGTATCCGGCAGTTTGTTGCTGTAATTTGGTAAGAATAGCTTATAAATCGGAATCAATCTACCGGTATTTTGTTGTTTATCGATATTTTTCGGAATCAAACTGCTGTAGTCTGAGGTTCACATACATGGCGTCAGACTGCACCATAGGTTAAACTAGGGGCATGTTTTTAACGGCCGGGAATTTCAATCTATGACGCTAAAAGTCACGCTGTGCGATGACTCGAAAATGGCGCGGAAACAGCTGCTGCGCACGCTGCCGGATGACTGGGACGCTGAGGTGCATCAGGCGGAGCACGGTGAGCAAGCGCTTACTTGTGTGCGTGAAGGGCGTGCTGAAATCCTGTTTCTGGATTTGAATATGCCGGTAAAAGACGGCTACGAAACTCTGCAGGCCATCAAAGACGAGCAGTTAGAAACGCTGGTTATTGTGGTGTCGGGTGACATACAGCCTGAGGCGCAGAAACGCGTGCAGTCATTGGGTGCCATGGCCTTTGTGAAAAAGCCGATGAAAGCCGAAGACATTCAAACCCTGCTACAGCAGTTCGGTCTTTACCAGCCGGCCGGTGGTCAGCTTAAAGTTGCGGACCAACAAACCCAGGCGCCGTCTAACCCGCTCGATGTGTACCGCGAGGTTTCAAACGTTGCCATGGGCCAGGCGGGTGATCACTTAGCCCGGGTGCTGGATACCTTTATTGAGCTGCCGGTACCTAACGTCAACTTCATAGCTCCTTCTGAACTGCACATGGCCATAGAGTCTATAGACGCCAAACAGCAAGTAGCGGCAGTCAGTCAGGGGTTTTCCGGCAGTGGTATTTTAGGCGAGGCCCTAACGCTTTTTAATGAAGCGGCCATTGACGACATTGGTAAGTTGTTAGGCGCGAAGCTGGGTGAGAGTGGCTCGGTGAAGCAGCAGCGCATTGAATCGTTAATGGACGTGGCTTCTATTTTATCCTCTGCCTGTTTGAACGGTTTGGGCCAGCAGTTGCATGTGGAGTTTGCAGCGTCGCAGCCGGTGCTGTTGGGCGAGCATCAGCCTATGCAGGAGCTACTGAAACACGGTGAAAAACGCTGGCAGAAAATTCTGGCCATAGAAATTGGCTACACCTTGCCGGAGCATAAGCTGGCGTTTGACCTTTTACTGTTGTTCCCGGCCGACGCTGTGAAAATTCTCGACCAGCAGCTGGCGCACTGGCTGCAAAGCGAAGAGGATGACCAATGATAGACGATATGGACGAGCTGCACAGCAAGCTGAGTATTCTGGGCGCCATTGATGTGGGCATTGTGGTGGTCGATAACGACAACAATATTCAGATGTGGAATGAGTTTATGCAGAACCACAGCGGTCTGCGACCCAGCGAAGTGCGCGACAAGAATTTATTCCGCTGCTGCCCGGGTATCGATGAGATCTGGTTTCAGCGTAAAATGGACCGCGTGCGGCAATTAAACTCGCGGGTGTTTATTACCTGGCAGCAACGTCCTTACGTGTTTCGTTTTCGCCACAGCCGGCCCATAAGTGGGCAGAGCGAATGGATGTACCAAAACGTGACCCTAATTCCGCTTAAGAACCCGCGTGGTGAAGTTCATCAGGTGGGCATTATTATCTACGATGTGAGTGAACAACCCAGTCATGAGTGAAGTACCCGATCCGCGTTTTGGTGGTGTGAGCCGTGTTTACGGACAACAAGCGCTTAACCATTTTCAGCAGTTACACATAGTGGTCGCCGGGCTTGGCGGCGTTGGCTCCTGGGCGGTGGAAGCACTGGCGCGCACCGGCATTGGCAAGCTCACACTCATTGACTTAGACGATGTCTGTACCACCAATATTAACCGTCAGTTACCGGCTACCGATGACACCATTGGCCAGCTCAAGACTGAGGTGCTTGCACAACGAGTAAAATCTATTAACCCAAACTGCGAAGTTAAGGTTATTGATGATTTTTTGCTGCCCGAGAAGTTCGAAGAGTACCTAACCGGCGCCGATGCGGTGCTTGACGCCATAGACAGCGTCAATACTAAAGCCGCCTTAGTAGCCTGGTGTAAACGCCGGAAGCTACGCCTGGTGGTGTGCGGCGGTGCAGGTGGGCAGATAGACCCGGGCATGATCCGCGTCGGTGACTTAGCCAAAGCCAAACAGGATCCATTACTTGCCAAAGTGCGCTCACAACTGCGTCGCGACTACGGCTTTTCCAAGAACCCCAAGCGTAAATGGGGCGTTGACTGCGTCTATTCCGAAGAGCAACTGCGCTACCCGGTTATTTCCGGTGAGCTAGAAGGCGAAGTCACACTGCAAAAACCTGGCTCCGGCTCCATGCGCATGGACTGTAGCTCCGGTTTTGGCGCCGCTATGGTCGTCACCTGCAGCTTTGCGATGCAAGCCACCGCTACGCTTCTGAAACGGCTGGCTCCCGTAAAATAAATTTTTGCGTAATGTAAGTGAGCGCGATCGATGGTTATGGGAGCTACTGCGGAGGTGTGCAGCGCCAAGGATGGCGCTGCACAAGCCCTACAAGGATGTATTCACGGGCGTCCTCCGCAGTAGCTCCTAGAACCTCAGCGCTCATTCACGCCTCAACAACCCGCAACTTCAGGGTTTTGGCGACCTGGTACAGGCCGTTGCTGCGCGAGGGGCTTAGGGCGTTGTCCAGGCCTTCGGCGCGGTAAAAGGCGTCAATGTCAAAGGTGGCTATTTCCTCTACCGAGCAGCCGTCCAGCCGTTGTTGCAGTAGCGCCAGTAAGCCGCGCACAATGCGAGACTCAGAATCAAAGCGAATCACTACTGCCTCCGCGTCAGAAGTATCCAGCCACAGCCACACCTTCGCCTCGCAGCCACCCACCAGATGATCGTCATCACGACATTCTGCCGGATATTCTGGTAGACTTTTGGCTTGTTGAACTAAGTGACGAAAAAGCTGTTCCCAGCTGGCCATGTAAACTCTCCCTTACGGCAATAGAGTTTTATTCTCCCATAACTTGTGAGATCGACGCCAGTCTAGGATAATGACAGCACAATAAAGACCAACATTCAGAACATTCCAGAAAAAGGAAGACAACATGAAGATACTTGTCGCGGTTAAGCGCGTCATTGACTACAACGTCAAGGTGCGTGTTAAACCAGATCAGTCCGATGTCGATTTGGCGAACGTCAAAATGGCACTTAACCCATTCTGCGAAATTGCCGTAGAAGAAGCTGTACGCTTAAAAGAAGCCGGCACAGCAGACGAAGTCGTTGTAGTTTCTATTGGCCCTAAAGCGGTGCAGGAGCAGTTACGTACTGCGCTGGCGTTAGGTGCAGACCGTGCCATTCAGGTTGAAACCGACGACATGCCGGACTCTTTATCTGCCGCTAAAATTCTAAAAGGTGTGGTAGAGAAAGAAGGGCCGGACATGGTTATTCTGGGTAAACAGTCTATCGACTCAGACAACAACCAGACCGGTCAGATGCTGGGTGCCTTAACCGGTATGCCACAAGGTACTTTCGCGTCTAAAGTGGAAGTAGGCGACGGCTTTGTGAACGTCACCCGTGAAATTGACGGCGGTCTGCAAACCGTTAAATTGAACCTGCCGGCTGTTGTCACTACCGACCTGCGTCTGAACGAACCGCGTTACGCGTCGCTGCCAAACATTATGAAAGCCAAGCGTAAGCCGCTGGAAACCACAAGCCCGGACGAACTGGGTGTGGAAGTTAAGCGCACTATTAAGCTGCTGAAAGTTGAAACGCCTGCTGAACGTAGCGCTGGCGTGAAAGTAGCTGACGTAGATGAGCTGGTCGACAAACTGAAAAACGAGGCGAAAGTATTATGAGCATCTTAGTGGTAGCAGAACACGACAATAACGCGGTTGACCCTTCAACGCTGAAAACGTTAGCCGCTGCACAGAAAATCGGTGGCGACATCGAGGTACTGGTTGCCGGTAAAGGGTGCTCAACCGTTGCTGAAAACGTGGCAAAAGCCGACGGCGTGAAAAAAGTCATGCTGGCAGACAACGACGCTTACGAGCACCAGCTAGCCGAGAACATCAGCGAACTGGTTGCTGATTTAGGCAAAAACTACAGTCACATTCTGGCTCCGGCAACAACCACCGGCAAAAACTTCATGCCGCGCGTTGCTGCGTTATTAGACGTGGCACAGGTATCTGACATTATCTCGGTAGAAAGCGACGACACCTTTAAGCGTCCTATCTATGCAGGTAATGCCATTGCCACCGTGCAGTCAGAAGACAAAATTAAAGTCATCACCGTTCGTGCAACGGCATTTGACGCTGTCGCAGAAGAAGGCGGTAGCGGCGAAGTTGAAAACATCGACTCCGTATTTAACAACGACAAATCGGAATTTGTTGAAGAGCAACTGGCAGAGTCTGAACGTCCTGACCTGACCTCAGCAGAAATCGTTATTTCTGGTGGTCGTGGAATGCAGAACGGCGAAAACTTCCACCTGCTGGAAGACGTAGCTGACAAACTGGGCGCCGCAGTAGGTGCATCACGCGCCGCGGTAGACGCTGGTTTCGTACCAAACGACATGCAGGTTGGTCAAACCGGTAAAATTGTTGCTCCGCAGCTTTATATTGCGGTCGGCATTAGTGGTGCTATCCAGCACTTAGCCGGTATGAAAGACTCTAAAGTCATTGTTGCCATCAACAAAGACGAAGAAGCCCCAATCTTCCAGGTGGCGGACTACGGTTTAGTGGCCGATTTGTTCGATGTATTACCGGAATTAAACAGCAAACTGTAATATTTGCTGAACCTTTGTAAGATCCTAAATTCGCTACTGGCGCTCCATTTTTAGCGTCAGTAGCGACATTTTCCCGCATTTTTTCCAACAACTTGTTATATTTTCGTGTTCATACACTTGCATATTTTTAACTCATCGGACATGATTCAGACATAACCGCCAAACAAGTTTAAAGGATTAGGTGGCTCACAATGAAAAGAAGAACAACTATGCTAAAAAAACTTCCTCTGGCTACGGCCATTGCACTGAGCTTTGCGGCATCAGGCCAAGCTGCTGACTTCGAAGTCGGCGATTACGAAATTAAATTCGACTCTATTCTGTCTTACGGCGCTGCATGGCGTATGGAAGATCAGGCTAACCACCTGATGCATCCGGGCAACCGCGAAGGCGGAACTGCACAGTCAAGCGTGGGTGACGACGGTAACCTGAACTTTGATAAAGGTGATTTAGTATCATCCGTAGTCAAAGGCGTACACGACTTAAGCATTGACGGCGGAAGCCACGGTGCCTTTGTTCGTTTCAACTATTGGTACGACTACGTTGTGTCTGAAGAGAACATGGCGCACGGTCACCCGGGTAACAACTACTACCCGGACACCAAACTGAACGACGACGTATTCGACGACTACTCTCAAGGTAAAGGCGTTGAATTACTGGATGCCTTTGTTTACGCCAACTTTGAACTAGGCGATATGCCAACCAGCGTTCGTTTAGGGCGTCAGGTATTAAGCTGGGGTGAAAGTACTTTCGTTTTCAACGGTATTAACGACATCAACCCGCTGGATGTGAACGCGGCACGTCGTCCGGGCGCAGAAATTAAAGAAGCTCTGTTGCCGGTCGGTATGCTGAGCACCAGCATTGGCTTAACCAATACCTTAAACTTAGAAGCGTTCTACCAGTATGAGTGGGACAACACTAAACTGGACGGCTGTGGTACTTACTTCTCAAGTGTCGATATCATCGGCGGCCCGGGCTGCGGTAAAGTGACACTGAACCCACAGTTAGTACCGGGTGACCCAGACAGCTACTTAAGTGACTTCGAGTCAGTACAAGCGGGCGCTTATATTGGCAGCAACCCTACGCTGGAAGCTTCAGACAGCGGCCAGTGGGGTGCTAACCTGCGTTACTACTCAATGGACTTAGACACAGAATTTGGTGTTTACTACCTGAACCTGCATAACAACACGCCAATTATTTCGGCTTACGACTGGACAGTGGACCCGCGCCCATATCAGCAAGCGGCAGGCGCAGCGGGTCAACAACCAGGCTACACCTGGTCAACACCTAACGGTTACCCGGTAGACGGACCTCGTCTGGTTATCGAATATCCGGAAGACACCGAAGTTTACGGCTTCAGCTTTAGCACCAACTTAGGCCTCTGGTCTGTTGGCGGTGAGTACAGCTATCGCGACGGCATGCCGGTACAAATTAACACCACCGAAATTTTAACCGCCGGTTTGCGTCCAAACGTACCAAGCACTTTCTCAAGCCGAGTTGACAGCGTTCGCGTTAATGGTGAAGTAAATGGTGGTTTAGCACATGGTTATGACCGCTTAGACGTTAGCCAGGCGCAGGTCAGTTTTGTGCGCTTTGTTGACCGTCTGTGGGGCTCGGACCGCATGACCTTTGTGGGTGAAATTGCCACTAACCAGGTACATGATCTGCCAGGTCTGAACGAACAACGCTACGGTCGTTTACCTTTATTTGGTAAGTGCTTAAGTGCAGAAGACACTGGCGCTCCGGCCGATATGAACTGCGACGGTTTTGTCACTTCAAACTCTTGGGGCTACCGTACCCGCTTCCAGTTTGAGTATCAGGACGTTTGGCAGGGCTGGAGCTTAACGCCTGTGGCTCAGTTTAACCACGACGTTAATGGTTACTCACCAAACAGCAACTTTATTGAAGACCGTAAGTCGCTGGGGGTTAACTTAGTAGCGGACTACCTGTCTACTTACAAAGTGAGCCTGGGTTACACCACCTTCACCGGCGGTGACTACGATGCGACCACTGACCGTGACTATGCGTCAGTCAGCTTCTCTTACGCGTTCTAATACATTGATTCACACTGTGAATCACGATAAAACCGTCTCTACCGAGGCGGTTTTTTATTTTCCGGGGGAACAACAATGAAAAAATGGATAATTGCGGCAGCCGCACTGGCCTTGTCAGGCACAGCAGCAGCCCAGGAAAAGTTCGAATTAGAAGACGTATTCACGTTGGAATACGCATCCTCGCCGACCATCCACCCCAGTGGTGAATGGACCGTGTTTGTGCGTCAGTCCATGGACATTAACAACGACCGTAAAGTAGGCCGTTTATGGGCCAGCCTGCCCGACGGCGACATTCGTCCGTTAACCGGTGAGCAGGGCAGCGAAAGCCAGCCGGTGTGGTCACCAAATGGTGATCGCTTAGCTTATGTCTCTACCGAAACCGGCTCACCGCAAGTGCATATCTACTGGGTAGACTCCGGCGACAGTGCGGCAGTAACGCAACTGACACAAGCGCCGTCGAACCTTAGCTGGTCACCCGATGGCAGCCAAATTGCTTTTTCCATGTTCACGCCAAAATCAAAGCCGGCTCCGGTCAGCTTACCGGGCAAACCCGAAGGTGCTAACTGGACCGAAGCGCCTAAGTACGTCGACAAAGATAATTACCGCTTCGACGGTGGTGGCTACGCAAAAGACGGCCATCAGCAAATTTACGTTATTCCGGCAACCGGTGGTTCGCCACGTCAGCTCACCGACGACGAATTTAACCACGGCGGACAGCTGGCCTGGTCACCGGACAGCAAGCACATTTTCTTTTCGGCAAACCGTCGTGACGACGCATTCCGCCAGCCGGTTAACAGCGAAATTTACCGTCTGACCTTAAGCAGCAAAAAAGTTTCAGCGGTTACCGACCGTGACGGGCCCGATGGCTCACCAAAAGTCTCGCCAAACGGTGAAAAAATTGCTTTTACCGGTTATGACGACACCAAAATGAGTTTTCAGGCAAGCAAGCTGTACGTGATGAACCTGGACGGCTCAAATGTACAGGTTCTGACTGACGATTTAGATCGCGGTGTTACCGGCTTTGAATGGGACACCGACAGCCAGGGTCTTTACTTTACCTACGACGATAAAGGCGTTGGCCAGCTAGCGCGCACCACCTTAAACGGTGAGCACACCAAACTGACTGATCGTGTCGGTGGTTTGTCTTACAGCCGCCCTTATGGCGGTGGTGACTTCAGTGTTGCTAAAGGTGACCGTATTGCCTTTACCATCTCTAACCCCATGCGTCCGGCCGAGCTGGCGTTATGGGACAGCGGTGACGTTCAGCAGCTAACGCGCTTGAACGAAGACGCATTAGGCCATAAGCAATTAGCCAAAGTGGAAGAAATTAACTACAAATCCAGCGTTGATGGTATCGACCTGCAGGGTTGGATAGCCTACCCACCAGGGTTCGATAAAGACAAAGAATACCCGCTTATGCTGGAAATTCACGGTGGTCCGCATACCAATTACGGTCCGCGTTTTGCCGCCGAAGTTCAGTTGTTTGCTGCAGCCGGCTACGTGGTGCTGTACACCAACCCGCGCGGCAGTACCAGCTACGGCTCGGACTTTGCTAACGAAATTCATCACAACTACCCAAGTCACGACTACAACGACTTAATGGACGGCGTAGACGCGGTTATCGACAAAGGCTTTATTAACGAAGACGAGCTGTTTGTCACCGGTGGTAGTGGCGGTGGTGTACTCACCGCCTGGATAGTAGGTCATACCGACCGCTTTAAAGCCGCAGTTGTGGCTAAGCCGGTCATTAACTGGTACAGCTTTGTGTTAACCGCCGATATGTACAACTTCTTCTATCAGTACTGGTTCCCGGGCATGCCATGGGACAACCTGGAACATTACATGAAGTATTCGCCTATCAGCTACGTGGGTAATGTGACTACGCCAACCATGCTGCTGACCGGTGAAAACGACTACAGAACACCCATGTCAGAAACCGAGCAGTATTATCAGGCACTGAAACTGGAAGGTGTGGACACCGCCATGGTACGCATTCAGGATTCAGGCCACGGTATTTACGCGCGGCCCAGCAACCTGATGAACAAAGTCGCCTACATCCTGCATTGGTTCGAAAAATACCGCGGGGATAAGTAGCCTAACGGTTTTTATGATACCGGCGGTTCTGCCAAAAGAACCGCCATTGTTCCTTCAGACGAACCCAGCCGCGGCGCTTTGAGGCGTGGCGGTTGGCCACACTAAAAATATCGCTTTCATGGGTGTGGCTGTTGTCCACGGTGTAAGGCAGTAAGCCCAGCACATGAGCCCCGGTTTCCCATTGCCATTGCATATCCACATCTACCGGGCGGAAAAACGGCACCCGCGACAACAATTTCTTAGCCCCCTGACGACTTACCAGATACGCACAGGCACCCATCGGTGGTTTCTCGTAATCCACCAATTGAAACTCACCAAAGGTTTCCAGTGGCTGCGACTCCTTTGGCCTGAACGGCTGCGCCAGTTTAATTAAATCCCATTGAGCAAAACGGCTGTCAGCCAACGCCGCCAACGGCTTTTGCAACTGAGCAAACAGCGGATCCAGCACAATGTCATCTTCCAGAATAATCGCAGCGTCGTGTTCGCTTTCCAGAAAGGTTTTCCAGGCTTTGCGGTGGCTCATGTAACAGGCAATTTCGCCCATGGTCAGGTCGTAATTGTAGCGCTCGGTGTTCAACTGGTGGCTGTACACCGCGTTCACTTCGCTGTTAGAAACCGCGCGGCCATCCACCGCCGATACTCGTTCAAAGTCCAGGTTCAGTTCCGCCATGGCTTTTTTCACATCGTCAAGACGGTGGCCGGAGCGGTCTAGATTAATTAAATAAATAGGTAAACACGGCATATTAGCGCTCTGATTTTTCGACATCGTCACCGCGCTTCCGGCGGTAAGCGCGTTCATACAGCTTGGCTTCGGTCAGGAAAAAATGAAACGCGTCGATGTTGGCTTTAATAAAGCCGCGCCATCCGGCCAAAAACATGCGGCGAATAAAGTAAAACTTAATGAACATAAGCGGGAATATCAGCAGCACGCGTGCCAGGCTGCAGTGACGCCCGCGCTCTTCCCGTTGCTTAGCCTTTAGTAACGAGTATTTGTTCAGCTTGTCCATATAACCATGAGCCGAATCATAACCGTAGTGTTTAACGTCAATAGGCAAGTGCGTCAGAGGCGGCTCTACTTCAATGTGCTCATGCACCTTAGTCGACGTATTCCACTGCGACTTCGACTTACGATACACCCTGCGGAAACGGTGATGCCGATGGTAAGGCAGTGAGTGCCCCATAAAAATGTCGTCGTGCGCCAGGTAAATGCCGTTAATGTCTTCTTTAGCAATACGCTGCTGTATTTGCTCAAAAGCGCCTTCCGGCAATACTTCATCGCCGTCCAGGTTAATCACCCAGTCGTTACGGCATTGCTCTAAAGCAAAGGCCTTTTGTCTGGCGTAACCTAGCCAGTCCTGATGAATAATGCGGGCACCGTGCTTTTCGGCAATGCTGAGTGTGTCATCGGTTGAGCCCGAATCCACCAGCACAATTTCATCAGCGCCTTTTACACTGGCCAATACTTCGTCCAGGTGGCGACCTTCGTTTAACGTAATTAAGTAAACACTGACTTTAGGTAACTGGCTTTGCTCAGACATGGGTAACCTTGCGCATCTTTAGTTGAGAATCAGGATCATATCGTTTTATCATACAAAAACAATAACAACGGAAACATCCATATGCCCTGGAGCGATCTCCTAGCCGAAGAAAAACAAAAGCCCTATTTTCAGGAACTGTGGCAGCGTGTTGAACAGGCGCGTCAACAAAGCGTGGTGTACCCACCAAAAGAAGACGTGTTCAACGCACTAAAGCTGACCGAGCCCGAAAACATTAAAGTGGTTATTTTAGGGCAGGACCCATACCACGGCCCCGGCCAGGCACACGGTTTAAGCTTTTCAGTGCCCGAAGGCGTTAAGTTTCCGCCTTCGCTGCGCAATATGTTCAAAGCCATAGCTATGGACTACCCCGACACCGTTCTGCCAAAGCACGGCGATTTAACCAGTTGGGCAGAGCAGGGGGTGCTGCTGCTGAATACCGTACTGACCGTAGAGCAGGGCAAAGCACACAGCCACGCCAGTTGGGGCTGGGAAGCCTTTACCGATACCGTTATTAGCAAAGTGTCAGAAGCCACCGAACATGTGGTGTTTTTACTGTGGGGCTCGCATGCACAAAAGAAAATACCGCTAATAGACGGCAACAAGCATTGCATACTAACGGCACCTCACCCGTCGCCTTTGTCAGCGCACCGAGGCTTTTTCGAGGCTAACCATTTTCGTAAAACCAACGAGTATCTGCAGGAGCACGGGCGACAGCCTATTAAGTGGGCGTGACGTCAAGCTACGCATTAAATAAAAAACACTAAAAACTAGATTTTAAAAGCACCAAATACTAGAATTGAAAAACACTAAAAACTAGATTTAAATAAAAATGGCTAGAACTCATGAATGAGTCTTCATCTAAATTAGCTCAAGCATTAACGACTCTCAAGTCTATTCAAGACAATGGGCATCAAGTTATACGCTCAAATCAGCTATCCAGAACTGAACGAGAAACTCTAATAAAATACGGGTTTCTGCGTTCTATTATGCGTGGTTGGTATGCAGCCTCGCAGCCCGATGAGAAGCCAGGAGATAGCACGCCCTGGTATACTTGCTTCTGGAGTTTTTGCGCAGAATATTTAGACAATCGTTTTGGTCAGCAATGGGCGTTATCTCCGGAACAGTCGCTCGCGCTTCATATTGGTGACAGAACAATACCGGCTCAACTGCTGGTGAGATCGCCAAAAGCAACGAATAACAGTATAGAATTACCCCATAAGACATCGATTCTGGAAGTTCAGTTAAAGTTGCCTGAGCAAGCGCATCTGACGACATTAAGTGGCTTGAGAGTCTACACACTGGCGGCGGCACTGGTGTACAGCTCACCTAAAAATTACACCCAGCATCCCATACAAATGCGTACCGCGCTATCTATGGTCTCCGATGCTTCAGATATTCTTAAGGTACTTATTGTCGGAGGGCACTCGGCAATTGCGGGTCGCCTGGCGGGCGCGTTCCGGAATATTGGTCGTGCCATTATTGCTGATAGTATTATTAATGGCATGGCAGCTAATGATTATCGAGTCAGCGAAACCGATCCGTTTACCGACAAAATCTTAATAGATTTTGGACGGCGTCAACTTTCTCCTTACTCTAATCGCATTCGCCTTATGTGGTCAGAAATGCGTAACGACGTTATTAATCTGTTCCCGGAACCGAGCTCAAAACCTGCCGATATTAATAATATTTTGGAAAAAATAGACGAACAATTTGTCAGCGATGCTTATCACTCATTATCCATTGAAGGCTACCGGGTAACGGAAGAGCTTATTGAGCTTATCCATTCTGGAAAGTGGGATCCCAACACATCGGGTGAATCGAAAAAGCATTTAGATGCAATGGCGGCAAAAGGTTACTGGAATGCTTTTCAGAAAGTTAAAGAAACAATAACATCAGTGTTAAACGGAGCTAACCCGGGCGAAGCTCTGGAAAGAGTGCACGGAGACTGGTATCTGGCACTTTTTTCGCCGAGCGTAGCTGCCGGCATTGTCAGCCAGCAAGACCTTGCTGGCTATCGCTCAGGCCCCGTTTTTATACGAAACTCGATGCATACACCGCCAGATAAAGAAGCGGTGCGAGATATGATGCCCACGCTTTTTGACTTACTTATCGAAGAAGAAAGCGTTGCCGTACGTGCTGTTTTAGGTCATTTCATCTTTGTGTTTATTCACCCTTACTTCGACGGTAACGGCCGAATAGGGCGTTTTATTATGAACCTAATGCTGGCATCCGGCGGCTACCCATGGACTGTCGTTCCTGTTGAAAAGCGTAGCGATTATATGCATGCACTGGAAGCCGCCAGCGTTAAACAAAATATAAAACCTTTTGCCGAATTCCTCGGTAGGTTGGTTAACACCTCTGATTAGTGCCGTAGCGCTCCCGAATCTTACCGGCTAACGCCGCACGTGCATCGGGCTCCCCATGAATTAACCGTATGCGCTTAACCGGTTCTTCGATGGCGTCAATAAAGTCCAGCAGCTCCTGCTGGTCGGCGTGAGCGGAATAACCGCCTAAGGTATAAATACCGGCTTTAATCCAAATGCGCTGATGGTCTAATTCTACATAGCCGCCTTTAGGGCCGTAAGTTTGAATATCACGCCCCGGTGTACCTGCCGCCTGATACCCCACAAAAAGCACATCGGTGCGCGGGTCGGGTAGTAAAGCTTTTAAATAGTTGAGCATACGCCCGCCAGTACACATACCGCTGGCAGCAATGACAATGCAGGGGTCACCACTGCTTTGCAGGTAATTCACAATGCGCTCGTGTTCGCTGTGCTCGTCCACCGTTAGCAGGCGGTCAAAATTAAGTGGGTGGCGGTCTTCGTCTAAGCGTTTGTGGGCGTCTTCGTCCCATAACTCCTTCATGGCGCGGTACTGCTTGGTAAATTGTGCCGCCAGTGGAGAGTCCAGAATTACCGTCATTTTATGCCAAACGGGGTTTTCCGTGCCGGTTTTCGCTTCTTCTTCACGCGCTGTATGAATAATGTCTTCCAGTTCGTATAAAAGTTCCTGGGTACGGCCAATACTAAAGGCCGGAATTAAAATGGTGCCTTTGTTTTCAACGCAGCGTTCGACTACCGACTTTAATCGCTGGGCACGATCAGCCCGTGACTCATGGTTTTTGTCGCCGTAGGTACTTTCCAGTAACAGAAAGTCTGCACGCTCTAGTGGCGTTGGGTCGGGCAGCAGTGGGGTGTTTTTACAACCTAGGTCACCAGAGAACACAATGCGGTAGTGAGTATTCACATTTTCAATTTCAACATAAGAAGAGCCCAGAATATGGCCAGCCTGGCGAAACCGCAGTTTAAAAGGTTCAGCAGCAAACTCGGCGGGTAATCCAAGCCATTGGTCATAAGCAACCGGGTTTAGCTGGCGCCGCAGCCGGGCAATAACCGCATCAATAATCTCAGCATTACGGGTTAAACCTACCTTTAAGGCGTCTTCAATAACCAGCGGCAGTAAAAGCGCAGTAGCTTTGGTGCAATAAATAGGGCCGTTGAAACCGGCAATAAGCAACCAGGGTATACGGCCTACGTGGTCAATGTGGCAGTGGGTTACGACCAGGGCCTGTACCTTGCTTATATCAAAGTCTATCTCCTGAGTGCTGGCGTCGGCACCCGACCCTGAGGTTTCAGCGCCCTGAAACAAGCCGCAGTCAATAAGTAGCGAGTGGTCACTGTCTAACAAAAGCTCGTGGCAAGAGCCGGTAACCCCTTCAAAAGCGCCGTGGTGAATGACGTCCATGTTTTTGGTTCCTTGTGTTGCTATTTTCTATGCCTGACATTCATGTCAGGTGAGGTATTGCTCCAGATATAAACGCCAGGCTAAAAATTGAGATTACACAAACCTTATGAAAACCGCCATAGGACAAAAGGGTGATAAAAACTGGATTTGAATATTCAAGTATTTGTAACTATGCTCCGATATACGTATACTGTGTATATACAATTGTATTGCAGCCTTTTAAGGGAGGAATTGTGCTGGAAATAACTGATAAAATTAGGGAAAAGCTTAAAAATAAACATAATGTCTCAGAAAATATGGTTAGAGAAGCATTTGCCAACAGGCAAGGTTGTTTCTTAAAGGATCAAAGAGAAAAACATGGAACAATTCCACCTACACATTGGTTTGTGTCTGAAACAGATAACGGGATAAAGCTAAAGGTTTGCTTCATTCATCTTGATGGAGTTTTTTATATAAAGACTGCCTATAGGGCTAATCTGTCAGAACAAAGAATATATGAAAAATACGGGAGCTAGCATGGCAGCTAGCGTGTTTTCCTGAATGAATTGGAGAGTAGTATGAAAAAAGAAGATATCAAAAAAGCAATTGAACAAGATGAAAAATGGGATAGCGGTGAGCTAGGTCAAGAAGAAAGTTATGTAGAACGTGTGGAGTTTGACCAAGCAATTGAAGAGGCTATAAATCAGTCAGCGCGTCTGCGTCCTATATCTATCCGCATGGAAGAAGAGTTGATAACTGATTTAAAAACGATTGCCGAACATCATAACCTAGGCTATCAACCGTTAATTCGGCAGCTTCTAAAACGGTTTGTTGTGTCTGAAAAGAAAATTCTAAAACAACGAGCGCAGGCAATGGAAATAAAAGGACCGGAAGATAAAAGGATTGAAGATAATGATGAGTTTGCTGATCAGGTAGCAAAAGAAGCTTAAGCAATACCCATCCACGGCCTGATATAAATATTGGGCCGTGCACTAGCCTCACCTACTGAACCAACCGCTCAAAATATCGTCAAAACTTTGCAATAAAGCCTTTGTAGGGCAAGGGCTGCATGCGGTATCATACGCGCTTGATCTAAATCTAGTGACACAAAAACTAACAACAAAATAACAGAGCTATCGGTCTATGGGAGCCGCACACCCATGGGCGGTAGCGTGCCTTAAGGCCTAAAGATGAATAAAGACACTCCTAAAGCACCGTTAACTCCCCCTAATTACGAACCACAACGCCATCCGGATTATCAGGAAGACGAAATAGATCTCCGCGAGCTGTTTGGCATTATCTGGCAGGGCAAATGGTGGATTATTGCCATTACTTTTGTGTTCGCCGTGGGCTCGGTTATTTACTCGCTAAGCCTGCCGAATATTTATAAGTCAGAGGCAACCTTGGCGCCGACGGAAGAAGCTAGTGGTGGCGGACTCTCGCAAATGGCGGGGCAATTGGGTGGTCTGGCAAGCTTAGCTGGCGTTAATCTCGGTGGTGGTAATACCGACAAAACCACAATCGCCCTCGAAATTTTAAAGTCTCGCGCCTTCATAAAAGGCTTTGTCGAAAAGTACGACATTTTGCCAGAGCTTATGGCGGTAGAGGAATGGAACCGAGGCAGCGGTGTTGTCTTTAACAACGAGCTGTATAACCCGGACACCAAAGAATGGGTCAGAGAAGTCGAGCCACCTAAACAGCCGGAACCGTCTAGCTGGGAGTACGTAAAAGTTTTCAGAGAGAGTGTACTGGAAGTTAGCAAGGACGACACAACCGGTCTCGTAACAATAGCAGTAAACCATCAGTCACCCGAAGTAGCTGAACAGTGGGTAGTTTGGCTTATTGAAGAAATAAACAACCACATGCGTGAGCGTGACATTCAGGAAGCCCAGCGAAGCCTTGAATATTTAGACAAAGAACTGCAAAGCACATCACTAAGTGACATGCAGCAGGTGTTCTATCAGCTTATCGAAAAGCAAACACAAACCATTATGCTGGCGAATGTGCGCCCTGAGTATATTTTCCAAACCTTAGACCCAGCCGTGGTGCCGGAGCAAAAAGCGAAACCATCGCGTGCGCTAATATGCATTATTGGTACCTTCTTAGGCGGCTTTTTAAGCGTCGGCTTTGTGTTAGTCAGAAATATATTTAGAAAAGAGACGAAAATATAGTGAAGGGCTGAAATTTTGTAATAGGAGGACCTATTACAAAATATTCTATTTAGCATTTAAAAATCAGTAACTTATAGTTAACCTTAAAGCTAAATGTTAGTCCCAGTCACAACAAAATTTGTCTTTCTCTTAAAAAATCCTGAGTTTTAATGCCGAAAATTTTCGGCTTTTTTTGCTAGAATTCCAACTTTTAAGAATAGAAAAGCTAATAATCTATGAAAATTCTTGTAACCGGTGGAGCCGGATTTATCGGCTCAGCTGTGATCCGCCATTTAATAAATGATACTGATCACAGCGTTGTTAATGTCGACAAGCTAACCTACGCAGGCAACCTAGAAAGCCTGGCATCCGTCAGCGATAGTGAGCGATACGCTTTCGAGCAAGTTGATATTTGCGACGCTAACGAAATAAAGCGCGTATTCGAGCAACATCAGCCTGACGCAGTGATGCACTTAGCGGCTGAGTCACATGTTGACCGCTCGATCGACGGGCCTGATGAGTTTATGCAAACCAATATTATTGGTACTTATACGCTACTAGAGCAGGCAAGAGCTTACTGGCACAACTTGCCAGAGAATCAAAAGACGATTTTTAAGTTTCACCATATTTCTACTGATGAAGTTTACGGTGACTTACCGCATCCAGAGATGCATGACGGTGAACTTCCTTTATTCACAGAGACAATAGCCTACAAGCCTAGCTCGCCTTACAGCGCTTCAAAAGCCAGCAGTGACCATTTAGTCAGAGCATGGCATCGTACCTACGGTTTACCAACCGTAATTACCAACTGCTCCAATAATTACGGTCCGTATCATTTTCCTGAAAAACTAATTCCATTGATGATTTTAAACGCTTTAGACGGTAAGCCGCTACCGGTTTATGGCAAAGGGAATCAAATACGTGACTGGTTGTTTGTGGAAGATCATGCCCATGCCTTAGTTAAAGTCGTATTTGAAGGTCAAGTTGGTGAAACCTACAATATTGGTGGTCACAACGAAAAGCAGAACATAGAAGTCGTCAATACAATCTGTGAGATACTGGATGAGCTAGTGCCCAATAACAGTTCGTATAAAGAATTAATAACGTATGTTGACGACCGACCTGGGCATGACATGCGCTACGCTATTGATTCAACCAAAATTAAAAATGACTTAGGCTGGATACCCCAAGAGACCTTTGAATCGGGTATTCGTAAAACCGTGCAGTGGTACTTAGACAACGAAAGATGGTGTCAGCGAGTGCAGGATGGAAGTTACCAGCGTGAGCGTCTAGGAAGTGTACAGTCAGGAGAAGTGGCATGAAAGGAATAGTATTAGCAGGGGGCTCAGGTACACGCTTATACCCCATAACAAAAGGTGTTTCCAAGCAGCTTTTACCAATTTACGACAAGCCGATGATTTACTATCCGCTGTCGGTACTAATGCTTGCGGGTATTCGTGAAATACTGATTATTTCCACACCAGAAGACTTACCAAACTTTGAAAAGCTATTGGGCGACGGTTCGCAGTTCGGCGTAGAGCTTTCATACAAAGAACAACCAAGTCCCGATGGTTTAGCACAAGCCTTTATTATTGGAGAAGAGTTTATTGATGATGACAGTGTATGCTTAGTGCTTGGAGATAACATTTTTTATGGTCAGGGTTTTAGCCCTAAGTTAAAACATGCTGCGCAAAAGCCTACTGGGGCAACCGTTTTTGGTTACGAGGTTAAAGACCCTGAACGTTTCGGGGTGGTAGAATTTGACGATAACCAAAAAGCTATCTCGATTGAAGAGAAGCCGGAAAAACCCAAGTCAAGTTTCGCCGTTACAGGACTTTATTTTTATGACAATGACGTTGTAGAAATAGCTAAGCAAGTTAAACCTTCTGATCGAGGTGAGCTTGAAATTACAAGCATAAATCAGGCTTACTTAGAGCGCGGTAACTTAAACGTTGAATTACTTGGCCGCGGCTTTGCTTGGTTAGACACGGGGACTCATGAAAGCTTGCTCGAAGCAGCTCAGTTCGTCGAAACCTTGGAGAAGAGACAGGGCTATAAAGTTGCCTGTATAGAGGAAATTGCTTTCAATAAAGGATGGCTTTCAAAAGAACAGATTGTCAAAGCTGGGGAAGTAATGAAGAAGAATAGCTACGGGCAGTACTTGCTCGAGTTAGCGAAAGAGAGCAAAACATGAGTCTGTTAAAGCTTATTGATTTACCCTCTCTCGGTGATGATAGGGGGTCTTTGGTAGCCATTGAATCGTGTCGCAATATTCCTTTTGAGATTAAACGTGTCTACTACATTTTTAATACCCAGAGCGGCGTTTCTAGAGGATTTCACGCTCACAGACAGTTAAAACAAGTTGCGCTATGTGTATCGGGTAAATGTCGAATGCTTCTGGACGATGGTAAACAAAAAGAAGAGATTTGGTTAGACTCTCCGACTAAAGGTTTGATTATAGAGGACATGACTTGGCGAGAAATGCATAACTTCTCAGATGATTGTGTACTTTTGGTCTTAGCGAACGAGCATTATGATGAGTCTGATTACATAAGGGATTACTCTGATTTTATAAAGCAGGCAAGAGGATGACATTTATACACCCTACTGCGGACGTAGCTGAGTGCAAAATCGGTGATAGTACAAGAATTTGGCAGTTCGTTGTTGTGCTCAAAGGTGCCCAAATAGGCAAGGAATGCAATATATGCTCACACACACTCGTTGAGAGTGATGTAGTGATAGGAGATCGCGTGACTGTAAAGTCAGGAGTACAGATTTGGGACGGGGTAAGGCTGCATGATGATGTGTTTGTAGGCCCCAATGCGACATTTACAAACGACACTTATCCCCGTTCTAAAAAGTATCCAGATAAATTCCAAAGAATCACAGTATACCGAGGAGCTAGTATTGGAGCTAACGCAACAATTTTGCCAGGCATAACTATTGGAGAAAATGCGATGGTTGGAGCAGGAGCTGTCGTTACCGAAGATGTTCCTGCTAAAGCTGTGGTTGTAGGCAACCCTTCACGAATACTTAGGTATGAAGACTAATGGTGCAATTTTTAGATTTAAAAGAAATAAACGGGCAATATCGCAATGAGCTTATTGAAGCTTGCACTCGTGTTATTGACTCCGGTTGGTATATATCAGGTAATGAATTAGCGCACTTTGAAAGTGAGTTCGCCGAATTTTGCGGTACTAAGCATGCAATTGGTGTAGCTAATGGTCTGGATGCGTTAATATTGACCCTTAGGGCTTGGAAAGAGCTAGGTAGGCTAAAAGACGGTGATGAAGTAATTGTGCCATCCAATACCTACATTGCGAGTATTTTAGCCATTAGTCAAAATAATCTTGTTCCGATTCTTGTTGAACCAGACTTAGTCAGCTATAACCTGTGCCCAGTTAAGGCAAGAGCTGCTATAACAGAAAAAACCCGCGCGATTTTGCCTGTACATTTATACGGCAAGCTTGTTGATATGCCAGCTATTATGGCAGTAGCCAAAGAGTACGGACTATTAGTACTAGAGGACTCTGCCCAGGCTCATGGCGCTAGTATTAACGGTGTAAAAGCAGGAAATTGGGGAGACGCTAGTGGCTTTAGTTTTTATCCTGGAAAAAATCTTGGAGCTTTAGGTGATGCGGGTGCAGTTACGACCAACGACGATGAGCTAGCCGAAACTCTACTCGCGTTGCGTAACTATGGCTCACACGAGAAATATAAAAACTTATTTCAGGGAGTGAATAGCAGATTAGATGAAATTCAAGCAGCTATGCTTAGCGTTAAATTAAAGTATTTAAAAGAGGAAATTGAGCATAGAAGAGAAATAGCAGCTGCATATAACGAAGGCATAAAGAATCCAGCAATCATTTTGCCGACTAATGACTCATCACTACCTATTGTTAAAGATGAAAGCCACGTGTGGCATCTTTTCGTTGTTCGTTGTGAAAGACGTGATGAATTGCAGAAGTATTTAGCTAAGCAAGGCATACAAACTTTAATCCATTATCCGGTACCACCTCATCAGCAGCAGGCTTATAAAAAATGGGTTGAGAAGAAGTATCCAGTTTCTGAAAAAATTCATAAGCAGGTTTTAAGTTTGCCTATTGGACCTAAAATAGAAAAAAATGAAATAGATCAAGTTGTATGCCAAGTAAACCTTTTTAATGGATGTTAAGGGTTTTATAAAACTAAATATTCTAGGCTCAACGAAAAAAGCAAGCGCGCGTGGTCTTTCGCGATAGCTTTTTTTTCTGTTTGACGAAGAGTTGATTTTCTATGAATTTTTTCGTCATGCCAGTACTCTTGAATAAGCGAAACCCTATTTTAGGCGGCAGAGTTTGAGTTTTAATGTCGAAATAATTTAATAAAACGGAAGTAAAGACAACCACTTATGCACAATAAATTAATCAAAAGACTAAACGAAAAAAACGCTATCATTGGCGTGATTGGCCTTGGTTATGTTGGCCAGCCGTTGCTAATTCGTTATAGTGAGATTGGCTATAGAGTGATGGGCTTCGATATTGACCAGGAGAAAGTGACTGAATTAAACCGTGGTCAAAGTAAAATTGAGCACATCCCTAATAGACTGATTCAAAATGCTATCGACAAGGGTTTTGAAGCGACTACGGATTACAGCCGTGTAGCTGAATGTGATGCATTAATACTTTGTGTTCCAACCCCACTCAATAGATATCGCGAACCCGACATGTCGTTTGTGATTAATACGACTGATATGCTTAAGCCCTACATTATAGCTGGGCAGGTGGTTTCACTAGAGAGCACAACATATCCGGGAACTTCCGAAGAGGTGTTAAAACCTCGGCTAGAAGAGTCTGGACTAAGTGTTGGTAAAGATATTTTTCTGGTTTACTCACCAGAGCGCGAAGATCCGGGAAACCCAAACTTTGAAACCCGAACTATTCCTAAAGTTGTTGGAGGCTATACCGAACAATGCAAAGCCGTGGGGGTTGCACTTTACGAACACGCCATTGACCATGTGGTTCCGGTGAGCTCAACCAAAGCTGCTGAACTGACCAAACTTTTGGAAAATATACATAGGGCAGTAAATATTGGTTTAGTTAACGAGATGAAAATCGTAGCCGACAGCATGGATATTGATATTTTTGAAGTTATTGATGCGGCGGCGACCAAACCCTTTGGTTTTACTCCCTATTACCCTGGCCCTGGATTGGGTGGTCATTGCATTCCTATCGATCCGTTTTACTTGACTTGGAAAGCGCGCGAATATGGCTTAAACACCCGGTTTATTGAGCTGTCTGGCGAAGTTAATCGTGCCATGCCCGAGTATGTAGTAAGTAAACTAATGGATGGGTTGAATCGTCATCAAAAATCCCTTAACGGTAGTCGGGTGCTGGTTCTAGGCATAGCTTATAAAAAAAATGTAGACGACATGCGTGAATCACCAGCAGTAGAGATCATGGAGCTTATTCGTAATAAAGGTGCTGAAGTGGCTTACAGTGACCCTCATGTACCGAGCTTTCCGAAAATGCGTGAACATAGTTTCGATTTAATCAGCACCGAGTTGAGCCCTGAAAGTTTACAAGGATTCGACGCAGTTGTTCTGACAACAGATCACGATAAATTTGACTATGACCTTATATACGATAACTCGCGGATTATTGTTGACTCACGGGGTAAGTACCGTCATGGAAACGGAAAGGTAATAAAAGCATAATGACAGAAAATAATAAAAATTTCGCATTGATTGGTGCGGCCGGTTACATAGCCCCGCGCCACATGAAAGCCATAAAGGAAACGAGCAATCACTTAAGCGTTGCTTACGATACTAATGACTCAGTCGGTATTATTGATAGCATTTCACCGGAGAGCGAGTTTTTCTCTGACTTTGAGCGCTTTTATGAGTATGCCTGGCGTTTAAAAAGAAGTGATACAACAAAGCTAGATTATGTCTCGGTATGTTCGCCTAACCACATGCATGCATCACATATTGCAGCTGGCCTGCGTTTAGGTTGCGATGTTATTTGCGAAAAACCGCTGGTGCCAACGTCTGAAGATTTAGATGAATTAAAGCGAGTGGAGCAAGAGACAGGGAATAAAGTCTATAATATTCTTCAGTTGCGGCACCATCCGGCTATTCTCGAATTACGCGATAAAGTAGCTAACGCGGTTAAGCCTGAAAAGCACGAGGTGGAGCTCACCTACATTACTTCGCGCGGTAAGTGGTATTTAGAGAGTTGGAAAGGCGATCCAAGAAAGTCATTCGGCGTAGCTACGAATATAGGTGTTCACTTCTTCGATATGTTGCACTTTATTTTTGGTAGGTTACAAAAAAACGTGCTGCATTATAGTGATGAATTAAAAGCATCGGGCTATTTAGAATATGAAAAGGCACGTGTGAAATGGCTGCTTTCAATCGATTCTAATGACTTGCCAGATGACATAAAAGGCAAACAGCCGACATACCGTACTATTAACTGTGACGGAGACGAGCTCGAGTTTTCAGGCGGCTTTACTGATCTTCATACGGTTAGCTATCAAGAAATACTTGCGGGCCGTGGTTATGGGGTAGAAGATGCTAGGCATTGCGTTGAAACCGTTGAAACCATCCGTTCTCAGCAAGCCCAAAAGCCGAAGCCTGGAGAGGGACACCCAATGTCTAAGCAACTGCTGAAAGCGTAGGAGTTATTAATGAGTTACTTTAAACACGACTCTGCGATTGTGGACAACGGTGCTGAAATAGGTGAGGGCAGCCGAGTTTGGCACTTCGTACACGTATGTGGCGGCGCGAAAATAGGAAAAGGAGTGTCGCTAGGACAGAACGTGTTTGTGGGGAATAGAGTAGAAATTGGTGACCACTGCAAAGTGCAAAATAACGTGTCAGTTTACGACAACGTTTATTTAGAAGAAGGGGTTTTTTGTGGACCCAGCATGGTTTTCACTAATGTATATAACCCTCGCTCTCTTATAGAACGCAAAGATGAATATAAAGACACCTATGTTAAAAAAGGCGCTTCATTAGGTGCAAATTGCACGATTGTGTGCGGTATTACCTTAGGAGAGTATGCGTTTGTAGGAGCAGGTGCGGTTGTCAATAAAGACGTACCAGCGTATGCCCTAATGGTGGGGGTGCCTGCAAAGCAAATTGGATGGATGAGTGAATATGGAGAACAATTAGACTTGCCTCTTTCCGGTGAAGGTTCTGCAAAATGCTCTCACACAGGTGCCACTTACACTTTAAAAGACAGTACACTGACGAAAGGTTAGTACAAAGTATGCAATTTATAGATTTAGCGGCTCAGCAAGCGCGAATAAAAGACAAGATTGATGCAGGAATTACACGTGTTCTGGCTCATGGAAAATATATATTGGGGCCAGAAGTGCAGGAGCTAGAAGAAAAGCTCGCAGAATATACAGGTGCAAAGTATTGTATAACTGTAGCAAACGGCACAGACGCACTGCAAATTGCGCAAATGGCACTTGGAATTGGTCCGGGCGATGAGGTGATTACGCCTGGTTTTACATATATAGCCACGGCGGAGACCGTAGCCTTATTAGGGGCAAAACCCGTCTATGTGGATATAGACCCTAAAACATACAATATTGACCCAAGCTTAATAGAGGAAGCTATTACTGAGAAAACCAAGGCTATTATCCCAGTGTCTTTATACGGGCAGCCTGCAGACTTTGATCGTATTAATGAAGTTGCCAATAAATACAATATTCCCGTTATTGAAGATGCGGCCCAAAGCTTTGGCGCAACCTATAAAGGCAAAAAGTCGTGTAACTTGAGCACTATAGCTTGCACTAGCTTCTTCCCAAGTAAGCCTTTGGGGTGTTATGGCGATGGTGGTGCAATATTTACTAACGATGAAGGGTTAGCAACCGTTATGCGTCAGATAGCACGTCACGGACAGGAGCGACGCTACCATCATGTTCGTGTGGGGGTTAACAGCCGGCTGGATACCATGCAAGCGGCTATTTTACTGCCCAAATTAGATATACTGGATGACGAAATTGGACTCCGTAATAGGGCTGCTGAGAATTATACTCAGCTACTGAATGAGGCTGGGCTGAGCTCGACACCATTTGTTGAAATTTTCAACACATCCGCATGGGCGCAATATACTATTCAAGTTGACAATAGAGATCTAGTTCAAGAAAAGTTGAAGAATGAAGGAATACCGACAGCAGTACATTATCCGATCCCGTTAAATAAGCAGCCGGCAGTTGGGAAAAAGTTATCGAACCTTGATGTCGGTGACATTCTAGCTAAAAAGGTGATTAGCTTGCCCATGCATCCTTATATAGATCAGAAAACAATCGAACTGATTGTTTCGCAGTTTATTTAGCTTTTATTAAGGTAGATCTACATTACCATGGTTCGTAACATTTATTAGAAAATGTTCAGTTTGTAGTGGCAGACTAAACCCGAACACTCTTTTAAGTGGTAGTATTACCCTTAACGAAGAGGTGTTCAATGGCAAGAAGACAACGTCGATCATTTAGTCCTGAGTTCAGGTATGAGGCCGCTAATTTAGTGGCTGAGCAAGGCTACAGCTATGCGGAAGCAAGCCGGGCTGTTGATGTACATGAAAATACGATTAGAAATTGGGTTCAACAGCTAGAAACTGAACAAAGCGGTCAAACGCCTAAGTCCAGGGCGATGACTGCGGAGCAGCAACGAATACAGGAGCTTGAAGCTCGTGTGAATCGGTTAGAGAGGGAAAAATCGATTCTAAAAAAGGCTACCGCTCTCTTAATGTCCGACGACCTGAAATCTACGCGCTGATAGACCGGTTGAGGGAGCATGAAACGACTGAGTTGGTCTGCTCAGCGCTGGGTGTAGGTGTTAGCAGCTTTTATGAGCGTCGAAAGCGACGTCAACAAATAGAAACTAAGCGGCGACTGCTGCGGGCTCGTATAAAACGCTTATTCATAAAGTCCCGAAATTCGGCGGGGACCCGGACTCTCGTCGATATGCTGAAACACGAAGGCGTTGTCATGGGACGCTTTAAAGTTGGCCGTTTGATGAAAGAGCAAGGCTTAATGAGTAAGCAGCCAGGCCCTCATGCCTATAGGATCGCTAATGTTGAGAGACCGGATATCCCGAATAAACTCAACCGTGAGTTTGATGTAGAAGCTCCGAATAGAGTCTGGTGTGGTGATATAACCTATATCTGGACTGGCTCGGGCTGGCATTATGCTGCCGTCGTTATTGACCTGTTTACCCGTCGGGTTGTTGGCTGGTCGATGTCGCCTCGCCCTGACGCAGAGCTTGCTGCACGTGCACTGGATATGGCTTATGAAATGCGCGGTAAACCCGAGGGTGTGATGTTCCATAGTGATCGAAGGTACTCAGTATGGAGCGCGAAAGTTCAGGCAAAGGTTATGGCGTTACCAGATAACTCAAAGCATGAGTCGGCGCGGAAACTGTTGGGACAATAGTCCAATGGAGCGAGTATTTAGAAGTTTAAAGTCTGAGTGGATGCCGGCAACCGGTTACCGTTCAGCAATTGAAGCAAAACGAGATGTCAGTTACTTCCTAATGAATTATTACAACTGGGAGCGACCGCATCAATTTAATGATGGTCTACCACCGGCAAAAGCAGAGAAATTAGCTAAAAAGGTGTCCGGGTTTTGTTGACCACTACAGTTGTGATTTATTAGGTGAGCTTGCGGTCTGGGGTTGGTTAAGGGAAAATACGGTCAAAAGCCTTTCTTTTAGAAAGGATAATATTAACTTACATGAAATTAAAGAGCTTGAGTAACTGAATGTTTTGGGTTCGCAGTACAAGTTTAAAAAGGAGCTTTTTGTTTGACTAATAAAGAACGATATCGGGAGCTTTGCAAACGGGAAGCAACCATTCCAATTTTTAGTAAAAGTTGGTGGTTAGATTCCGTCGCTGGTAAAAACTGGGATGTGGTGTTAGTGGAAAAAAAAGGAGAAATCCAAGCGGCCTTACCATTTACTGTTCGTCAAAAATTTGGCCTGAAAATTATTGGTCAACCAATGCTAACGCAAACTCTTGGACCTTGGTTGCGGTCAAGTAGCGCGAAATATGCGAAACAGTTATCGCGAGAAAAAAGTCTTCTACAAGAATTATTTAATAAGCTCCCTGAATATGCGCGGTATTGTCAAAGTTGGCATCATAATCGAACGAATTGGCTACCGCTATACTGGAAAGGATATGAGCAAAACACACGTTATACATATCGAATAGAAGAACTCGAAAACATCGATATGCTTTGGGCTAATTTTCAAGAAAATATACGAAGAGAAATAAGAAAAGCAGCTGATAAAGAAGGCATTACCGTTCGGGACGATGTAGACCTTGAAAGCTTTTTAGCGTTAAATGAGAAAGTTTTTGAGCGTCAGAATATGGAAGTACCATATACAAGAGATTTAGTCAGGTCTCTTGATAAAGCCGCAGCGAGTAACCACGCGCGAAAAATATTTGTAGCCGAAGATGAGCAAGGTCGTCAACACGCCGGTCTTTATTTAATTTGGGATGATAATTCAGCCTACTATTTAATGGGGGGAGGAGATCCGCTATTGCGCAGCAGCGGAGCAACAAGCTTATGCATGTGGGAAGCGATAAAGTTTGCAGCAACAGTAACTAAAAGTTTTGATTTTGAAGGCTCAATGCTAGAGCCTGTGGAGCGTTTTTTCAGGTCTTTCGGCGCAATACAAACACCTTATTTCCAAGTTTCTAAAACGAAATCGAAACTTGTCAAAAGTTACCTTTTTTTAAAAGATATGAAAAGTTAAATATTTAAGATAACGTTGGGCTGAAATAAACGATCACCGCTATCAAATCAGCCAGTAGATAATTTTAAATCCACTTGCGACTGACTGGATGGCCTAAGCGTTTTCAGATAGTTGATAGCTGCTCCGCATTCCAGTCTATCTCGAGCATAAGCTTTACGTCGTAACTCTCGAAGGACGGTTGAGGAATGCAATGTTGAGCGTTTTGGCAATCTCTTTTTGTGAAAGTTTTTCTGAGAACAACGCAGGAATCTGGCACCGTTGACTTCCTTTCGACCTATCCTATTACATGAGTGTTTCGGTTTTTATCAGAGTTAGGGAACAATAATAAGCAGTGATTAAAAAAATCATCCCAAAGAGTTCTTATGCTAGGAATGTACTTACCCTGATGACAGGGACAGGTTTAGCTCAGGCTTTGCCTATCGCGATAAGCCCAATTCTTACACGCTTATATACCCCCGAGGACTTTGGAGTATTTGCTTTATATGTTGCTATAGTATCTATTTTAGCTGTTGTGGTTACTGGGCGATATGAGCTAGCAATAATGTTACCTAAAGAGGATAAAGACGCTTTTAATATATTAGTGCTGTCAGTCTCTTTAAGTCTAGTTATTAGTCTTGCATTATTAATTTTAATAGTTTTTAAGGGAGACGATATCGCTTACTTATTAAAGTCCCCGAAAATATTGCCTTGGCTATACTGGATACCAGTTTCGACAGTCCTTACTGGCATTTACCAATCTTTAAATTACTGGTGTAATAGAAAGTCGCATTACTCTCGACTCGCAATTAGCCGTGTTTTTCAAAGTGGTGGTGGAGCTGGTGGTCAATTGGGAATGGGTTTAAAAGGCGCTTCAACAGAAGGTCTAATCGGTGGACAGATATTAGGCGTACTGCTCTCGACAACAATACTAGCTAAATTAATCATAAAAGAAGAGCGTAAACTACTCAAAAAAACCAAAAAAAAAGATGTTTTAAGCCTAGCTATACGCTACAAAAATTTTCCTAAATTTTTAGTTATTGCTCATGGCTTTAATACTGTATCCTCTCAAATCGCACTTATAGTTTTAAATAGCTTTTTCAATGCAACTGTAGCTGGTTTATATATGTTGACACAACGTGTTTTGGGGGCACCAATTACATTAGTAGCAAAAGCATTAGGTGATGTTTTTAGACAGGAAGCCAGTTTTTCTTATACACGTAATGGTGAATGCTTGGAGGTGTATAAAAGCACATTAAAAAAATTAGTTTTTATTGCGATCCCCTCCTTCTTGCTATTCTATTTTATCGCTCCGGAATTGTTTTCTTTTGTATTCGGTAAAGAGTGGCGAGAAGCTGGTGAATATGCCCAAATATTAACGCCGATGTTCTTTTTAAGGTTTATTACTAGCCCTTTAAGTACTATGTTTATGATTGCGGAAAAACAAAAGTTAGACTTAGTCTGGCAGATATTTCTTCTCATTCTCGCTAGTACAGCTTTGATAGTGGGGTATATTCTTAATAGCGTGACTGTTGCTTTATACCTCTATACTTCTGCATATGTCATACTATTTTTAATTAATTTTATTATGACCTATAAAATGGCAAAAGGAACTATATAAAATTCTCTGTAAATTTGAATTATGCATAACATGTTTAAAAAAATAAAATCGCGACTTATTAATGAAAAAAACACCTTTAAGTCAATTCTTAAGTTAAAGGGCTTTACACCTATAGAACCTATAGAATTTTTTGATTTTGAAATCCGAGGTTATTATATATCTGATGAAATTTACGTTGCAAAAATTTATAAACAACTTAATGGTATAGACTTATCTAGAATTCACAGGAGGTTATTAAAAAAAGTGGGAGTTAAAGCCCTTTTTCTAGCTGTGGATAAGACTGATAATAGAATAGTAGCTATAGATATGTTTTACTTTAACGATAGAGATTTTAGAGAAAATACTATACATGAAGGATTTATAGGTGTTTTGCCTTGCTCAGAAGGGCAAGGAATTGCGACTTGCATGCGAAAAAAAGCAATAGCACATTTTAAAGGTAACGGTTTGTCGGGTATATCTACTCGAATCTCGAAAAATAACTTTGGATCTTTGCGTTCAGCGGAAAATTTAGGATTTAAAGTAATAGAGGAGTATTATGATGAACCAAATAAGGAGTCTAGGTATTACATGATTAACTGGTTTAGTGATTGAGCGTCCTTTTTTTGTAAATCGCGATGTAACTATGGATAAAAGATATTAGCGTATACTTTATTTATTAAATAATTTGTGGACTAACTACAAACCGATGGCCAGTTTTTTCTGACCATTACTAATTCAGTCTGAATCGCTACGAATTTACTATAAGCCTCAAGGCCATAGATCGAGTGAAATAAATGTATTCGTTAAATATTTCTCACCATACCCGCTACATATCATAACTAGAGTGGTAACTTTAAATGTCTTTATTTACTGGCCAAGCGCTTAACTGGCTTTGCTTGATACTTGAGGAACGCTTTGGGCATTCATTCGAGCTAACCCAAAGTCATAACGCCCTAAAGCTAACACTGACTGAATCATCAAGGGGGTATATATTGTTCCCTAAATTGGAAGAGGCCTTTCACCAATCATGTTCAGATTCTCCCTGTAGCCAATGGTGTGCTTCCTCTGAAGGTTGGCATAGCGCGTTGAACTTGCCGTTACCAGCACCTTGCGTAAGCGAATTAGCTCGACCGCTGATTAAACACAATCAAGACCATGTAGTTATTAATTATGATATCTTGGGCTTAACTTATTGGATGCTAAATCGGATTGAGGAAATTGGCCGTACCGACTTGGATGAGCATGAGCGCTTTCCTGCAGTGGCATCGCACGCTTATAGATATGGCTATCTGGAACGTCCAATTATTGATGAGTGGATGATTATCTTAGGACAAGTGATAAATAAAATTTGGCCTAACAGTAAACTTAAAAAACATAAATTTCAAATTAAGGTGTCCCATGATGTTGATGAGCCAGCTCGTTACGCTTTCCAAAATTTAAAAGGTATAATCAAAAAAGTTAGCGGAGATCTAATAATTCGGCGTGATTTCAAGTCTCTTATAAATGGTCCTGTAGTATGGTTAAATAGTGGAAAGGATATTCATAAAAACGATCCTCTTAATACATTCGACTGGTTGATGGAGCAGTCAGAAAAAAATGGATTGACAAGCGCATTCTATTTTATTTGTGGCCGGACTGATAAGGAGAAAGATGCACGGTATGATCCGGAAATGTCCCAAATTAGGAGTTTAATGCGGAAAATTAGTAGGAGAGGGCATGAAATTGGTTTGCATCCTAGTTACAACACTTATAATCAGCCAGATAAGATTAAGCTTGAATTTCAAAGGTTAAAAAAGATCTGTGCTGAAGAAAATATTGTGCAAGATGAGTGGGGGGGGAGGATGCATTTTCTTCGTTGGAATCAAGCTATTACTCCTAGAGCTTGGAGCGATGCCGGTATGTCGTACGATAGTACATTGAGCTACGCTGATAATCCTGGCTTTAGATGTGGAACTTGTTTTGAATATCCTGGATTTGATATTGTCACCCAAAAGAAATTAGCTTTAAGAATTCGCCCTTTAATTGCAATGGAAGGATCAGTCATTTCAAAAACCTATTTGGGACTAGGTTCGACAGAAGAGGCCTACGAAAAATTTAGTGATCTTAAAAGTAAGTGTAAAAAAGTAAATGGAGTATTTAGTCTTCTTTGGCATAATTCCTTTTTTCGATCTCCTATGCACTATAAAATATACAGCCGGTTGATAAGAAAAAGTTAATTTAAGGTGCTATAATTTACAAGGTATATAAGTTTTCTAGTTGTCATTTTTTAGTGGTTAATTAAAGTTTAATTGCGGTTGTAAAACTTTATAAAAAAATCTCTATAGTTAATTAATAATGAGAAATAATATTGAGTAAGCTATTATTTTACGCCAGTGCTATACTATTTAAAGCCTGCCTAGACTACTCCTATGTAAATATTCTATCGAAAGAATTTCAAAGCGTCGGATATCATTTGAACTTTGAGATTGTTCGTTACTTGACGGGGTGGATATTATACGTTTTAAGTTTTTTTTTACTTAACCATAGATTTGAAAAAATAAAAGATTACTTTTTTTTAACCGCTATCTTAAGTGTGATTACGCCTATTTTAGTTTTGTGGGGGTTAGATACTGATAGGCCGAGCTATCCGGTTTTTATTTCATGTGCTTCTATAATAACTGTTTACGCATCATATAAGTTGATTTGGATGTATGGGCGTTTAGCTCTTCCTTATGTTATCCAAGGTCGTGAAATTGCAGTGTTTATTTCCGTTCTCCTCGTCATATTTCTAGTGGCTTGGTATTACATATCCGGGGTAACCTTCAACCTCGACATTACTAAGGTTTACTCTCTTAGAGAAGAGAACGAAGAACTGGCTGGTTTTGGCTTTTTTGCTTATTTAAATAATTGGATTTACAAAGTATTTGCAGTCTATCTTTTGGCATTCTTGTTGATGCGGAAGAATTATTTATTATCCCTTCTGATGATTCTAGTTTTTATATTTTACTTTGCAGCAAATACTCATAAGGCAGTTCTATTAACACCTTTTTTAGTATTGTCGACTTGGTTTTACTTTAAAAAATTTAACAGCCTTTTTATAGTGCCACTTGGATTTTCGATTATAGTTTTGCTTAGTATAATTTCATATTATTTCGTTAATGACATTTGGATGTCAGCATTGTTTCCGAACCGAGTATTTGGGATACCTGCTCATTTGACCTTCAAATACTTTGAGTTCTTTAGCAAAAATGATTTTATATATTTCTCAAATTCATTTTTCAGTAATTTAATTGATTACCCCTATGATCTAGGTCTTTCAAAACTGATAGGAAAGTTCGATGGTACTAATTCGAATGCTAATAATGGTTACATATCCTCCGCTTATGCCCAAGGGGGAGCTTCGGTAGCTTTAGTCTACTCTGTGATAATAGGTTTTATTTTAACTTTGATTGATAATAGTGTTAAGAATAATGGACTGCCACTATGGTTTTGCTTAGTAGTTTTCATGGTGCCTATGCGTGACTTAATAATTTCGGCTGATTTGATGACTACTATGTTAACCGGCGGTATGATTTGGTCCATTTTGCTGATCTTACTATCAAGAAGACGTTGTAATAACTAACGTTTTTCTTATATAAGTCTTATTCCTTGAAGTCGGGATAAATTATATAGATAAAATAAGGTTAATTAATTTTGAAAAAAGTAAAAGTGATACACGTTAGTACAGTTCATAAAAGATACGATACTCGAATTTTTGAGAAAGAGGTCAAGAGCAGCTCGAATTTTGGTTACGATTCATGTTTGGTAGTAGCTGATGGTCATGGGAATGAAGTTAAAGACGGTATTGATATATTCGATATTGGCATGTCGCCTTCAAGTAGATTTAGGCGTATCTTTCGCTTCGCTAATCAAGTATATAATTTTTTGCTAAAATTTGGAGGTGATGTATATCACTTGCATGACCCTGAGCTGATTACGGTTGGTCTTAAACTGAAAAAGGCAGGGTTCAAAGTAATCTTTGATTCACACGAAAATGTATCAGATCAAATTTTATTAAAAGAATATATACCGAAGTATTTAAGAAGTCTTATTGCACGAATTTATTCTGTTTACGAAAGGATAGCATCTAGAAAACTTGATGCTGTTGTTGCAGCAACTCCCGGGATATACGAAAAATTCGAATCTTACGGGTGTAATGTTCACTTAGTCAGAAATTTTCCAATAGTTGAAGAATTCAGTTCTATAAACAAAGTTTCATCAGGTAATGTAGCTACATTTATTGGTACTATTGAACGTGATAGAGGACTATTAGAGGTTGTAGAGTCACTTAAGTATTCCCGCGGGTGTTATACTATTAAAGTAGCAGGTGGATTTTCGTATAAGGAAGATGAATCAATATTTTTTAGCGCAACTAAGGATAAATCGGTGGATTATTTAGGTTGGCTTGACAGAAGAGGAGTTTCGCAGTTACTGAGCGAAAGTTCTGTAGGACTTGTCACATTACATCCTACGATTACCTTCAAAGACTCGTTACCAGTAAAACTTTTTGAATATATGGCTGCTGGTATACCGGTTTTGGCATCTGATTTCCCGTTGTGGAAATCGATTATCTCTACTTATCAATGTGGTATATGTGTAAATCCCTTAAACCCAAAGGAAGTAGCAAGAGCTTTAGACTTCATGTTTGATAACCCAAATGAGGCAAAGTTGATGGGAGAAAGAGGGAAACAGGTAGTCCAGACTATATTTAATTGGAAGAAAGAAAGTGAGTCGTTAAAGCTTCTTTATGATGATTTGCAGAGGTGACCTCTCCCCCCAAGAATAGAACCATGACATCGATGAGATTTCCATTATGAGTTTAAATTTGAAAGTAAGTGTAGTTATTCCATCATTTAATCATAGAGAGTATATCGAAAAATCGGTAATGAGTGTGCTTACACAGACTTATAAAAATATTGAACTAATTGTAATAGATGATGGCTCTACAGATGGAACTGATATATTATTAGATAAATTATCAAAAAAGCATAATTTTACTTATATATCGCAAGAAAATGAAGGTGTCTGCAAAACTTTGAATAGAGGTATTCAAGAAATCTCGACTGGAGATTACATTTGTATTCTAGGATCAGATGATTATTTTCATCCTGAAAAAGTGGAGAAGCAGCTAACTGAATTAGCCCAAAATGAAAATTCTGAGTTTTCTTATACTCAAGCGCTAGAATTCGACTCTAAGTCGTCTAAAGAATTAAGACGCTTCCCGCTTCGAAAATTCTCTGGAAATATTTTAAATGAAATTTTTTACAGGCAACCCTATGCAGCTGGTAGTATTATGTTTTCGAGACGTTTATATAACACCGTAGGCGGTTTTGACAATAACCTTAAGCATGAAGATTGGGACTTTTCAATACGTTGTTCTGCGATTACTCAGTTTATAGGCATTAACGAGCCATTGTTCTTTTATCGATCACATGATAACAATATTATGAAAACAAGTTCTAGGCATGAAATATTTCTGACCAAAAAAAAAGTTCTAAATAAAAACAGCCATCTTGTTTCGTCGCGCGTGTGGCTGACTTCACTTATCATACATTATTTATTTGATCACTTTTATTGGTTTCTAAAATTCTTTAATTTAAAAAGGTTAGTGAATTAATGAGAATATGAATCAAACCGGGCTTTTTGAGGCTAATAATCTTGAGGGAATTAGCGGATGAACAAACGAATAGCTGAATTCAGACAGTAGCCTGCAACAGCTTTACATAGATATATAGTTGCTTGTTGCTTAGAGTAAACTTTTCATTTCCTGAATTCAGATAATAACAGCAACACTTATGTAATGGGATAGGTCGGAAGGAGGTCAGCTACCAACATGTGGTAGTCTTACTTTTCGACCAAAAAAAGTGAGTTCCAACATGAGTTATCGACAGCTGAGCGAGGGCAACGATACCAGATTTCTGCGTTGCTCTCAGAAAAATTTTCACAATGAGAGATTGCAAGAAAGCTGAACATTGCGCCCTCGACCGTCAATCGAGAGTTGCGACGTAACAACAATTTGTGCGGGTCCTATGACCCTCAAAAAGCTCAGGAGCGCACGTTAAAACGGCGCTCCAAGCTAAAGCCCAAAAGGGTTTGCGAGGATACTCGAAACGCCGTAGAGCTTATGCTCGAGGTGGACTGGAGTCCGGAGCAGATATCGGCTATCTGTGCACGGATAGGTTACCCAGTCAGTCACGAGTGGATTTACAATTATGTACAGGCTGATTTTTATGGCGGTGGTGGTTTATTTACTCACCTTCGTCATCGGTTAAGACGCTATAAAAAACGCCTGCGCAAGCAGCGCGGTCGTATTTTAGGGCGTCGTTCGATACACGACCGACCAGCAATTATCTATGAGCGGGCACGCTATGGTGACTGGGAAATCGACACCGTCATCGGAAAGCGCGGAACCTGTGCTATTGTCACGCTGTTGGAGCGAAAAAGCCGTTTTTATCTTGTGAAAAAAGTCACAAGCAAACATGCGGATGCCGAAGCAACTATAGAAATGCTGTAGCCTTTTAAAACTATGGTGCACAGAATCAGGGCCGACAACGGTTTTGAATTCGCGAATCACGAACGAATTGCAAAAGAGCTGGATACCGACGTTTATTTTGCCGATCCGTACGCCTCGTACCAACGCGGTGCGAACGAAAATGCAAACGGGTTACTTCGACAGTATGTACCTAAAGGTACTGATCTACGCACAGTAACCAACAAGCTGATGGCTAAATATCAACAGCGTCTGAATTTACCTCCCAGGAAAGTACTGGGCTTTATTCAGCCAGACATAATTTTTAAAGAGCAATTGCAACAAGCTATGAGCGAGTGTTGCAGTTATTAGTTGAATCTATGTATAGGGTAATATCTTTTTTAAGATTTCCAAAGATGAGCGCGATATTCAGCTTAAGCAACTCTCTAGAGTATCTTGTGAAATATAGAATATTCTTAATATGAGGTTCCTGTGAAAATAATTTTAACCGGAGCAAGCGGATTCATCGGAAGTTACGTAGCTAGCTTAATCGAGCGTTTGCCAAATGCTGAATTGACTTGTCCTGTAAGGCGTCAAGGTAGTGTTAGTTTTGGTCGAGAGATAGTCGTTGGTGAACTGGATTCTGGTACGAATTGGTCTTCAATAGTACTAGGTAAAGAGGTTATAATCCACGCCGCTGCTCGAGCTCACATAGCGAAGGATGACTTACCCGATCCGCTTTCTGAATATCGCAAAATTAATGTGGATGGCACACTTAACTTAGCAAGGGAGGCGGCGAGTGCAGGCGTTCGAAGATTCATTTTTATCAGCTCTATTGGCGTAAATGGTAATATAAACCAACGCCCATTTACAGAGGAAGACCGACCCAACCCCTCAGAATTCTATGCCCAGTCAAAGTGGGAAGCCGAACAAGGCTTATGGGAAATCGGTAAAGAAACTGGCATGGAAATTGTTATCATTCGTCCGCCTCTTGTATATGGTCCAGGAGCGCCAGGTAACTTCGGAGCCTTGACTCGCTGGGTTGAAAAAGGGATTCCGCTTCCTCTTGGGGCAATTCGAAATCAACGGTCACTAGTAGCAATCGATAACCTAGTTGACTTGATTGTGACTTGTGTCGAGCACCCCAATGCGGCTAACCAGGTTTTCTTGGCGGGGGATGGAGAGGATCTTTCCACGACAGAACTATTGAAGGGAGTAGCTCAAGCCATGGGGCGGCCGTCGAGATTGATTCCTGTTCCCGAAGGGGCGCTTATGTTCGGAGCTACTTTGCTTGGAAAAAAGGGCGTTGCGCAACGTTTGTTGGGTTCTTTGCAGGTAGATATTTCCAAAGCTCGCCAACTTTTAGGTTGGAAGCCTCCCGTTACAGTAATCGAAGGGCTTACCAAAGCTGTAGGAAGCTACAGGTGTGAGTAGTGTGCTCCGTAAAAAATAAAACTTTAACTCTGGATGGTATTTGTGATTCGACTGTTTGATCTTGTCTTTGCGTTCTTTGGGCTATTAGTAGGTTTCCCAGTGCTGCTGTTGTTGGTAATTATCGGCTTTTTTGATACCGGTTCTCCTCTCTTTTTCCAGGAAAGGGTTGGTCGTAATAAAAAGGCGTTTACTCTTGTAAAATTTCGCACTATGCGTAAAGACACCGCCTCTGTTGCTAGCCATTTAGCCAGTGCCTCATCTATTACGAAGTTTGGTCACTTTCTACGCCGAACAAAGCTCGACGAATTGCCTCAGCTCTGGAATGTCCTAAAAGGCGAAATGAGTTTGGTAGGGCCTAGGCCCGGGCTCTTCAACCAAGAAGAGTTAACTGAAGCTCGGGAAAAATATAATGTATTTGATGTTCGTCCGGGTATTACAGGTTTGGCTCAAGTTAATGAAATAGATATGTCGACTCCTGAACTGTTGGCGCAAACGGATGCTAAGATGATTAACTCGTTAAATTTAACGGCTTACTTCCGGTACATCTTTCTGACAGTAACCGGTAAAGGCTCCGGTGATCGCGTGAAATAGAAAAAGAAAAGGGCTTAAAATTATGTGCGGTATTGTAGCAGCAGACTCTGGTCGGTATGTTGGAGAGAATTTTTAGAGGTGGCCTTTTAAAAAGCACAGGGTATAAGCAATGCAAACCATGACACTACAAAACTATACTGGTGCTTCATTGCTTAACGCACGACAGTTAAACCTGCCTATGAGCTTAATGCTTGGGGAGCAAACGCGCCCTAAGCAACTGACTAAGCAGCAGCTCATGCAATTGCTGAATGTGCTGGAATCACTGGCTATGTCATCGAGGGTGTTGTTTGATGGCTCCATACAGCAAGATGATAAACAGCAACTTAAAGACCATAACCATCTCTACCGAGACCTTCTTAAAGAAACCAGTTTGGTTGCAACCGACCAATGGTTAGGTTGCTGCCAGCAGGCCGCTGCTCAGTCCGCATTACTGATTAAAGAATGGTTGGAAAGCCCCGAGCGCTGGTCCGAGCAATCGCCCGTTGCGCAAAAAGACGCCGAGAGCTTTAAACACGCACTACTGGAAGGCTTTACCCAAAAGTTTACCGACAGACGCAAGCTGGCTAAAAACACATTAACGGATAATAACTTCCGCGGTGCAAAATGTGTCGCCGGTTTATTGGTGACTATTGCCGAGCAAGCCCCTTTTGACCAACCCACCGTTTCCGATTTTACATTAGCGTTTATCCAGGCAGCGCAAAGTGATGATGACACTTCTCATAAAACCGGACAGTTAGTCTCGGGGCTTATAGACCGCTTCCGCGTCAACTTTGTGAATGAATTGGCTGCACAGCACAATGCAGTCTATGTTGCAGCACCTGCCATTGAAGATTTAAAAGCGCAACAGAGTGCACTGCTCTGGCGCTACTTAGGAAACCAGCTGCAACAGCAGTCGAGCCTGAATGAGCTGCAAAGCTTGTCGCAAACTGAGTCGGAAGCCCTGCAAAGTTTTCCGTATGCTTATGCATTGCTGATGCAGAAGAAAGTCACCAGTCCCACTAAACTCCTCGATTTACTCTTCAAAGTCCGTGATGACGCTGTTATAGCCCAACAAGCCAAAGAAGAGCAAAGCGGAAAGCGGTTCGTGCATGAGTGGAGTTTAGAAGAGTTTCAGGACATGCACGCTGGCCTTTTCGGAGATACCTTTGCCGCAATAAACAATCACAAAACTGCTTGGCACGAAAACTTATTAAACATTGGTCGCTCATGCCTACCAGCACTGCTGTCTGTAGGCTCCGCGGGCTTAGGTATCGTGATACCGGAAAGCGCTGTTGAGGGCACTGTCGCTGTAAGTATGGCATCTGCCGGTGTGGCGCTTGAAAATGCAAATAGGTTTAGTGGCAATAGCGCGAGTGATAATAAGAGCATAAAGCTTTACCGTGATAACTACATGCGCTGGAACAAACTACTGGATAAGGCCGCTACGCAGACCTCAAGAGGTATGTCTTTGCAGGGACGGGTAGAAGATATTTTTGGTGTGCCGGTAGCTCGGTAAAATATCTGTTAGATAAAGCAAGAAAAAGGAAAATATAATGTGCGGTATCGTAGGAGCAACCTCTGAGCGCCATGTTGGCGAGATTTTATTAGAGGGCTTAAGACGCCTTGAGTACAGAGGTTATGACTCAGCCGGGATGGCAGTCATCGATAAAAGCCAACAGCTTAAAAGCACGCGACGTACCGGGAAAGTACAAGCTTTGACGGACGCCATTGAAACTGAGTCAATGGACGGGACGCTGGGGATTGCCCACACCCGTTGGGCAACACATGGTGGCGTCACCGAAGCCAATGCGCATCCGCATGTATCGAATAATGACATTGCTGTTGTTCATAACGGTATTATTGAAAATCATGAGCCATTACGAGAACAGCTAAAGACGCTGGGCTATGTGTTTAACAGCCAAACCGACACCGAAGTGATTGCTCACTTAATTCATCATGAGCGCAAAACCAAACCAAGTTTAGTTGAGGCTGTGAAAGCAGCGACACGCCAACTTGAGGGCGCTTATGGCACGGTGGTTATCGAT
>TARA_R100000781_G_scaffold114870_1_pt1 | contig 113422 bp, 108 predicted proteins | sample TARA_R100000781 | Tara Oceans TARA_R100000781 (sample SAMEA2623385) | marine metagenome | biome: marine biome (ENVO:00000447); feature: deep chlorophyll maximum layer (ENVO:xxxxxxxx); material: "saline water (ENVO:00002010), including plankton (ENVO:xxxxxxxx)" | depth 60 m | reverse complement strand
TTGCTGAAGCCGCCGTGAAATCCGGCGCGGCGAAAATCGATTTACCAGAAAATTATATGCAGGATTAATCGTCCAATTCGTCATCCGTCGGGATGGGCAAGCCTCTGGCTTCCAGCTCTTCCCGCACGGCTTTGGGTATTTTATTCGAGTTCGATTTTTGCAAGTCTTCATCTTCGGGCAGCGGCTGACCGGTAAAAGCGTGTAAAAACGCCTCACACAGCAGTTCGCTGTTGGTAGCATGACGCAAATTATTGATTTGGCGACGGGTCCGCTCATCAGTCAGTACTTTTAATACCCGAGTAGGAATTGAGACCGTAACTTTCTTAACCTGCTGACTCTTACGACCGTGTTCAGCATACGGGTAAATGTATTCGCCGTTCCATTTCATATTCATTGCTCTGATGTCAGACAAAACCCTGTAAGTTGTAATGAATTGTACCCGACTGAGCGACCCCGTCAAATTTTATCCGTCTAGATGGCTAAAAGTTGCTGACATTTGTCTGACAATATTTTAGCCTTAGTAGCAGTAACCCAATCCATGCGAGTAGTTAAGGAAGGCGGAATGACAACAACACAGCTCACAGAGGAGCAAAAGCAGGCCGTTGCCGACAGTGTTCAGGTACACAAGTTTGGCGGAAGCAGTCTTGCCGACGCCTTTTGCTATCGACGTGTGGCCCGCATTGTAACGGAATACGCCGGCGCGAGCGATCTTGTCGTAGTTTCCGCCGCTGGTGATACGACCAATCGTATTCTGGCTATTATAAACGCCAAACCGCAGCCGGGCGATACCGCCAGTATTCTGCTCGATCAGCTGGAGAATTTTCAGCAAGGACTTATCACTGAGTTATTAAGTGGCGATTTACAACAGCAATTGCTGCAACAGTCACAACAGGACTTCACTCGCTGGCGTCGTTGGTTAGCCGGTGACGAAGACATTGCTCATAACGCCGAGCTGCTGTCCTACGGTGAACTTTGGTCGGCACGCTTATTATCTGCGCTGCTGCAAAAACAGGGCACCCGGGCCGATCACATTGATGCCCGCGACTTCTTACTGGCAGCGGATGCTCCAGAGCCTGTGATTCAAGTTGAGCATTCCCGTGAAAAGCTACTACTGCGGGTAGCTCCTCATTCCGGCACCCGCTTTATTGTTACCGGCTTTATTGCCCGTGGCTTAAACGGCGAAAGCTTGACTCTGGGTCGCAACGGCAGTGACTACTCAGCTACGCTGGTGGGTAGCTTGCTCGATGCTCGCCAGGTCACCATATGGAAAGACGTTGCCGGTGTTTACTCGGCGGATCCTCGTAAAGTTGAACGTGTCGTCAGTTTGCCCACACTGGACTGGACCGAAGCCGAGGAACTGGCAAGACTTGGCAGCCCGGTTCTGCACCCAAGAACCTTTCAGCCGGTCGACCGTCAACGCATGGTCATATCGGTACGTTCCAGCTTAAAAGTAGAAAACCAGCAAACCCGCATTGGTCAGTTCCAGAATACGCAGCCCCGCGGCAAAGTTTTCACGTCTTTGTCCGAAGTGGTTCTGTTTAAAGTTGAGTTGCAGGACAAGGCTTTAGTAAAGCGCCTGGATGAACTGGAGTTAGAACCGCTGGTCAGTTGGACTGAGCCGGAAAATCATCAGCAGTATCTGGTCTTTCACCAAAACCACTTAGACTATCTGACCGGCTGGCTGGACAGTCTGGGCGCGGGTGATGCCATCACTCAAATTCGCGGTTACTCCATGGTCGCTATAGTCGGTAACCGCATTCAGGAAACCGATCAGTTTTCGACCTTTAAGCTCCAGCTTTCAGAACAAAAAGTACGCCGCTTTGCCTTAACTCAGAACGGCGACTCCGCTGTGGCTATTTTAGAGCAGAAGCTTGATAACCGTTTACTGAACCGTTTACACAGTCAATTATTTAACTACCGCCGCAGTCTGGGTGTGCTGGTTATTGGCCGTGGCAATATTGGTACAGCCTGGTTGGAGCTGTTCAGACAACAACGAGATCGCATTAATCAGGTGATGGACGTTCGCGTTATTGGCATAGCCAACTCCCGCCGTTTATGGCTGGATTACAACGGCGTTGAACTGACCCAGTGGGCAGATGACTTCGACCGCCTGGCGCGCCCTTACGTATTGACCGAACTGCTGCGCGAGCTGCCCAATGCGCCATACGACGAGCTGGTTGTGATTGATTTAACCGATGCCAAACAAGTCGCGCAATTATACCCGAGTCTGTTCGCAAACGGTCTTCATATCATCAGTGCCAACAAACGCGCGGGCTCGGCTGACGAAGCGCTGTACCGCGAAATTCGTACCATCCAGCACGAATACGAACGTGAGTGGCTCTATAACACCACCGTTGGCGCGGGACTGCCTTTGAATTACGCCATTAATGACTTACGCAATTCCGGCGACGAAATCCGTAGTATTTCCGGTATTTTCTCCGGAACTATGTCCTGGCTGTTTGAGAATTTCACCAAAGGTGTGGCTTTCAGTTCGCTGGTACAAGAAGCCAAAGAAAGGGGTTACAGCGAACCCGACCCACGAGAGGATCTATCGTGCCAGGACCTTGTCCGTAAACTGCTGATTCTTGCACGCGAAATTGGCTTGAATCTGGACTGGCAGGACATTCAGGTACAAAGCCTTGTGCCGGAGAACTTACGCGACATACCGCTTAACGACTTTATGCAACGCATATCTGAGCTTGATGAGCCCATGGCAGCTATGCTCGACGAAGCCGCCAAAGACGGTAAGGTCCCTCGACTACTGGCCAGCTTCACGGTCAGTGATGAGCAGCGGGTTACCGCCCAGGTTGGTATTGAGTACATTCCGGAAGGGGATATGCTGGCAAACCTAATACCCGGCGAAAACATCTTTGTTATCTACACCGACTGGTATTCTGAAATGCCGCTCGTAATAAGTGGTCCCGGTGCAGGTAAACACGTTACCGCAGGTGGTGTTCAGTCCGATTTGAATCAGTTACTGGGTAAACTGGCAGTGGGAGCTTAACGCTCCCACTCATTTTGTCCTAATGCCTGACTAGAATAAATCGTCGTCATTGTCTTCAAAAATATCGCGGTCTGAGTTGCCATTATTACGGCTGTACTCTGTCGGCTCAGTTCCCCGAATGAAGTATTCAAAGCGTGTTGTGTAATCGCTCTTATGCGACAACTTACCAGTTTCTAAGTCGATTCGAACATTCACCACGCCCGGTGGAATACCAAACTCACGTGACGGGAACAGGGGTAACGCCTTTTCCATAAATAGGATCCAGCCCGGCAACGCTGTTTTAGCACCAGCCTCACCGCCTGTTATTGCCTGCTGACTGGAGTCCACTTCAGGATGCTTTGACGTACGCCCCAGCTTTCTGGAAACATCATCAAAACCTACCCAGACCGTGGTGGACAGACTAGAAGTAAAGCCCGAAAACCAGGTGTCTCGCACATCGTTTGTCGTACCGGTTTTACCGGCAATGTTACGACCTACCGCTTCAGTAATGGGTTTAGAACGTTGAATACGCCAGGAGGTACCATTCCAGCCGGTGCCATTAGGCCAGCTTCCACCACCCCAGACAGCAGAGTTCATTGCCTGTTCAACCAAAAATGCATTTTGCTCACTGATGACCTGCGGTGCCGGTTTATCGCAGTCGAAACAGGCGCGCGCCGGGTCGGTTTCGTCTAAAACGTTTCCGTCTGCATCTTCAATGCGTTCAATGAAATAAGGTTCGACCAAAAAGCCACCATTTGCGAAAACAGCAAATGCTCTGGCTACCTGCATCGGTGTCATTGAAAGAGAACCCAGCGAGAGCGATTCATTTTCAGGAATTTCAGAACGATCCAGCCCAAATTTCGCTAAATGGTCTGCCACTTGCTTTACGCCCACTTCGCGAATTAGCCGCACTGAAACCACGTTTTTCGACTTAGCCAGCGCTTTACGCAGGCGAATAGGCCCTTCGTAAACTTCAGGCGAGTTTTTGGGTCGCCAGGCAATACCGGAACCCGGGTTCCACTGGTTAATCGGAGCATCGTTAACCAAAGTCGCCAGCGTCAATCCTTCTTCAAAGGCTGCTGAATATATTAACGGTTTAATATTAGAACCAACCTGACGTTCCGCTTGTAATGCGCGGTTGTACTGGCTCAGCTGGAAACTGTAACCACCAACCACAGCAGCTACAGCGCCGTCATCGGGCCTTAGCGACACAATGGCGGAACTTGGTTCAGGAATTTGAGCCAGACGCCATTCACTGCCGTCATTCACCCGACGCAACCAAATAACGTGCCCGGGCTGCATGATTTCTCCGGCTGTCTCCGGAGGCGGTCCCTGACGTTCTTCGTTCAGGTATTCGCGGGCCCAGTGCATGGCTTCCCAGGGTAAAGTGATTTTCCCCTCGTCTTTAACCATCACTTCCGCAGACTGCTCACCAATGGCTGTCACCACAGCCGGTGTAACCGCACCAATAACGCGTAATTGTTCAAGGTATTGCCGAATAGCCGGTTCTTCCACCGGCTCCTCTTCTTTCTCTGCCGACCACAACAAACTCACCGGACCGCGGTAACCATGGCGTTCGTCATAACTGTGCAGGTTATCCCAGACGGCCTGACGCGCAGCCAGCTGCACATCACTTCTTATCGTTGTGTAAACCTTGTAGCCTTCATTGTAAGCTTGGTCGTCTCCGTAGCGGTCTACCATTTCCTGACGCACCATCTCAGCCAGGTAAGGCGCATTGACCGTTACCTCCGCTCCATGGCGACGAGCGGTAACCGGAGCATTAGCCGCTTCTTCAAACTCCGCCTGGCTGATTTTATTTTCATCCAGCATACGCAACAAAACCACACGGCGGCGCGCTTTCGAGGCAATGGGGTTTGAAATTGGGTTTAGATTCGACGGCGCTTTAGGCAGGCCTGCGATGGTTGCCATCTGTGCTAAAGTCAGGTCTTTTAGTGGCTTACCGTAATAAACCTGTGCTGCAGCCCCGACACCATGAGCGCGATGCCCAAAGGTAATTTTATTGAGGTAAAGTTCCAGAATTTCATCTTTGCTTAAGAGCTGTTCAATGTGAACGGCAATAAAGGCTTCTTTTATCTTGCGCATCCACGCGCGTTCAAAGGTCAAAAAGAAGTTACGTGCCAGCTGCATGGTAATGGTACTGGCACCTTCCTGAATCTCACCGGTGGTCAGCAACACACTAAAGGCACGCAAAACACCAATAGGATCAACACCAAAATGCTGATAAAAACGACTGTCTTCAGTTGCCAGAAAAGCATCAATAAGCGGTTGCGGTACGTCTTGCAGCTCCACAGGTATACGCCGCTTTTCACCAAACTGTGAGATCAGTTCTCCGTCTGCTGTGAACACCTGCATTGGTGTCTGCAAACGCACATCGCGCAAAGTTTCCACGCTGGGTAATTCGGGCTTTACATACAAGTAAAGGCTGCCAACCGCTACCCCGCCAATAATAGTACACACCAGCAAGGTGTAAATTAGCCGCTTAAACCACTTCAATTATCTGCTCCATAACCGCTTTTTCACTACACCAGTCTGCTTAAACCGCAAAAACCGACATAAATTAGCTCTAAATTCTTACTGACTATTATGGCGGATTTTTGTTCACAACACTACGCTTGCATCTGGCTTTTCTACAATAAGGATATTGTCTAATGTCATTACTTCGCCAGCAACCACTTGCTGTGCAAATGAATCGTGAAAGTTGTCTGGTTTTACAACTATCACGGCAGGGCCGGCACTTTGTCGTCGACCACTTTTCACAGCAACACAAAAACAGCCTCAGCGATAAAGGACTCAATAAAGATGGCATTGTCTCAGCGCTTGATTACACCGCAACTCACTATCAGAAAATTGCGCTGGACAACCATAGTCAGGTTGAAGAGCAGTTACTGGAAAAGTTACCGCCACAATTAAAGACCAGTACCGGTATCAGTTACGACTATTTTACCCGAGATAACGAAGCTGAAGCGGTCATTGGTCAACGCTCAGCTCTGGAAGAATTACTGGCAATATTGGCACCACTACAAATTCCGGTACACGTGGTTGAGCCGGCCTATCAGTCTGTTGTACGTGCAACCAACGCAGTACTTCCTTACCTTTGGCCCGACAACGCAATATTTGAAAGCACAATGCAATGGGTCATTGTCGAGCTGAGACAGCCTCAGTCTATTCTTCTGTATTGCAAAGGCGGTGTTTTTCAGCGCTTAGAATACGTCGATACTTTCAATTTACTGCCTTATCTTTTGTCGGCTCAAATGTCCGGCAAATTCAGTTGGGTTATGAGCTTTGGCGATAAAGCGGTTCAGTCGTCGCTTGACCGGCAGCTTGAAGGGCAAATGCAACTCACGCACTTAGTGCTATCAACAACCCCCTTTTTCAAAAACAATCCAGCACCCATTGTTGCAGCATTAGATAATGAAATGGTGTTATTAGGCTTAGCCTTGCGGGGGTTTAACCAATGGCATCGCTAAACCTTCTGCAATGGCGACAGCAAAGCTTATGGCAACGCCACCGCACGTTGCATAAAGTCGGTATTGTGCTGTTAATAACTGTTACCTTTTTCTCGTCACAGTGGGTTATTTCATACAGTGACTATCTGGCTCAGTTGCAGCAGCAAGTTAGCGACCAGAATCAGAAACTGGCTGAGCGCAAAGTTCACCAACAACGCTGGCAAGCCTACAAGCAACAGCAAGAAACTCAGCGTATTTTTACCCGGCTTAAACGCTTACATAAGCTGAGGCTTAACGCATTTTCGGCATTACTCGACAACACCCCAAAAAGCTTTCACCACCGCAGGCTTACTTTTAACCATGAGCAATTCAAACTGGAAGCTGGCTATCGCCGTATTCAGGAAGTTAACGATCACTATTTATGGCTCAACAAACAACTTGTTCATGCCGGGCTAAAACAGCAGTTGTTGCCGCAAAAACGCGTTTCATTCCATTACTTAAATAGCCAGCGTGAGGCCAGCCGTGGCTAAATCATTACACAAAGCACTTATTGCCTGGGTCATGGCTCTGCTTATTTTTACCCTGCTTGCTGTGCTCATTAGCTATTACTTCACCGGGTATCAGGCCGCGCAGCTTAGCAAAACCTTGCGGAATCAGTATCAGCAGCTACAGACACCTCTTCCTCCAGTTCCGGCAGAGGACAGTATCTACGTATCCGAACCCTCCTTCGTGGATGTTTCGTCTTTACTGACCCAGGCGGCAAAGCAACAAAAGGTAGACTTGCACTACCAACAAGATCCAGAGCGTTCTGAACAATGGTTGGTTGGGGTTAATGGTAGCTATCAGCGCGCTGTCCGTTTTGTTGCCTCTGTAATGCTGGCACAACACGGCGCGACTCAGGCTTTTCCTTTTACTCAAACATTAAAGTGGCAAGACACAGACTTAACCAGCGGTAAACTCAGTTGGCAGTTTCTGTGGTTAAACGCCAATGATGCCGCTTCGGCAAGCATTGACGCCAACACGCTGTTTAAAACAAACTTTCCGCCCATTACCGTCGAACCTCCTAAATGCTTAGAGCGGCCTGCAATAAAGAGCAACATTCAAATCGGTGACTGGTCTTTAGTGAAGTTGCTGGCCACACAAACCTCACCACAAAGAAAAGCTCTGCTACAACTGCCTGACCGCGTAATAACCCTTGCTAACAACAGCTGGATAGAAAGCCCACTCATGCAATTGCGTGAAATTAACCCCGGGTACGCACTGTTCGAACGCTGGCAGCAATATGCAGGCTGTTGGTCGGCAGAGACCGTCAAACTTCGTTTAACTAAGGACAAGAAACCGTAATGAAGCCAATTAAATTCTCTTTTTGTGTGCTCAGTCTTCTTCTGGTGCTTTGCTCTACATCTGGTTACGCAATGGAAACTTCCTGGAAAAGCTTGCTGAGCGAAGAGCAAAGACAACAACCTGTCTCGCTCAATACCGATAAAATGCCGTTAAACCAACTCATACAATTACTGGCCGATCAGCATCAGTTAAATATATTGATTACCGACCAGGTCAGTGGAGAATCCAGTTTGAAACTCAACAAGGTTGCCTGGCAGGATGCCTTCGACACGCTGCTAACCAGTCATGGCTTAACGGTTCACACACAAGGTTCCATGCTCCGCATTGATGTCGCCGATGATGCTGTCGTAGACAATAGCCAGCACCGCTCTATTTTGCTTAGCGTAAACTTTGCTAAAGCCAGTGACTTAGCGTCGTTATTAAAAAATGAACAGCAAAGCTTTTTGTCACCCAACGGAGCGGTCAGTGTTGATGAGCGCACTAATACCCTCATTGTTCGGGACACACCGGAGCAGCTGGCCACCATTCGTCAGTTAGTCAATGATTTAGATGTACCGGTGAAACAAGTTCTCATTGAAGCCCGTATGGTGACAGTAAAGGCCAACGTGAGTAAAGAACTGGGCATTCGTTGGGGCGCGTCGGAGTACGGACTGGCAATACCAGAGGACGCAGGGAGCTTTGTAAAAGGTATGCAAGTGGACTTACCCGCAACAAACCCCGCCGGAACCTTTTCCGCAAACCTGGCCAGGCTGAGCGATGACATTCTGCTGGACCTTGAATTAACGGCGCTGGAGCAGGAAAACAAAGCCGAAATTATTACCAGTCCGAAAATTTTTACGTCGAATCAGCAACCGGCCTACATAGAGCAAGGTACCGAAATACCTTACGTCGAAACAGCTGCGCACGGGGCTACCGCGGTGCAATTTAAAAAGGCAGTTATGGGTTTAAGTGTAACTCCGCAAATAACACCAAATGACCATGTACTAATGGAGCTCACCATTACCCAAAACACCCGCGGTGACACCGTTGCCACACCAACCGGACCCGCTGTCGCTATAGACACTCAGGAAATGTCGACGCGGGTACTGGCGAAAAATGGAGAAACTATCGTCTTAGGGGGAATCTTTCAGGAACATAGCTTGAATGATGACAGTCGTGTCCCCATCTTAGGTTCGCTGCCGTTACTCGGGAATTTGTTCTCTCACCAGCAGCAGCGCAATGAAAAGCGGGAGTTAATGATTTTCGTCACACCAACGATATTGCCCCAAACTTAGTCCAAAAGCCGATTACTATTGCTAAAGTGGGCTCAAGTTGCGATAATCGCGCTTCTTTTCGTTGGGTTGGGGGACGTCTCCAGACACTCCGGATTCGTGAGTTACAGCTAATTTTAACCAATGATGTAAGCAGGAATATGGCTGAGAAACGTAATATTTTTCTTGTTGGGCCCATGGGGGCTGGCAAAAGTACGATTGGCCGTCAAATCGCCAGACAATTACATTTAGAGTTCTTCGACTCAGATTCTGAAATTGAGCGCCGCACAGGGGCTGATATCAGTTGGGTTTTTGAACTTGAAGGTGAAGAAGGCTTTCGTGCACGCGAAGAAAAAGTAATCGAAGAGCTTACCGAAAACATGGGTATTGTCTTAGCGACAGGTGGCGGCTCGGTCATGAGCAAAGAAAGCCGTAACCGTCTGTCGGCTCGGGGTGTTGTTGTGTACTTGAAAACACCCATTGAGAAACAACTGGCGCGCACCCAGCGCGACAAACGCCGGCCTTTAATTGCAGAAGCTGACGACCCGCGTAAAGTGCTGGAGCAACTGGCGCAAGAACGCGACCCTTTATACGAAGAAATTGCAGACATCACGGTACAAACCGATGATCAAAGCGCAAAATTCGTCGTCAATGACATTATCGATCAACTCGAGTCGATTAACGGCCTCGGGTAAATAAAGGGAGCTGCGTTCATGGCTGAGGTTAACGTCTCTTTAGGTGAACGCAGCTACACCATCTACATTGGTAACGCCCTGTTATCAAACTACGTAGAAAACCTCCCGCATAGACTCAATCAACAGCTACTGGTCATCACTAACCCAACCATCAGCCAGCATTATTTAAAGCCATTATTAAGTGCGCTTGCCGGCCATCAGGTCGAAGTATTTGAAATGCGCGACGGCGAACAGTTTAAAAGCCTGGAAAGCTACAGCGAAGCCATGGATCTTCTTATTAACGCTGGCTTTAACCGCGACTGCGGCATTATTGCTTTAGGCGGAGGTGTGGTTGGTGACCTAGCGGGCTTTGTGGCGTCAACATTTCAACGGGGTGTCGACTTTTACCAAATTCCGACCACCCTATTGTCGCAGGTTGATTCTTCCGTGGGCGGAAAAACAGCGGTTAACCATCCGCAGGGGAAAAACCTGATTGGCGCTTTCTATCAGCCCAAATCGGTGGTTATCGACATAGACTGCTTGCAAACACTGACTGAACGGGACTACCGGAGCGGCCTGGCCGAAGTGGTTAAATACGGTGTTATCTACGACCCCGAGTTTTTCCAGTGGCTGGAACAGCATACGACAGAGTTAAGTCAGCAAGACCCGGCAGCACTGACTTATGCTATTCAACGCAGCTGCGAAATTAAAGCCGAAGTTGTTGCCCTGGACGAGCGCGAAAAAGGCCTACGGGCACTACTCAATTTAGGCCACACTTTTGGGCACGCCATTGAAGCCGCCACCGAATACGGTGCATGGACACACGGTGAGGCTGTAGCCGCTGGCATTATAATTGCATCTAAGCTGTCAGAAGTGACACAGCGGCTCGATTCGTCAGATTTTCGACGCGTCAAAGATTTACTGCTGGCACTTGGCTTGCCAACGAAGGGCCCGCAAATGCCCTGGCAGGACTGGTTAGACTACATGCAGCGCGACAAAAAAGTAAAAGACGGTCAGCTGCACTTTGTTCTTCCAGTTGCTATTGGTAAAGCTGAAGTCGTCAGTACTGTAGAACACAATACCGTTGCTGCTGTGATCACTGAATGTTGCTAACGCCAACGCGTTATCTCTATTCGGCTGACAGACAGGAACAGACAGATGCAAGCACTTGCAACCACACAACACATTGTTGCCGCGCCGGTAAAAACCAAACCAAGCCAGCAACAGGTTATTGACCAGCTCCACCAAAATTGCCAGCAAAGCGTTTCGCTTATTATGCTGCACGGCAAAGAGGGCAGCGGTAAAACCACCATTGCAGAAGTGTTTCTGGAGCAGGCATCAGAATACGCGGAAGTCGCTTTTATCAGCGCCAATGAACGCTCCACCAACGACCGACTTCGCGCACAAATACTCAACCAGTTGTTCGGCACCATCAGCATTAACGACGAGTCACTAAGTCGTCAGATGCAACGCCAGCGTCCGCTTAACCACGCCATTATTGTTATTGATAACGGTGAGCTACTGTCAGAAAGCTTTTTAGCGGAGTGCATTTCCACCGTTACTCAGCTTAGCGCCATTGGCCAGCGCACCAGCATTATCATTACCGGCGACAGCCGCTGGGCACAGCAACAACGCCCGGCGCCGCACTTGCGTGTACAAGGGCCCACCATGATTGAGGTTCAGCCACTTAATCATGACGAACAGATCCGCTTTGTGCAGGCCTTACTCCCGGAGAAGCAACGTAGCTTCTGGAACCTGGAACGCATTCAACAATTTTTAAATTCCATTCATGGGTTTCCCGGTGAAATTCAGCAGCGTCTGCAGTTAACTTTAACGACTCAGGCAGCCCGCTACCGCGATACCAATGCCGAAGAGAATGCTAACAATACCAACGCCAGCGAACAGAGCAAAGCGAACCATAAACCAGAACAGGGCAGCCGTCGCAAAATGCGTTTGTGGCCTATTCTTTTAATTGCAGCCCTTATGAGTCTGGCCTTTGCTGGTTTTCTGAATAAAGAGCAGCTGACCGCCTACTGGCAACAAGTGAATCCGGAATCAGCGGCATCGGCAGAAACCACGACCGAAGAAGGCGACGCAAATAATGCTACGCCAGCCGTAGATGGAACAGCATCAGAAGCTACCGAGCAAACGACCAGTTTGCCCAGCTTTGAACCGCTCAATGAACGTTCTTTAGAACTGGTTCCTGCGGAACTGGCCGCCTCTTACCGCAACGCTTTAGGTACATTAAACACCGTAGCCGCCTCTGAAATTACAGAAGGCGAAATTTCGCTGGGCTTTATTAAACAACAGCCGAAGCAACAAGAGCCGCAAGAAGCCAAACCTGTCGGACAGTCTAACGAGCCATCCGCAGCAGAATCCGGTATTCAAACCGTTGTGGCAGAGCCAGAACCGAAAGCTAAAGCAGAACAACCTACGCCACAACCGCAACAGTCTCAACCTCAAGCGCGGCCGTTCCAGACCCAGTGGGCACTGGATCAGAACTCAGGTAATTACACGCTGCAAATCAGCATTATTAGTGAGCCGCAGCTACTGCGCAGTTTCCGTAATGACTACGGTATTGCCGCTAATACTCAGGTGTATCAGCGCGCTGATCAACGTTATGTGGTTATTTTTGGCAGCTACGCCAGCATTGAGCAAGCACGTGCAGCCGCCACTCAGTTACCGACCGATGTGCAGCAAATGGAGCCCTGGGCTAAGTCGTTTGCCAGTGTGCAAAACGACATTACTAGCCAGTAGCCGGACGAATAGCGCAGTCAGCAATTTTCATCCCCCGGCCTTTGGGTTACAATCCCTTGAGGATCCACCAACGGCCGGCGCATGAAGAAGAATCGGGCATTTTTAAAATGGGCAGGCGGTAAGTACTCACTTATCGAGCCGATAACAGCACGCTTGCCGCAAGGTAAAAAGCTCATCGAACCTTTTGTGGGTGCCGGTTCAGTCTTTCTGAATACCGACTACGACAGCTACCTGCTTAACGACATTAATCAGGACCTCATTACCCTGTATCAGTTTGTGAAGCGCCGTCCGAAGACTTTTATTCAGGACGCCCGCAAGCTGTTCGTTGATCGTAACAACCAGGCCGACGCTTACTACGCACTGCGTGCCACCTTTAATGCCAGCAGCGACCCTTACTTTCGCTCTTTGCTTTTTTTATATATGAACCGCCACGGCTACAACGGCTTGTGTCGTTATAACAGCAAAGGCATTTTTAACGTGCCCTTTGGTGATTACCGTAAACCTTACTTCCCGGAAAAAGAGCTCGAGCATTTTGCCGAGAAAGCGCGCAAGGCCAAGTTTATTTGCCGCCCGTTTGAACAAGTGTTTCGACGTGCCCGACAAGGCGACGTGATTTATTGCGACCCGCCCTACGCACCGCTGGACCAGACCTCTAACTTTACCAGCTACGCCACTGGCGGCTTTGGCCTGACTGATCAAGACGAGCTAGCCCGCCGGGCAGTTCAGGTTGCGAAAAAACGCCACATTCCAGTACTGATAAGCAACCACGACACCGACCTCACCCGGGCTTTATACAAACACGCCGACATCAGTAGCTTGTCGGTCTCGCGCAGCATCAGTCAAAAAGGCGACGGCCGCAAACCCGTAGCCGAGCTGCTCGCTTTATACGATAGCGAAGTCAATAAAAGCAACGTGGTTTCTCTTAGCAACTCATTGAAGAAAGTAGGCACATGAACTGGCAATTAAAAGCATTTAACGATCTTTCGCTGCACGATCTCTACGACTTGCTGAAACTTAGACAAGAAGTGTTCGTGGTGGAGCAAACTTGTCCCTACCTGGACGCCGACGGCGCAGACGAGCAGGCTTTACATTTGTACGCCCGCAACGACACCGGCGAAATGGTCGCCTACGCCCGGCTTTACCTGGCCACCGCCGATACCGGCTATTCCCGTATTGGCCGTGTAATAACCCATGAAAAAGTGCGCCGCCAGAAGCTGGGCAGAGAAGTCATGCAACGCAGTATCGACTATCTTGAAGAATATGCCCCCAAAGCCCCAATTCGGGTAGGCGCACAGGTTTATCTGCTGAAGTTCTACCAAAGCTTCGGCTTTGAAGCCATTAGCGACGAGTATCTGGAAGACGATATTCCGCACATTGATATGCAACGTAAGGCCGCACAGTGACAGCCGCGGTCCGGGTTCCCGTTCTTGCAGGCAGCGATGCTGAAACCGTTGAGGCAAAGGCGATCGCGAAGCGTTGGGGCCTCCCGTCTGAAGCCACCGATAATGACGTTTTTCAACTTTGGTTGAACGACGGTATATTGGCTCTGCATTGGCTGCAAAGCCCACAAAAAATGTCACCTTTAGTGGTCGACTTTCATCAGGGCAAAGCGGCCTTCCGTGCTCAGAACACGCAGTTAAAAAACGAAGCTATTGCTAAAGCAGTTGGTGTCACCGGGCAGTTTAAACCATCGGTTGTTGACGGCACGGCCGGCCTTGGGCGAGACGCTTTTGTGCTGGCCGGACTGGGCTGCGACGTGCAGCTTATAGAACGTCACCCGGTTGTCGCTGCACTCCTCGACAATGGCCTGCACAGAGCCCAGCAGGAAGCCGACTTCATTGGCGAAACCTGCCAGCGCATGCATTTAATAGGCACTGACAACTTATACACCGGCAAAGGCTTCACCCACGAGCCCGACGTGGTTTATTTAGACCCCATGTACCCAAAAACCAGCAAGCAAAAGGCACAAGTGAAAAAAGACATGCAAATGTTCCAGCAGTTAGTCGGCAGCGACGAAGACGCCGATTCATTGCTAGAGCCTGCGCTTAATAACGCTAAATTCCGAGTAGTGGTTAAGCGCCCCAACAGCGCACCTTTTCTGGCCGGGCGTGAACCAAACAGTCAAATTAAGAGTAAAAAACATCGCTTTGATGTTTACATAAAACGAGGTTTTCATGAGTCAGCAAATTAAAGAAGGCGATAAAATTCCATCAGGTTCACTGACCAGCAAAGGTGATCTTGGCATTCAGAACTATGACCCGGCAGAAATATTCGCCAAAGGCACACACGTATTGTTCTCAGTGCCTGGCGCGTTTACTCCGACCTGTTCGGAGAAACACTTGCCCGGCTACGTAGAGCACGCCGAAGCATTAAAAGAAGCGGGTGTTCTGAGTATTAATTGTGTCGCTGTAAACGATGCCTTTGTTATGAAGGCCTGGGGCGACGCATTAGGGATCGGAGAAAAGGTTCGGTTATTGTCCGACGGCAACGGCGCATACAACCAGACAATGGGCCTTAGCATGGACACCGGTAACTTCGGGGGCATCCGTTCTAAGCGCTACGCCATGATCATTACCGACGGCCAGGTAAAAGGTGTGTTTGTAGAAGAGGACAAGTCCTTTGAAGTGAGCAAAGCCGAATACATACTGGAGCAACTGCAAAAATAATGTCGAACTGGGATGTGATTATTATTGGTGCCGGTGCGGCGGGGTTGCATTGCGCCGCCCATGCCGCACAGCGCGGTAAGTCGGTGCTGGTATTGGATCACGCCAAGCAGGCAGGTAAGAAAATTCTGATTTCCGGCGGCGGCCGCTGCAACTTCACCAATATGTACGCTGGCCCGGAAAACTTTCTGTCTTCCAACCCGCATTTTTGCAAGTCGGCACTCAGCCGCTATACCCAGTGGGACTTTATTGGCCTGGTGGCCGAGTACGGCATTGCCTACCACGAAAAAACCTTAGGCCAGTTGTTTTGCGACGACTCCGCCAAAGACATTGTGCGCATGTTAATGAGCGAATGCGACCGACACGGCGCCAAAGTTCAGTTACGCACCGAGGTTGTGTCAGTAGACTACGACAGCAACTACCGCATTGAAACCAGCCGCGGCGACTATAGCTGCGACAAACTGGTTATTGCCTGCGGTGGGTTATCCATGCCCAAGTTGGGTGCCACCCCGCTGGGGTATCAAATTGCGGAGCAGTTTGGGCATTCCATTGTGCCGGTACGCGCAGGCTTAGTGCCTTTTACCCTGCAAGACGACGAAAAGGCCCGCTTTGCCGAGCTTTCCGGTGTGGCTGTACCCGTCAGTGCAGAAGCCCATGGCGGTTATTTCCGTGAAGCCATGTTGTTTACCCACCGCGGTGTCAGCGGACCGGCCATTTTGCAGGTTTCCTCCTACTGGCAGCTCGGCGAAGCCGTGACTATTAACCTGCTACCCGACTTAGACGCCTTTGAGTGGCTGAAAACGCAACAGCAGCAACAACCCAAAACGCAGCTTAATACCGTATTGCAGCAACACTTCCCTAAACGCGTAGTGACTGCGCTAGCAGAGCACCACCAATGGCCGCTGAACAACAAACTGGCCGATACTTCTAACGCGCAGTTTCAAGCCATAGCCGACAACCTCAACCGCTGGCAGCTAAAACCCAACGGCACCGAAGGCTACCGCACCGCCGAAGTCACCTTGGGTGGCGTAAACGTCGACGAAGTCAGCTCCAAAACCATGGAAAGCCAGAAACAACCGGGCCTGTACTTTATTGGCGAAGTGCTGGATGTAACCGGTTGGTTAGGAGGCTTTAATTTCCAGTGGGCGTGGAGCAGTGGTTTTGCTTGTGGGTCGGAGGTTTAGCTGGGTACGTCTGAGTAAGAGCTCAATTTAAATTCACAATCCGTATTACTTAATAATTCCCTAACCTCACTAAAATGCAGAACTCCGACAATAAGTAAGTATTTTTTATTGGTGCCTTTACAGATATGGCTCGTTACATTTGCGGCTATCTCACGATGTCGTTTCTTATGAAATGTGACTAGTGGCTCCCAACGCTCTAATTCGGCTGATAGGTCAGGGTCGCCTTTGAGAAGATTATGCATATCTTTAAAAATTGCATCACTATTTTCCTTAAATGCGTCGACGCACTTTTCAGACTGAAGCTCTTCAAATGTCGAATTTTGCATGCAACGACTTCTAGCTGAAAAGGTCACTAGTATTTCTTCAAAAAGAGCCGAGTTCGCTAACTCGCCTGACTTATACTTACCTTGGACTACTTGAAAGACTTGACCTAGGGTCTGATTGTACTTGACCTTCCTCATCTCTTGGTTGCGACGCTCCATCGAAACATTGATGATAGGAATTTGAGAGCTTTGTTGAATCTGCCGATAGGCTTCAATTTCTAATCCTGAAGCTTCGCCCGAAACCCTACCTTCACTGTTAAACATCGATTCATTTCCCTCCGTCAGAATAACGTCTGGGTCTAACATACTTATGTAGTCTGCAAGATCTGAAGAGGTATAACTCGCTGTCGGACTATGGATTGAGCCAATAACCGTAATTTCACCGGCCTTTGCTAAAAAACAAGGAATACAGCAGATAAGGAACAAAACATACTTCACCAAAATAGACTCCTTTCTTTTGGGATACCTAACCACACTGTTAAGCCTAAGAAGTGTAGCATTTAAAATATCTCTTAGTGCCGCGTCATGAACCAAAAGAAGCTAAAAACCGCAACTGATCCGATAAGAAATATTATAGCTAACGCTTTTGATTCCATTATGGACTTAAAAAAGGCAATGATGGTCGAAGCCCCGGTTACTCCGAGAAAGTAACTTAAAGAGCTTTCCTTACCTCTTGATTTCATGTTTCCACCGTATTAAAAATTCCTGATATTTCACGCTTGGTCTCTTAATGTCCTATTAAACTATTGGTAACCGTACCATTCAGTAAGCCAGAATCCAGTACCGAAAATGTTGCTAAATGTTTTTCGAGTTAACTAAGTCGCCTACCTTTATTAGTAAGTTGCGATGACGAGAATCAGGCACGACGCACTTATCTCAGCAGTAGTGCGCTTTTTGACTTTGTCATTGTGTTGTCTATTTAAGTCGTTTACTGTCAATGGCATAACGAAAAATTAAAGTTAGATATTGTGCGCACGCATAATAGGCAAATGTTAGCTGTGAAAGGAACGGAGAGAATATGAGGCGCGGCTACGGAAAAACAGCAATTTTCGCTGAAAAGGACTTGAGAGATTACTTGGAGGGGAAAAAATCCTCAGTAATTCATTCCATCGAAAATGAACAGGATGACTACCTTCTTAATGTGAATGAATCCGACTATGTAGGGTACAAGGTAGATGAGGCGCTTGTTGACCCTTTAGAGATTCATGTAGACCAGATTTATGCTTCGTCATCGGAGCAAATGATTCCAGCTGAGTATTTTCCTCAATCGTTCCATGTTTACTCAGGAAAAAGCTATAAGAAAGACGTGATTAAGTTTCACATCCCGTTTAGCGGCAACCCAGACCTGCTTAGATGCGTTCCTAGCAAACGAGTCTTATGGTCGATGGATGTGGAGATTGCAGGTAACGAATTTTCATTTGAAATAATAAATTTTAGTGATAATGCCGAAAGCATAGGCCGAGATAAAGATTCAAACATACGAAGCATTATTCAGCAACTTGGGAATGTTTCCTCAGAAGTAGAGCGTTATAACTCAGGTTTGCATTCACAAATTAAGAAAGCGTTTGAAGCAAGAAAGCAGAAAATCCTGGCAAAAAGTAATGTGCTGGCGTCTTTAGGTCTGCCTATTAAAAAGGCTGGCAATGTTTCTCCAACATTTTCTGTTCCCACACCGCAAAAGCGGAAGAAAGTCACTTTCAGTCGCCCTGCTTTAACTGAGACTGGCTACAAGCCTGAGCCAAGCCTTGACCAATCGGCATATGCAGACATACTTCGACTAATTCATGATGTTGGAAAAGAGTTTGAACGCCTCCCGAGCCTCTACGCGGGAAAAGAAGAAGAGCATTTAAGGGATCACTTTCTTATGATGCTTGAGCCCAATTTTGAGGGGGCTGCTACAGGTGAAACATTTAATAAAACAGGGAAAACTGACATCCTTCTGCGTTACGAAGGTAAAAACGTGTTTATTGCGGAGTGCAAATTTTGGCGAGGACAAAAGAACTTCTTAGATACAATCACCCAGTTACTCGGATATTTGACGTGGAGAGACTCTAAAGCTGCAGTGATCATGTTTGTACCAAATAAAGATTTTACGTCCACCCTTGAAACTGCAAAGCACGTCATCAGTGAGCATCAAAATTACATTGAGTATAAAGATCAGATTGATGAGACCTGGCTAAACTACTCATTTCACCTAAATGGTGACAGAAATAGGGCGGTAAGTATCGCAGTCATGTTGTACCACATGCCAAGATAGGCTGCTAACAAAACAATGCACGCGACAAACGCGTGATCGCGGCGTTATGCCGATGAGGGGTGAAGTGAAGTGCTAACTTTCCAAGAAGCAATTGATTCCTTAGATGAAGATGAGTCTCCTTCCATCGTTCTTGCTAATGGCTTTTCTCAAGCATGGGATGCAGATATTTTTAATTACCAAAACCTCTTAGATGCAGCAGATTTCGGTGACCGAGAGGATGTTATTCGGCCCCTATTCACATCCCTCGGAACTTATGACTTTGAGATCATATCTCGACAATTAACTGCAGCTGAAACAATCCTCCGATCTTATGATCCTGGTAATAGACTCATTGATCGTTTTATCGAAGATAGAAAAATTTTGAAGGATGCATTAATCGCTGCAATTTCAAGTACTCATCCTGACTTACCTAGTAAAATATCAGACGATCAGTATGTAGCGGTAAGAACCTTCTTATCACAGTTCAAAAATATCTTTTCGTTAAATTATGACCTGTTATTTTACTGGGCAAGAAACAAGAATGGTTTAGACCCTCAAAATTATAGTACGGATGACGGATTTCGAAGAGAAAAGCGCTGGGAAGGCTATGGCACGAATCAAGAAGTTTATTTTCTACACGGTGGACTGCACATATATGACACAGGCCAGGCAATCAAGAAGCATGCATATACTGAATATGGCGATACTATAATTGATCAAGTTCGAGAAAACTTGGAAGCTGGCAACTTTCCTTTATTCGTATCTGAGCCAACGCACCAAAGAAAGAAGTATAGGATAACACATAACCCATACCTGAATTATTGCTACAGGAAGCTTGGTGATCTAAAAGGATCATTGTTCATCCATGGTCACTCTATGGACGAAAATGACAAGCATATATTCGCTCAGATAAAGTCTAGTCCCGTAGATAAAATTTTTTTAAGTATATTTGGCGATGAGTATTCTGAAAAGAATACGAGAACTAAGGCCAACGCAAGAGCGTATCTAGAAAGATTTGATAAAAAGGTCGACTTTTATGATGCCGAATCCGCCCCTGTTTGGGCATAGCAAGCGCGTCAAAGACGACGCTCGTACCTCGCGCGCTTTATGCGTGCGTTATACCTAATGAGATATAAGTCGTGAGTCTTAGTAAAAAGGAAGTTCGGGAGATTACAGGTTTCACTTTTTCCAAGATCGGAGCAGACCCTGCAAACTGGATGAAGAGAGCCATGGCTTTCAAGGAGGCTGCAATATTGATTGCTAAATCCGAAAAATATTCTCCACCTTTTCCGTACTACTATAACTCTGGAATAGCGCTTGAATTAGCCTTAAAATCAATAGCCATCGCAACATCAAAAGTATACGAATCTAATCATCGTCTAAACGATCTGTGTTCGCTAGTTGGGCTAAAAATAAATAAGGACCAAAAATGCACCCTTGAGCTTTTATCCGAGCTTATTATCTGGAGTGGAAGGTATCCAGTGCCCAAGAAGGAGGGGCAGTGGAACAACTATCATGATGTGGTGCACGAAAAACACGTTGTCCGTGAAAGCGAAGGAAGTGTGCATCGAACGCTTGCAAATAGAGACAGATTCCCAACCGTAGAAAACTTTCTTACACTTTGGGAGCTGTGTGAAACTGAATATAAATCGCAATTGCAAAAAAGCATAACAAAGTGCCGCTAGGGACAAACCTACGCTACGCTCAGGCTCACGGCGAAGACAAACGCTAAATATTCAGGGAGGAAAGATGCACACCGTTACTAATAAATATCTTCTAGCTGCAGCAATATGTTGTTTTGCTGCCGCACTGGCTCATCTTGGCTGTATTGTTTTCGGAGGCGATTGGTATCGTTTCTTTGGCGCAGGTGAGCAAATGGCCCGGATGGCAGAGCAAGGGCTTTGGTATCCGACGATCGTTACCTCTTTCATTGTCTTGGTGCTTTTAGTTTGGGCGCTTTATGGACTGTCAGGCGCATGTGCAATTAAGCGTTTACCGCTGACAAAACTAGCGCTAATCCTCATTACCAGTATCTTTTTACTGCGTGGCGTTTCCTTCGTTGGATTAATGCCAATGTTTCCAGAAAACAGCCTGACGTTTTGGTTAATTAGTTCCGGTATATGTTTGTTTATTGGCGGCCTGTTTGCCGTAGGTACTTGGCAGCAGCGGGCAGTTTTAGGTGGCAGAAATGCCTAACAAGTTAATTAATTCCGTTACGACTACAAAAAGCATGGTCTCCAGTGCAATACCTACGTTGCGCTGCGGCACCCAATTAGCAAAGTGTCGACTTCCATTTTTGGCACGAAGCTGAAGGGCAGCAACAAGCGAATAACGGACATTTATTACAAACCGTAGTACAGTCTCGAGTCTCCAAAATCAAATCGTAAAGGACTAGAATTTGAAACTCCTCACATTATTCTCAAGTTTACTTTTCAGCACTTTTAGCCTCGCAGGCGACAAGATTTACGACGAATCCAGGGACAGGCATATTCCGATAGAAGTTTCGCATCCTATTGAAAGTGAACATTGCAATGAGGCCCAAAAATGTTCAGTAGCAATGCTTAGCGCGGGTTACGGCGTATCACATACTAAGTACGCATTTTTGTCCAAACAGCTGAACCAGCTGGGTTACATGGTTATAGCTATTGGGCACGAACTAGAGAACGATCCTCCGTTGTCGGTATCGGGTAATTTGTATGAAACTCGAAGCGAAAACTGGATCAGAGGCGCCGAAACACTAGACTTTATTAAACATAGTCTCGCATCTACTTACCAAAACTATAACTTCAATGATTTGCTACTTATTGGTCATTCAAACGGTGGGGATATTTCCTCCTGGCTTGCGAATGCGGGCAAGGATTACATTGATACTGTTATTACACTTGACCATCGTCGCGTTCCGCTTCCCAGAAGAAAGGATATTAATGTCCTCTCGATTCGAGGTAGTGATTACCCAGCTGACGATGGCGTACTGCCTTCAAAGAAAGAAGCAAAAGAGTACAGTATGTGCGTTAAAGAAATACCAGAGTCCCGGCACAACGACATGACTGATTACGGCCCCAAATGGCTTAAAGATGAAATTAATAGAGTTATAGATAATTTTCTAAATGGCTCGAGCTGTCGAGTTAATTCATGATGAATACTAAAACGACAACTATTGCAGTCTATGCGGGGTTAATCTCTGTAATTATTGGAGCAGCAACATTTGCGTTGAGTTGGAATTTATACGACATTCTTGGCGGTCCTATGCCCGGCACCAAGGTGTTACTGTTCCCGGGGAGCTTAACGTTGATATATGTTTGGCATCCGCTTTTCACCGAAGAAATTAGCTTTTGGCCTAAGTTCGCACTTCAAATGTTTGGACAGTTTTTCGTTGTTACGGTCATGACGATGCTGTGCGTTGGTCTTGCTCAGAAGCTATTCGCATCACCCAGAAACGGTAAACACGAAAGGAATCCCAAATGCTAAAACTTGTTGCAGCGTTGCTGCTTGTTTTATTAAGCGCCCCCAGTAATGGGAGCGCACGTTCTGATAACGCTAAAACACCAATAGACTATCTTCCGGCTCTTGCCGGTGACTATTTTAAGCATGACTCAGAAAGCGTAGGACGTCCTTACCACATATTTGTTCGGTTACCTCATGGCTACGAGGACAATCCATCAAAAAACTATCCCGTTATCTATTTATTAGACGGTGATAGCTTATTTCCAATGTTGGCACCGACCCATTTATTTCTAACGTACGACGAGCAAATACCTGAAGCCATTGTCGTTGGTATTGCCTATGGCGGCTTTGGTGATGTGAATAAACGCGACATTGATTTTCACGAGTTTGCTAGCCAAGAGAGCGTTGAGCCACATGGCCCTGGTAAGTTCTTAAAGTTTTTAAAGCATGAACTGCTGCCAACAGTCTCAGATCGGTATAGAACAGATGAAAGTAAACGCGTGTTGGTAGGCCAGTCTTATGGTGGCTTCTTTGTTCTCTGGTCAGCTCTTCAAGAGCCTGATTTATTTTGGGCGAGAATAGCGAGTAATACGAGCTTTGGGGACGAGCGTGCTAGGTTGTTTTCTAAAGCTTCAAAAAGCGCAAACAAAGAAGGGCTGGTTGCAATTACCATAGGGACAAAAGACACACAGTCGCGCCAAGACTTTGTCAAAGAATGGTCTGATACCTGGATGGACTCTGATAGTGCGCCCTGGACAGTAAAAAAGTTTGTCATGGAAGGTGGAACGCACGCGGCTACAATTGCTGAAACTTACCGCCAGACATTGAAGTGGATATTTCAAGGCAAAGAGCCTGAATCAGATTATCAAGGGTAAGGAGTAAAGTGATCACCCCAAGGATACAAACTATATTGTCAGTTTACATGATATGACTGTCAGGTAAGAGTGAAGAGAGCAGTAAATGCAAAAGTTATCCAATTTTTTCCTAAAAGACCAGTCAATCATAAAGGCTTCGTGCAAGTTAAGTATAGCCTCATTCTTATCAACGATAGTTTTTGCATTAATACTGGTTTTTGTAGTATCTGATGAGGCACCCGAGAAGCTTGGCGCTTTTAATGTCCCATTTATAACCATAGTGTTAATGCCGCTGATCGAAACAATGATAATGTTTGTTATTGTTCTTCTGATACGTTCCCTAACAACGAATCCGACCATTCAAATTTTTGTATGCGCCCTCACATTGTCTGCACTTCATTTTTCCTCTGCACCAGGGCACGCTTTCATGGTTTTCATACCCTTCATATTACTTTCTCTGCCGCTGGTCCACTTTTGGGAAAGTCATTGCCTGAGAGGCTTCTCAATTGCATTTTTATCCCACTCTTTAAGTAACACTTTTGCATTTGGTATATCAGGGCTGATGTAGCTGATTATTGGCTGGAACTGGCAGCTGGTTCCGCTTGGTGCCAGGAGGCGGACCGGGATCAGACTAATTAGCCGACAACTATATTTTATTCAATGGGTAAATAAATATCGGTTATCATTTCGTTCTCTGGCACATCCGGGAAGAAACTGACTCGCTCGAAGTAAATAGGAAAGTCCCGCACTTCAACCTCAGACTTCGGCAGCCATTGGGTATAAAGAAAGCTTACTATCACACCGATAGAGTCATCGCTACCAATATGCCTAACTACGGCGCATCGTCCCGCAGGAATAACTTTGTTGACTATGCCGTAGTCATTCGCGGCGACTGGCTTATCGACAGAGCAGGCTATATCAAGTCGATAGTCGTCTGGTGCGGTAACATTCGGGTCATCGTAAACCAAGTTAAATGTCTTACTTTTGCTTGGCGGGAGATGATTAAGCTTTCTCCACTCAATAAATTTTTGTAGCGAACTTCCCAATAAGCTCGGTGACCCACGATGCTCCATTACCGCGATTAGAGTTTCAGGAAACGCTTTAACATCAACGTTAAACTTTGTGCCATTATTCATAATATTTTTCCTCAGCTTCAATATCGGTTCATATTTCAAGTGCCAAGGGTTCCAATTAGCCATTTTTCTGAATTCGGACGGACTTTGATTAAAGTGCTTTTTGAACACCCGAGAAAAGGCTTCATGACTTTCGTAACCATTTGCCAGCGCAATATTCAGAACTCTTTCATGGTCTCTGTAGGCCAACTGATAAGCAGCCCTTTTGAGCCTAAGCAACCGTACCAATTTTATTACCGACATTCCCATGAATGCCGAACACTGCCTGTGAAAGTGATACTTGGACAAATGCGCAAGCTTGCACAGCGTATCAATATCAAGGTCAGCGTCCAGATTCGCCTCAATGTGACTAATAACTTTCTCAAACCGACCTTGATAGTTCGACATATAAGTAATTCTCCCCTTAGCGGTTTAATACTAAAACTTAATAGAGGGTTAATCTTGACTAAGGTTGCTCAATATCGAGGGAAATTTGTTCTACGCAGCAGCTTTTTAGCAATACCAACACACAGCATCGCCACAGCCGTAACAACAAATAATTGTCCGAACATTTGAAGCGCGAACTTAGGCCAACAGTAGCCATTGCTCGCAAATAACTAGGTTACACATATACGTCGTGCAAACTCAAGCTCTTCTACTCACCTTTATGTTTGTTAGGAGTAACTTGACGATAGACATCAAGTTGCCGTTAAATGGCAACGAACAATATTTCACCAAGCTATCATCGTATTGAACTTTCACTTCATAATTAAGGATAGGTTCCATGGCTAGTCAAAACCTTGCTGAAGAGCTACACCTTATTGCAATTGGCGACCAACAGGCTTTTAAGCGGTTTTATAAACAGACTGCGGCTAAGCTATTTGGAGTCAGCCTTGCGATACTCCGCGAAAGAAACCTTGCCGAAGACGTGCTTCAGGATACTTATATCAAAGTCTGGCATTCCGCCTCGCAGTATCGTGCTGATCAGGGAACGGCTATGTCATGGGTGACCAGTATGGTTCGTTATCGTGCCATTGATGTTTTACGTTCGTCGGATAATCGGGCCATATCTGTAGATGACATCGAGCGCCTCGTTAGCCAAAATGCTGTTGATGTGATGAACGAGGAGGAGGCCGATGCCCCGCGGCTTGATGATTGTCTTGGTAAATTGCAAGGCTCACAGCGACATTCTATTCACCTTGCTTACCTGTTTGGATTGACGCATCAGGAGATCAGCCACCATTTAGGAGAAGCATTGGGGTCGATTAAAACCTGGATTCGGCGCGGGTTAGACAGTCTGAAGAGGTGCCTGCAATCATGAATTATGATAATCAAGAATTGACCGAACAATTGGCGCGCCGCTACGTTATAGGATTGATGCGCGGCTCAGCGAGGATTCGTTTTAGATCATTGATACAAAGCAGTTCATCTATCAATCGACAGGTTATTTATTGGGAAGGCCAACTAAACCATTTAACTGACCGTCTACAGCCCGTTAACCCACCGGCAAAGCTGTGGAACACGATCTACGGGCGCCTATTCAGCCGCAACCAACGAAATTTCGATCTATGGCATTGGCTTGGTCCGGTTGGTACTGCCGCAGCAGTCGTGTTAGCTATATTCCTGGTGCAGCAAACCGTATTCACCCCAGATACGGCAGATAGCCGTGTGGCGGTGATTCAAAACGAACAACAAAAATCATTGTGGGTATTAAGCATCTCGGATAACTCAATCGAAGTTGTTCCCCAGAGAACTATCGAGCCATACTCCGATAAAGACTATCAGTTGTGGATGTTACCTGCTGATGGTTCTAATCCTGTATCACTGGGTCTACTACCAGAACAGGCCGGAAGCATAATGCTTACACCTCCGGATGCCTTTAAGTTGGCGCAAGTTAATGGTTTAGCCGTGAGTCTGGAGCCTGCCGGAGGTTCCCCGACAGGGCTGCCTACTGGACCCGTTTTATATACAACTGATATTGCTCAGCTATAAAAAAATATTTTTTTGAATCCAATATGCTCTCTCGTTCGGATAGCTCATGAAGAACTAAAATAACGAGAGGGCATTATGAAAAAACTATTTTCTAAAAAACCATTAGCCACAGCGATTGTGGCTGCAGGGATCGTATCAGCAACCGCACTGGCATCCAGTCACCGCGAAGCGCCTAACATCACTCGCTTTCCAGCATTAGATTCAACCGACTTTTATCTATTCAATAGTTATGAGCCTGGCCGCGAGGATTACGTTACCGCCATCGCTAACTATGTTCCGTTGCAAGACGCTTATGGTGGTCCTAATTACTTCGCTATGGACGAATCAGCGGTTTACTCTATCCATTTTGATAGCGATGGTGACGCTGAAGAAGACCTGACCTTTGAGTTCCGTTTTGATAACTCACTGCCAAATGGCGGCGTGAAGCTACCCGTTGGTACAGATGGTATGCAGAAAGATGTAAGTGTACCGCTGAAGTTTATCGGCGCTATTTCGGCAAGCGACCAGAGCACCCTGAACTTTAATGAATCCTTTACCATTAATGTCGTCAATGGACCTCAAAAAAGTGGCACCTCGGCACAGGTTATGAGCGTTTCGGGTGAACAAGAGTTTACTAAACCATTGGCGTTTGTGGGAGAGAAGACATTTGGCAGTGCACAGGGCTACCAGGATTATGCAAACCAGTATGTATATGAAATCAACATTCCAAACTGCTCGATGCCGGGTAAGGTGTTTGTAGGCCAACGCAAAGACCCCTTCGTCGTTAACCTTGGTGAAACCTTTGACCTCGTGAATTATGTGCCCATCGAAGCGGGCGCGTTTCCAGGCGGGATAGAGCAGAGTAACGCCAATGATGACTTGCGTAATAAGAACGTCAACACCATTGCCCTTGAGCTACCAAAAAGCTGCATTACAGGTGACGGCAATGGGGTCGTCGGCAGTTGGACAACCGCACAAGTGCCTCAGGCGCGATTACAAAATCCTAACGCTACATTTGAAAAGCCCGACGTTAATGCCGGCGCTTTGGTTCAGGTATCGCGCTTAGGCGCACCATTAGTGAACGAACTCGTTATTGGTATCGATGATAAAGACACGTTCTCATCGTCGGCACCGGGTGAAGACGGCCAGTTTGCTGATTACGTTACGCACCCAACGCTACCGGTTATTCTTGACCTACTGTTCCGTGAACCCGTGAATACAACCTTAGGTACCGACTTCGACAGCTTGGCGCCATCGAACTATCCACGCACCGATCTTGTGGCTGCGTTTCTAACCGGCGTCGAGGGTGTAAACCAACAGGCAATGGTCACGCCATCAGAAATGTTGCGGTTAAATACTGGCATTCCGGCTACTCCCGCTCAGGAGCAGGCTGCTTTAGGCGTTGCAGGCGATGATTTAGCGGGCTTCCCGAACGGCCGCAGGCCAGGTGATGACGTAGTGGATATCGCCTTAAGGGTGGTTATGGGCGCGTTATGTCACGACATTCCCGTTAATGGTGAGGCAACTAACTTAGGCTTTTGCAGCCCAGACGACGCCCCTGTCGGCAATGTACCTTTCACCGATGGAGCCCCCATCGACGCCAGCTACGTTAACGATGGATTCCCTTATCTGAAAACGCCGACACCGGGTTCAGCGAGCGAATAACGCAGCATGGGAGGAAACAACATGAAATACTCATTAATTATTGTCAGTTCAGCTGCTGTTATGTTGCTAGCCGGCTGCCTGGATAACAGTGACGAAAATCTGCCACCAGCAGCTCGCGATAGTATGTTTACAATGACCGTGGATACGACACTTAATGAAACACTAACTGCTTACGATGGCAACGATGACGCCCTGAGCTACCAACTAGAACAAGGCACCGACATTGGCGAGCTAGCAGTAAATTCGGACGGCACCTTCAGTTATACACCACCCAACGAATACGTTGGCGACGTTGACTTTAGGTATTCTGTTACGGACGGCGAACTCTCTGATGAGGGAACTGTATCAATCGCGGTGGAAGCCGAGCAGGTTGCTGCGAGCTTTTATGTCCGTGAAGCTTATGGTCAACCTGCTAATGCTGAGCCATTGCCTTTGAATGGACGCATAATCAATGATGATGTCTCGGATACGGCAGCTTTTGCCGATCTGGTAGCGGAAGGAGGCAATGAATGAGAGTCGCGCTTTTACTGATCGGTTTATTGGTCAGTCATATGGCGGCTTCATCGGAAGAGTTACTATGGCAGCCTGAGGCTGCCATAGTTCCGACCGAAGTAACCGAGTCTGAACAAAGGTACCAGCAACACCCTAACAGCCTGAACCATGGCGCTGATCTTATTCACCACTATCTTAACTGGGTTCGCCGCTCGGACAGCCATGAATATTTACAAAAGGCAAAGCAGTTACGATCAAAGCTGGCAGAACAACCCAGTGCTAACCGGAACCTTAACTGGCTATTAGCAAGTGCCGATTTACTGCAATACCAACATCAGTTTACCAAGGCCAGTGAATATCTAGAGCGGATTCTTGAACTACGTCCATTCCACTTGCAGGCCTCACTGATGCAAGCGCGTATTGCCTTGGCTCAAGGGAACACGGGAGCAGCTAAGTCCCGCTGCACCTCATTGTTTGGTCAACATTCATTAAGTGTCGTATCGACCTGTTTACTTGAAGTTGAGGGACGTGCCAACCAACAGCTTGCCGCTTACACGCAGTTAAGCGATCTGCAAAAGCGACAGCCACAAGAAAGTGAAGTTGATACTATTGAGCGCTGGCGTTTACAGATCCTTGCCGAACAAGCATTGTTATTAGAGCGTTATGCCGAAGCAAGAAGCTGGCTTAACCAGTTACCCGAAGATAAAACCATTGTAGAAGAAAAACTATTGCTGGACAGTTATTTGCTGGAAACGTCTGGATCACTTCCCGACTCGCTAATAGCCGACTGCGCTAGTCAGCTCACCGACGCGTTAGCGGTTCGTGTCGCCCTAGTGCAACAACGATTGCACGGTGGTGGTTGCTGGGTAGATTACATCAAGCAACGAATGCATTTGCGCGTACTTCGCAATGACCGGCTGCACAGTGCAGATATTGCGTTTTATTTTACCTACCTCATTGAGCATCCTGACAGAGCTGTGAAGTGGGCTAACATCAATTATTCTGTCGCCAAAGAGCCCTTTGATAAACGGCTCTTGATTGACGCGCAACAACTTCAAAAAGAGGCGAATCAATGATGAAGATACCAACTTTTTTTTCTATCCCCCTCTTGCTCCTGTCTTTAGCGTTTACAGGGCAGGTAAGTGGGCATTCATTCAGTACGTCGTTTTTAAATATCGACCGTGACGGGCTGCTTAAATACCAGATATCGTTTCACGACCTAGTTGCATTAAACGACGACTGGATAGACGAAGGCAAAATAAGCAAGCAGCTCCTAAACGGAAAACTGAATAAACTGGAGCAATTCCTTAATCAAACGCTCAGTCTTAACCAGTGTCACTTAGTATTAACTCACAATAATCCCTGGGTTACCGTGACCTACGCCAAAGAACAGTATCTTGTATTACAGGCAGAACCTGTTTGCGACCAGCCACTAACGTCAGTGACCGTAAACAATGTCTGGACAGAGTTTCCTGACCATCGAGTGATTGTTGAATCTTCACTATTAGACGCGAGTAGCAATCCCACTGTTATAGACATTGAGCAACGCACGGTTATTTTTTAACTTTGAATCATAGGGAGGGACTTTAAATTAAGAAGTCTTGCCGTGATCGGTCCAATAGTGCCCAGATTAATGTAGTAAGACAATATTAAACAAAATTTTACCTGTTTGGCCGGATACTTAGCATTAATAGATTAAAATCGACTTAAGTCACATTCAATGTCCGCTCATCGCTCGTAGCGGACGGGCCTTCACTGCCATAAATTCACATAGGTTTATCTGCGTCGGTACAAAGAAAGTGTCTACTAAAAAGTTATATGATTTCGGAAAGATCACACTGGACTCTTTTACTTAAGTACACATTCAACCCAGTTTTTAATGTAATTCCTTAGAGTCTTTGATGGTGTGCCTACCCTCGCTCTGAAGACAATTCCTTGTCGTAAATCAAACATTAGACGCGCTCGACTTTCAGATGGAAAGTCATGATGAAGTTGACCATCATCTTTGGCTTGTTCGAGGCGAGCGGAAATGCGCTTTTCACTTTCCACTATAGCGGCGGCCATGAGCTTTTCCGCGCCTTCAACACTATCAACGCATGTAGCAACACAAGAGCTTAAAAAGCAGCCTCTCGGGCGGCCTTCTTCTTGTGTTGAAAGGTTTATTACCTCATTAAAAAAACTTCCTACGGCATCCTGAATATCGGAAGTAGCTTCCAAAGCGTCTAGCGGTGAGCAATTACCATTATCCATGTAATGCTTTATCGCCTTAACAAAGAGAGTCTCTTTATCGCCATACGTGGCGTAAAGACTGGGGGAATTAATACCCATCGCCTTGGTTAAGTCCTTTATGGATGTTCCATCGTAGCCTTTGGTCCAGAAAACATCGACGGCTGATCGCAGCGCTAATTCTTCATCAAAAATTTTAGGCCTGCCAACTCTTTTTGTGACACTCATTACAAAATACCTTGACTTTATGCTGTGGGTTGCTACCGTAGTTTTGTATCGTTCATTACAAAATGTTTTATATCGGCTGCGAATTGCACGAGTGCACATTATATAATGAATGTTACAAAACATCAAAAGAGGAGATAAATAATGGCTAACATTTTTGAGGAAGTAAAAATTGGTTCGCTAACTCTGAAGAACAGGATCTTTATGGCTCCTATGACTCGTAGTCGAGCGAATGCAGATGGCGTTCAAAGCGACTATGCCGCTGAATATTACGGGCAAAGAGCTTCTGCTGGTTTGATTATTTCGGAGGCTACAAGAATTTCTGAGCAGGCTAAAGGATTCATTGACACACCCGGGATATACACGGACGAGCAGATAAGCGCTTGGAAAAAAATTACTAATACGGTTCATAAAAACAGCGGTAAGATTTTTTGTCAGCTCTGGCATGTGGGCCGCGTTTCTCATACTTCTCTTCTGCCTTCGGGCGAGCGGCCTGTCGCTCCGTCGGCAATTCATGGCGACGCCCATACATTCACTGCAAATGGATTCGAGCGTGTCTCTGAACCGCGAGCACTGGAAGTTAACGAAATTAAAGCTATTGTCCAAGATTTTAAGAATGCCGCAAAAGCGGCAAAAACCGCGGGGTTTGATGGCGTTGAGGTACATGCGGCTAATGGTTATCTAATTGACCAATTCTTGCGTGATAAAACTAATAAGCGAGAAGACCTTTACGGTGGATCCTCACAAAATCGGGCGAGATTTTTATTCGAAGTATTAGAGGCCGTGTCAGAAATATGGCCTTCAAATCTGATCGGAGTGCGCCTTACTCCTACTGGCAACTTTAATGATATTGAGGATAGCGACCCCTATACAACGTTCAGCTACATCTATGAGCAGCTATTTAAACGAGGAGCCGCTTATATACACGTTTGTGAGCAAATGCCAGGTATGGCAGAGAATGCAGAAGACTCCGCAGAGATCCTGACTGAACTGAGAAACAAATGGAAAGGCTTTTACCTTGTCAATGGAGGCTTTGACTTCGAGCAAGGTCAAAAGGCAGTGAAGTCGGGATATGCTGACGCCGTATCTTACGGGCGTCCATTTATCTCAAACCCTGATTTGCCCTTAAGGTTTAAAAAAGGCCTGACCCTTAATGAGATGGACATGAGCACCTTTTACGGCGGAGACCATAGAGGTTATACAGACTATCCATTTACAAAAGACAATGACATCACAGCCTAACTACTTTTTATTTTAGAGAGAAGAACATGACTACATTACAGAAAAAACTTGATAGTTTCGCAGACAAGATCATGCCAAATATACCTGCTGATGCAAAGGCCATCATCAGGAGTTGCAATGAAGAGCTTAACGCGGAGCTGCCAACAAGAGACATGATTAAGGTTGGTGACAAGCTCCCTAGTTTTTCACTAAAAAATCAGTCAGGTAGAACCGTCAACTCCGACGAATTACTACGTGGCGGGCCGTTAGTGATTAGCTTCTTTAGAGGCGTCTGGTGCCCCTTTTGTAATATTGAATTGCAAGCGCTAGAAGAGTACGCAGAAAAATTTAGAGAGATTGGGGCACGTATCGTTGTGATATCGCCGCAATCACAGCGATTCGCTAAAAGAAGCGTTGAAGAAAATAATATCTCTTTTGATGTATTAAGCGACATGGGGAATCAATATGCAAAGTCTCTGAATACAGCATTCACGCTACCGGAAAACCTTAAACAAACTTATAAAGGGTTTGGCATTAACTTACCGGACTATAACGGCGATGATGATTGGTCGTTGCCAATACCTGCTCGTTTGGTTGTTGCTACAGACGGCACAGTTCTCGCTGTTGATGTGAACCCTGACTATACTCAACGACCTGAACCAAGTGATACGCTAGACGTGCTTAGATAAGCTAGTTTAACGTTTAAGTCTAACTTTTTCATTTAAATGAAATATTTTTAGTTCTCAGAAAAAGTATCCTGTCGGAAAATCATTCTGTCAGGATGCTTTTTTGCTAGAGCAGACGATCACTGACTTTCTATAAATTAAATTTTCCTGTCTGAGTGTAGTGGCATAGTTAATTTGATCAGTACAATTAAGCAGACCTTATTAGTACATTGGGGAATTACATCTAATACTTTTAACTTTGGTAAGGGGCTGAGTGTCTGCTTTGAGCGAGAAGCGAAATTTTAATTTTTCTTAATGTTTTTAATGTTCTTCAACTTGCAGCGGTTTTATTAGTAACTGAGGTTACGCTAATGGCTTTAGGGAACTCGTGAGCGGCGCCAATTTGTAGTATGCGGTTGTTTTACTCAACTTGTTGGTTTAACGTTAACTTGAAAGTCGGGGCTTAATGTTGCTCGCTATGCAACACCTCAATATGAAGAGAATGTTGTGTATTCAAGGAGGATAAAGATGAAGAAAACTCTAGGGCTCGTGATCGTTGCTTTTCTTACCGGATGTACATCGCAAAATTACTCGGATGTGAGTGACAGCCAAGCGGTCATTAGTAACCTAAAAGTCTCCGAAGTGGGTACGCCTAGAACCGATAAGCACCAGTTACATGTAAAGTTTGATTATAGTATCAAGAACTACAAAGCACTTGATGGTCTATATACGTGCTCAGTCTTGTTTTCGACGGGAAAAGGTGAATGGGTGACCCAAACCATAGGAAACGATCCTTGCCAAATTGACTCGAAGAGCGGCTCAGTGTCAATGAAATGGACTACTCCTTTATCGACGAGTGCGGATTATTCAGATGAAGTATTAAAAAAATGCAGTTACCACTCAAATACCAAGTAGCTATTCATCAAAAAAAGACTAAAAGCAGAAACAATATCATCGGTATGAGTGAACCTCTCTACCTTTCACCCAAACGATAAGAGTAATAACGCGTTCAGCTTGCGAGCCTCTGAGTACAGCAAGTATGACAAAGTTGGCCTTTAAGAGCCTTTCATAGCAACGAGTCTTTCCCCAACCCTTTACACTCACTTTCGAATGAGCGAGTGATCTAAACCCCTCTCTTACGCTATAGTACAAGGAGTCTTAGTAAAGGAGTATTGCGCTTATGAGAAAATGGATCTGGATATTTGCGACAGGAGTTTCCGCTATAGCGGTTAATGTCCAGGCGCAAGAACTCTCAAATATGCAGCAATGCTTGCTGGGTAAAATGAATGACGCCAATGCTGAAGTCACTATTGCGGATGTTCGGGCTCAGTGTGAGGAAGAGCTTCGCTCTGCTGAGGACGAGGACATTGTTGAAGTCGATGCCGTTGAGCAGCCCGGTGCTTTAACCAACCGCATGAAAAGTGAGCAGGTTACTCAGTTTGACCCTTATGTTTTAACTCCGCACCGTCGCAATTATTTACTGCCGGTAATTACCAGTAACAACATTAACCGCGAGCAGTATGCGAGCGTAGATGGTTACGAGCAAAACCTTGAAGACTACGAAGCAAAGTTTCAGTTCAGCTTTAAAGTACCTTTCAATAGAGAAAGCTTGTTGTTTGAAGAAGATAAACTTTTCTTCGGTTTAACCGTGCAGTCGTGGTGGCAGGTGTACTCCGATGATATTTCCAAGCCGTTCCGTGAAACCAATTACATGCCTGAAATTTTCTATGCCACGCCAACCGGCTGGCATCCCTTTGGTACAAATACGGGGCTCGTTTTTGGTGCCGAACACCTATCAAACGGTCGCAGCCAACCTTTGTCGCGTAGCTGGAACCGATTTTATGCGCAGTTTTTTGTTGAAAAAGGCCGTTTTGTTTTTTCCCTAAAACCCTGGATACGCTTACAGGAGAACAGAAAAACCGACCCTATGCAGTCCAGCGGAGATGACAACCCGAACATTACCGACTACGTTGGCGACTACGAATTCACCACGGCTTACAGCGATGGTGACTTTGAATACATTCTTCGCCTTCGTCACGCCATTGAGACCGGCAGAGGGTCAGCGGAACTCAACTGGACCTTCCCTATTGGCGGTAAATTTATAGGCTATACCTCAATATTTACCGGTTACGGAGAGAGTCTCATTGATTACAACCACAAGCAGACTCGCTTTGGTATCGGCATAGCTCTAAACAACATTCTATAACGTTAAATGGATAAAAACGGCTGGAGCCAGAAGATACTCCAGCCGTAAAACTTAGGCACTAAGCCATTCCTTTCATCGACTGTAGCGAACGCTCGACTTCGCTGTCGCCTGCCATTAAATCAAAAGCTTTATGCTCAGTTCCATTTTCGTCAAGGCAGCGGCGCAGAACGCTGGCAACATCTTCACGGGGCACAGAGCCCGGTGCCAGTGAATCACCGACAACCACTTTACCGGTCGCCTCTTCGTCCGTTAATGCCCCAGGGCGAACAATGGTCCAGTTAAGGTTTGTACGCATCAACTCCCGGTCTGCATAATGTTTTGCAGCATAATAGGGAAGTAAAGAATCGGCCCAGTTTTCCCGGTTGTTAGACTGCCACGCACTGACCATGACATAACGCTCAACTCCGGCCGCTTCTGCTGCCTCCATAGTTTTTACCGCACCGTCTAAATCAACCAACAATGTTTTATCGTCACCGGTACTTGCACCTGAACCAGCGGTAAAGACCACGGCATCGACGCCGTCAAAAAGCGCCTGCCACTTTGAAACCGGTCCTTCTAAATCGCCTAATTTGGCAGTAACACCTCGTTCCTGCCATGCCTTTTGCTGCGCTTCTTTACGCACCACCGCAATCACTTCATGTGTTTTTGCGTGCTGCATCTGCTCAACCAAATGCTGACCTATTTTTCCATTCGCTCCAATAACAGCTACTTTCATCATCCACCTCCATGAGTTTTTCTCTGTCTGATTCTACGTAACTTTTACTGAATTTAGATCGCCATTTTACTGACATTTACAAGTAGCATAAGGCTTGTAGGCATTACGACAGAGCACTGTCATATGACAGGCTCAAAACTGACGTCACGCTGTTTTTCTAACACTGGTAGCTTTATTCAGCACACGAAGAGTGTATTCTTTAAAACAAATAAAAAGGTGAATCGCAATGAAACAATCTCTGACTGAAAAGCTGTATTTAGCGTATCGTTTTGAATTTGAGCATAACGGCCATACTATTACGGCAAATGCTTCCAGCCTTACCGGTAAAGAAGAAATTCTGGTCGACGGCGTATCGGTATCAAAAAAACGTAACCTGGGCTTATCCAGTCGCCATCAGTTTCAGGTTGATGGCACTTCGTACGAACTACGCTTCAATGTGACCGGTTTTCTGTTCTGTCGGGTGGAATGTACTTTGATGGCGGACGGCAAGGTCATAAAAACCGAAACTCGTTCCGCTTTTGATAATAAGAAAGTTTTTATCCGTAACCTCATTTTATTTTTTCTGGCCGGTATGGCCTTTGGTTATTTAGCAGCCACCATAGCGTTAAAGGTAATGGGGTAAGCTATGCAAATTGATGCAGCTAAAGCCATAGAGCTAAGGAATAAAAGAGGTTGGACACAGCAGCACCTGGCGGATGCCTGCGCAGTCAGCTTACGGACCATACAACGCGTTGAAAAAGATGGCATAGCGTCACAGGAGACCGTTGCAGCCCTGTGTAGTGTGTACGAAATAGAGCGACAGGTTATCGGAGCAGACTCTGCCACAAAGCCCAAAGTCAGTAACGCAGTAAATCAACAACGGTCACCGAGCTGGTTAGATGCACTGCCCATGTTAATCACACTGCTGTTAGGTATGGCTATTGGTATTGGCTTAACACTCTGGCTAACTAACCGCTAATGAAAAGTGGGCATAAAAAAGGCAACCCGAGGGTTGCCTTTTTAGACTTCGAGGCGCGTAATTACAGCGCTACGATGTTCTCAGCCTGAGGACCTTTAGGGCCTTGAGTTACTGCGAACTCAACGCGCTGGCCTTCAGTTAAGGTTTTGAAACCGTCGCTAGAAATAGCGCTGAAATGTGCGAAAACGTCTGCGCCGTTTTCACGTTCGATGAAACCGAAGCCTTTTGCTTCGTTAAACCATTTTACTGAACCAGTAATTTTATCAGACATAATATATCTTCCTGTAACTTTTAAGTATGTGGCCGTTAAAGGCCGATGATGCGGGTAAAAATAAGAACTTAGAACTACAGGACGATGGTATTAATAATAATAGGTCAACGAAGTGGAGTTTTTTAACTAACTGTCTTTCTATCTATCCGACGCAGTGGAGTCTACGCCTATTGCACTGTGAGTCAAACGATTTATCACTTTATTTTGATAATAAATTTATGCGTCAGTGTCATCTGCCCAGACAACACAGTTACGACCTGCCCGCTTAGCCTTATACAGCGCCTGATCAGCCCTTCTGTAAATACTGGAAACGTCATCTTCCGCTCGGCTCTCCGAGGCGCCAATACTGACTGTTGGGTTAATAATTTCCCCTGAATCGAGCGTAATGACTGTCTCTTCTACCGCCTGACGCACTCTTTCCAGTACTTGCGTCGCACTCTCATGATCGGCGTAAGCCAATACCACCATAAACTCTTCACCACCCACCCGGACAACGCTGTCGCTGCTACGAACGGCTTCTGACATGGCTCCGGTGCCTGCAATTAGTACTTTATCACCCACATCGTGCCCGTAAGTGTCATTAATTGCTTTAAAGTGGTCAAAGTCAATAACGGCAACAACACATCCGCGCTCATCGTTTTTCCGTATTAAGCTTTGCTCAAGTATTTCCATACCCGCCGAACGATTCTTAAGTCCGGTTAACGCATCGGTATAGGCAATAACCGCCATATCATCCCGTTGGCGAATTAGGTCGGAACGAACCTGTTGCTCAGCAATAACGGTTTCGACTGCAGTACCCATCATTCTTACCATTTCGACTTCAAGCTCACTGAAAGGCTCCGCCCGTCTGTTTTTACGGGAAAACCCTAAAATGCCCCAAGTTATATCGTTAATAATAATAGGCGTACCAATGTAGGTCTCCAGGCCGTAAGTCTGGAAACTGGAGTGATCTTTAAAGCGTGGATCTTCTGAAGCGTCATTGGTATGAATTAAATTATTGGCCTTAAGTACTACCGAACAGTAGGTTGTCGCCAGAGGTAATTGCGTACCGGCAGGAAAATCCATTTTTGCGGTTTGCACCCATTCAATGGTGTAAGTCTCGTTTTTAATGGAACTGGCGGTACCAATATCAACACCTAAGTAATCCACACCAACTTTTAGTAACTCATCAATGGAGGCGGGGTCAATCCGGCGTCCACGTTTATGAATCACTTCATGAATGGTGCGCATAACATCAACCGATGCGTAATAGTCCGTTACGTCCTCAATAAGAGCATAAAGACCAATGACCTTACCTTGCTCATCAAATTCAGGCAGGTAGCGAATATCCAAAAAGCACTTACGTCCGTTTCGGAAAGTAATAACGTCTGAAAACTCTAGCTTCTCACCACTAGAAAACACACGGTCATGATTGGGCTTTACCCGCTGGTAAGATTCGTCACTCAGCACATCGGTTACCGGTTTACCCAGCATGTCATCCGGGGTTAAATCAAAAAACGAGGCATAAGCCGTATTCACAAATCGAAAACGTCTTTCAACATCGACATAAGCCACCATCGTTGGCAGCTGTTCAATAATTCTATGAGTAATACGGTTTGTTGACATAGCGCCTCATCGCTTTAAAGCTCAAGGGTACGAGCCAGCATAACTGCTAACTATACTAACTAACAGTGTAGCAAAGTGTCGTAAACTATTCGGATAAGATTGCCTTAAAGAACTCGCTACCCTTACGGCGGGCAAACTCTATATTTCGTTCCGGAATGGATTCCGGATCATCGTAGCTTTTCAGCGCCTCTTCAATACTGGCTTCGCGCAGCAGATGTAAGGTCGGGTAAGGAGCCCGGTTGGTGTAATTAGCCGGGTCATCTTGTGGTTCACCGTCAAAACAATAGTCGGGATGAAAATGCGCCAGTTGATAAACGCCCTCGTAACCCTCTTCAACAAGCAATGCATCGGCAATATCAACCAGAGTCAGAAAGTCATAAAAACCTTCAAACCCGGAAGGAAGAATAAGCAATGTGGTTTCAGTTTCAGGCGTCGCGTCCAGGTGGTTAACTTCATCCAGTAATTGTTGCAGCACGGCTTGAGGTTCGCGCTGAGCAGCTGTCACATATCGAATACTCTTACGCTCAACTTCGCGGCGAGCAAAAGGGCAGATGTTGTACTTTACAATCAGCTGTTGCACCCAATGGCGGGTTTGCTCAATAATCTTAGCTGTATCAGTCGTCATTTTTCGTATCTTTTCCGAAAAGGAAGCCACTTTGCCATGAAATCGCTTGAACTCAAAGTACCGCCCGTGCTGGTTGTTGCCGTTGTTGCCGGGCTAATGTGGTTAACCGCCCATTACACGGAAGCCTTTAACCAGTTTTATGTTGGTCAGCGCGCTGCCGCTATTTTCCTATTGGCATTAGGCGTGTTATTACCCTTGCTGGGTGTTATTGGTTTTCGACGTGCACAGACAACAGTAGACCCACGCGACCCTGCCAAAAGTACAGAACTGGTCACCACGGGTATTTATCAGCGAACGCGGAACCCAATGTATTTAGGCTTTTTCTTTTTGTTAATGGCGTGGGGCGTTTTTCTGGGTAGTGTGTTTTCTTTATGGGGCTTAGCGTTGTATGTGGCTTACATGAACCGCTTTCAGATTATTCCGGAAGAACGTATTCTGACAGAAACCTTTGGTGAAACTTATAAAGATTACTGTCAGAAAACTGGCCGTTGGTGGTAGGGCCGCTTAATTTAAAAAAGCTGCCGCCGTTTTAAGCTCCGGCCCAGTAGAATGAGGCCCGACAAGCTAAACCAGAGCGCAGCGGTTGCCGCAACAATGTTCAGAAGGCTGTTAAAGTCCCGTTCACCGCTGTAGTCCATAAAGTGTAAACGGAACATCCAGTCACTTAACCACCAACTGCTGTTACGGTGATCAATCACTTCGCCGGAGGCTGCGTCTATGTAGGCACGCGTTGCAATGTCATCGCTGAAGGTCACTCTAAAGCCCTTGCTCCGCCAACCAATAATCTCATCACTTCCGGTTACGGCATGCACTTGTTCAATACGGCCAGGGCCATTGTAGCTTTGTCGAGCCAGCTCAGCTGCCAGCGGTGCCGAGGTCTTCCAGTCTTTTCCTGTGAGAGCATTCACATAATGCTTTTTACCATCGGTTGTTGTAACCACGTACTGAGCGGTACCCGCAACGGACCGTATTTCCAGACTTTGAACATTCTCAAAACGTTCAATTAACGCGCTTTCTGGGTAATAAACCGGACCTACGGCCTCTTCAGTAACGGGTTGGAAATAGTCATGGGCTGCCAGCTTCTCATGACCCAACCAACTAAAGTACAAGCCGCTAGCTAACCATATAAATACCTGAATAAAAATAACCAGGCTTAACCAGCGATGCAGTTTGCGCATAAACCTCATACTGACCGCCTTCTTTTTTTACGTGGCCGATAATGAAAGTAAAGCAAGGCAATGCCACTTATCAGAAACAAGCCATTAGCAATGCTAAACGCTTTTAACCACCAGGTTTCAATGTCCACCCTGTCCTGATAGTCCATAATATGGAGCATCCAGAAGAAGTCGAACATCCGCCAGAAATCATGACGCTTGGTTACAAGCTCACCCGTCGCCGCTGAAAAATATAAAGTAGCACCGGCCATATCATTAAAGTCCACTCGCCAAACGGGTAATAAGGCAGGGTTCAGCTCACCCGGGGCTTTGTCTTCAATAAAACTGACCTGGGCTTTTGTGTTTTCGTCACCGGTATAATGCTGTCGCGCTATGTAGCCGATGTCCATTCGATCAAGCTCTATCGGCTCAAGAGACTCAGCCATAAGCAACTGTGTGCCAGCCTTGCTCTCAACGCTATAAACCGGTTGCAAAGATCCATCTATCCACTGCTGTATTAAGCGAACCGACGTGGCCTCGGGGTTTTGTTCCAACACCCAGCTTATTGGAGAGTTTAAGGTATTTTTAGCAATAGGCTGCTCAAGCTCTTTCACCAGGTGATTACCGTGAATAAAGCTCAGATCAAAATACACCATATAGGCACCGCTAATACTCCACACCACCAGCTGTAAGCCGACAATAAGAGATAACCAGCGATGCCAGACTCGCCATTTTCTTGGATTCATAAGGGTTATCCGTACCCACCTTTTTATTATAAGGCGTTAAAATTATAGGGTCGCCCTGCAAAAGTCAAAGTAGTTCTCTAACTCTCTGCTTTAATTGAGGAATAACTTCGTCTTCAAACCATGGGTTCCGACGTAACCATAAGTTGTTTCGCGGGCTAGGGTGCGGCATCGGCAGTAAAGTTGGCCAATAATCTTGCCAACTTTTTACTCGCTCAGTCAAATTGCGCTTTGGTTCATTTAAATGCCATTGCTGAGCATACTGACCAATAGCCAGCGTCAGTTCCAAATTAGGTAACTGCTCTAACAACTGATTACGCCAGGCTGGAGCACACTCAGGACGCGGTGGCAGGTCACCAGACTTCCCTGTTCCCGGGTAGCAAAGCCCCATAGGAATAATAGCGAGTTTTTCGGCGTCATAGAAAGTCTCTTTATCGATACCCATCCATTGCCGCAACCTGTCGCCGCTTGGGTCATCAAAGGGTTTGCCGGAGGCGTGTACACGTCTGCCAGGGGCCTGACCTGCAACCAGAATACGGGCTTTAGGGTTTAGCTGAACAACCGGTCTGGCACCTAAGGGAAGCTCCGGCTCACATAAAGTACAGGCTCTTACATCACGCAATAATTGTTGCCAGTGCGGCGGCTCTTCCCATTTCATACCCCTGCTCCAACAGTTTTTTGTCCTGAGTAAAACGCCCCACCGGAAAGTCAGCAGGCGGTGCTAACACGGTCATATTACAATCCGTTGGTGGATTATCAATGAAGTTAATTGCGTCATTATACACAGTGGAGCGTCTGGCAACCGCGTCAAATAAAGCAGGATGATGTTTAAAAAAGCGCTTCATAAAGGTCGGCAGTGGTCGTATTTTTTTCCTGAAGCCACGGGGCTGAGACAAAATAACGGTAATGTCCCGGGCCCCCATTTCATAGGCTTTAATCACCGGAATAGAGTCGGCCAGACCACCGTCTGTCATAGCCGCGCCGCCAACGGTGGGGAAGTCGCGGTAAGCCAAAGGGATAGCGCAGGACGCCGGAAAAAGTTCGTGCAAATTATCGGCTGTCACCCGGGTGTAAACTGGTAAGCCTGTATCGACGTTGGTGGTAACGACATACAAAGGGCGATTTTGCTCAAGGTAATACTGAGTACTCAACGGCACTTGCTCAAACGAAGCATGCCATAGCCAGCTGACATCGCAAAAGTGACCACCTTTTAAAAATCGCCGCCAATTAAGAAACTCGGGCTGCAGTGCATGCTGCAAAAGAATTTTTCGGTTACGTCCATGGTCGCCGGCAAGAAAGCCAATCAGGTTGGTTGAACCTGCCGACACACCAATCGCAAAATCAAAGTCTGTATGTCCGGCTTCAAGAAAACCGTCCAGTACACCCGCGGCGAAAATGCCACGCATAGCGCCGCCTTCAACCACCAGTGCTTTGTTACCTTGCTCTTGCGTCATACACTCGCTTATTTCTCAATGCTCTTTATTTCTCAATACTCTTTACTTCTCAATAAAGGCCTGCTCAATTACGTAGTCACCCTGGCGACGTGACGTTGCCTTTGTGAAACCACGCTCATTCAGTATTGCCATTAAGTCTTGCAGCATAGCGTCATTACCACACAACATAAAGCGGTCATGCTCAGGGTTAATGTCGGGCATACCAATGGTTTTAGTCAAGGTACCCGACTCCAGCAAGTCGGTAATGCGTTGTTGATGAGCCTCGTCACGGAATGGCTCCCGGGTAACCGTTGGGTAGTAGATTAGCTTTTCGCGCACCCAGTCACCAAAGTACTCATTGCTTGGTAAGTCCTCGCCAATTTCCTTTTGATAAGCCAGCTCTGAAACCCAGCGAACACCGTGCACTAACACAACTTTATCGTACTGTTCATAAATATCGGGGTCTTTAATAACGCTCATAAAGGGCGCCAGTCCGGTGCCTGTACTCAGCAAATACAAATTTTTGCCGGGTAATAAATGCCCGGGAACCAGAGTGCCTGTTGGACGAGTGGACAGTACTACCTCGTCACCCACCTGAATGTGTTGCAGGCGAGAGGTCAGGGCGCCGTCCGGCACCTTGATACTGAAAAACTCCAGCTCTTCTTCATGGTTTGCGCTGGCAATACTGTAGGCCCTGAGCAAGGGCTTCTCTTCCAGCTGCAGACCCATCATCACAAACTGGCCGTTTTCAAAGGTGAAACTTGGCTGACGGGTGGTTCTGAAGCTGAATAAGGTATTGTTCCAGTGGCGTACCTGAGTCACTTTTTCCGCAATGATACTTCTCATAACTATTCCTCATTGGCGATTTTGTGCGCATCATAACATAACGTGATTAAATCTAAATGAGAATTTTTATCATTAAGTGTTGCAAATGAGAATAGTTTTTATATAAGATACATTCACTGATGCTTGTAAAGGATTAAAAAGTCATGGCTCGACGCTCGAGTGGACGCAAAGGATGGTCATTAAAAGACTGGCATTGGATAAGTTCTGCCATCTGCCTCATTGGCATGCTGTTGTTTTCAGTTACCGGCATTACGCTTAACCACGCCGGCTGGATAGAGTCTGCGCCCAGCGTCGAAAGCCATGAAAGTTCTCTCCCACAAACGGAATTGGCCCGGTTGGTGAATGCGTCAGGGAATGACGTTCTGCCAACTTTTTTTCACCGCTGGTACGAAGATAAGACGCAAAACAGCATCAGTTCAAATGCCGAAATAGAATGGAATGACTACGAATTGTACGTCGCAATGCCCCGACCTGGCGGGGATAGCTGGTTCAGCGTCGACTTAGCCAGCGGTGCCTTTTATTCAGAAACCACCGATCGCGGCTGGATTGCCTACTTCAATGATCTCCACAAAGCGCGTAACACCGGGCTTTTCTGGAGCCTCTTTATTGATGTATTTGCCATTGCCAGCATTCTGTTCACTGTTACAGGGTTATTACTTTTGAAAAAATACAGCAAAGGGCGAAAGTCCACCTGGCCTTTAGTTCTGGCCGGATTCATCATTCCCTTATTTGCCATTATGGGTTCAGCACATGCCGCTGACAATGAACTCACCGTGGAAATTCCTCGCTTATCGGTTGCCGAATACCACGCACCTTATCTGGCGGTATGGCTCGCTAACGAGCGTCACCAGCGAGTCGTCGACATTGCCGTCTGGTACGACGTAAACCTGAAAGACAACGAAGGTGAGAAGTGGCTGAAAGACATGCGCCAATGGTGGCGACGCAGTGGTCGCATGGCCGACATGCCGATTGACGGTGTATCGGGTGCAACGCGTCGTCCGGGCACTAACCGTGTGGACTTAACACCTTTACTGACTCAATTACCGGAGCTTGAAGCCGGCCAGTATTACTTATACGTCGAAGCCGCACGCGAGCTCGGAGGCCGTGAAATGTTACGGCTGCCATTGTCTTTACCAATTGAAAGCCCAATATCCATCTCAGACACCGGCGAGCATGAGCTTGGTCGCGTGTCATTAAAACTGGAGCCTTAACCATGAAATTATCTTCTGTACTGACCACCAGTCTGGCCGTTCTGACCTTATTCGCCAGCGCCAGTAGTGAAGCCCATCGTGTCTGGATAAAGCCGAGTGCAACCATTGTATCCGGCGACTCGGAATGGATTACTTTTGACGCCGCTATTGCTAACGGCATTTTCTATCCGGACCACTACCCGTTGGGACTGGACCGTGTAAAAGCCATGGCACCCGATGGTGCAGCCGTGACTTTAGAAAATGGCCACAAGGGCAAGCTTCGCTCTGTATTCGATGTTGAGCTGCAAAAAGAAGGCACATATACCGTTTACTCAGCCAGCTCAGGCTTATCGGCACGTTGGGTAGACGCCGAAGGTGAACGCCAATACTGGCCACCTCGTAGCTCGCAAAAAACCAATGAGGATTTCTATAAGGAAGTACCTCAGAACGCCAAAGACCTGGAAGTTAGTGAACGCTCACATCGTGTAGAAACTTTTGTTACCTCCGGTGCACCAACCTATGACACTTTGGGTCCAACTGGTAAAGGTCTGGAACTGGAACCGGTCACTCACCCAAATGACTTATACACCGGCGAAAACATTACCTTTAAGTTCAATATTGATGGCACAGCAGCGGCGGGTACTGAAATTGTTCTGGTAAAAGACGGGGAGCGCTACCGCGACCAGTCACAACCCACCAAACTGAAAACCGACAAGAAAGGTGAGGTGACTTTTACTCTGGATGAACCGGGCATGTACTGGTTAGAAGCCGAGTACACTGACAACAATGGAAAAGCCCCGGCGAGTAAACGCCAGGGCTCCTATGTTGCGGTACTAGAAGTATTACCGATGTAATTAATCGGCTGTTACAACGGGTGGTTCCTCTAAACGAACCACGCCCAGTGTATTGGCGTCGGTACCGAACCAAATGGAGTCGGTGCTTTCATCATAAAACATATGACGAACGGTACCGCCGCCACTTTCCAGCTCCATCGGCTCTGAAAACTCATGGGTTTCTGTATCAAAGCCCACCAGCCGGTTAGGCTGAACACCAGTTTCTACAAACCAGACGTCGTTACGTTTATCCACAGCCATACCGTAAGGGCGCGAATTTTCTTCAGCGGGTGCCCGCCAGTCTTTATTTTCGCCACTGACCGGGTCGTAACTGCCAACATACCCTTTGTTGTAGTCGACATACCAAATAGTGCCATCGTCAGTCATACCCAGCCGGCGCGGTCGGTTATCTTTTCTATCCAGCTCTATTTCCTGAAGCTTGCCGTTTTCTATGGTCGCCAGTTTATTGGTGCCAAAAAGCGTTGCCCAGGGTTTATCATTTTCGACAATTAAACCATAGGGTCTGGCCGAGTCCGTGGGAACGTCCCAAAGCATCATCTCACCATCGCCGGTTTCCAGAAAACCAATCTGATTACCACCTTGCACCGTAAACCAAATGTCATCGTTGGAGGTAAAGTCCATGGTATGACTGTCACGAGTGCCATCACCCGGCAGCTCAAACTTCTCGATGTCGCCTGTTGCAGGGTCAATTAACCCAATATGATTCATAAGATTACCGGCGTACCAGGCACCGCGGTCATCCACTATAACGGTGTGAGGGCCAGCGCCATCGGGTAAATCGTAGCGTTTAAATTCTTCAGTTTTTGGGTTAAAGGTGGCGGCGTAATGGCTTCCCTGACCCACAAACCAAACCGTTCCGTCGTGTACCCATGGGTCACGCGGACGGGAGTCCTCCCATGGAACCTGCCACTCCTGAATTTCTGCGTTCGCCAGCCTGCTGTCTTTGTGATCATCACTTTCCGCCGGCGCACTGCTTACTCCCGCCAGACCAATGATTACTGCACTTGTTAAGCTTAAGTATTTCATTTTACGGCCTCCTGAAATAGATTCGTAGGTAAGTATAGACGCTATTGCGTCAAACCCAACACTGTGCAATCTTCAACCTTTAACTATAAAACGGCGCGTCTTACATGCTGGATCAATGGCTTATCGGAATCATATTAGTTGCTATGCTGGTGCTCTTCGTCATCGATAAATGGCGTTATGACCTGGTAGCCATGATGGCGCTATTGTCCGCAGCTATTCTTGGTTTGGTGCCAACAGCAGAAGTATTCAGTGGTTTTGGCAACCCCGCGGTCATTACCGTGGCCGCCGTACTCATTATAAGCCAGGCACTGTGGCGTTCAGGTGTGGTTGATGCCCTTGCCTCAGCCATGAAAAACATTGGCGATAAGCGTTGGGTGCAGATGATAGCCCTAACCTCGGTCACAACTTTCTGCTCTGCGTTTATCAGTAACACAGGCACCATGGCCATAATGATCCCGGTTGCACTTCAGTTAGCCCGCAGCAGCGGCAATAACCCGTCCAAACTGCTTATGCCGATGGCTTTTGGCTCCTTACTGGGTGGCACCATTACAATGGTGGGTACGCCGCCAAATATCATTATTGCTGACATCCGTCGTGAAGCCATGGGTGAATCCTTTGGTATTTTTGAGTTTACTCCGGTTGGCCTTAGCATCGCCGTAGCTGGTTTGCTCTTTATGTGGCTGCTAAGCCATTGGCTGGTGCCTGAAAAGGCCGGTAAATCAAAGTCGGAATCTCTCTACGATGTCAGTAGCTATTTAACCGAGCTTTATGTACCCGAAGGCTCTAACTTTGTTGGCGAAACCCTGTATGAACTGGAAAACCGCAGCGAAGAAGACTTTGTTATTGTTGCACTGCAACGGGGTGACAAGCGTTGGTCAGCACCGGCCCGTTACTTGCGGCTAAAATCTGAAGACGTACTAATAGTCGAAGCCAACGCGGAAACTATCCAGCAAGTTATAGACGGCACCGGACTTGAGCTTAATGCCGAAGAAGAAATCAATGACCGTTTCTTAAAATCCGATGACATTACCGTAATAGAAGGAATTGTCGGACACGACTCGCGGCTTATTGGACGCTCTGCCGCCGATATTAAACTGCGCAGCCGCTACGGCATCAATGTGCTTGGCGTCGCCCGCGAAGGTCAGAAGCTGGGCACCGCACTGGCCAATATTCGCTTTAAGCCGGGCGACGTTTTATTACTGCAGGGAGACGCAGAGATCCTCGATGACGTATTTCAGCGCTTTGGCTGCTTCCCGCTGGCACAGCGCAGCTTGCGCATTGGTTCGTCAAAACGTTTAATGTTGCCTTTGGGCATTTTTGCCGCAACCATTTTATCGGCTGCGTTTGGTTTAATCTCGGTTCCTGTCGCCTTTTCACTGGCCGCAGGCCTTATGGTTATAACCAATATTCTACCCCTGCGAGAGCTCTATCATTCTATAGACTGGCCTATCATCGTATTGTTAGGCGCAACCATACCACTGGGGTCTGCGCTGGAACGCAGTGGCGCCGCAGACACCATTGCCAATGCCGTACTTTATATCAGCCAGGGGTCACCGGAATTTGTGGCCGTCGGCTTACTACTTATAGTCACCATGTTGCTGTCCAACATTGTCAATAATGCAGCAGCAGCGGTACTTATGGCTCCCATAGGTATCAGCATGGCCAGTAGTTTTGGCGCCAGCATGGATCCGTTTTTAATGGCCGTCGCTATTGGAGCCGCAGTTCCGTTCTTAACGCCAATAGGACACCAGTCGAACATTCTGGTTATGGGTCCGGGCGGCTATAACTTCAGCGATTACTGGCGGCTGGGCTTGCCGCTGTCGCTGGTTGTCACCGCCGTCGCTCTGGTCATGATATTGCTGGTGTGGCCGCTGTATTAACCGCGGCCTTTATAAGGCAGGTAAGTTCGCAATGTTTTTAGATGTTCGCGTAACGCGGTGCTTTCATCCCGACAATACTGTTCAATGGCATCGTTAAGAGGAGACGCCGTAAACCGGTAAAACCCTTCACGCAAAACCGGTTCAAAGCCTCGATGCAGCTTATGTTCGCCCTGCGCACCAGCGTCAAAGTAGCTAAGGTTATGGTTTATGCAGTATTCAATACCCTGATAATAACAAGCTTCAAAATGCAGAAACTCAAGCTCTTCCTGACAACCCCAGTAACGCCCGTAAAGCGTGTCTTCACTTTTAAAGCATAATGACGCCGCCAGCATTTCGTCATTTCGGTAAGCCGCAAAAACCACAATATGGTCAGCTAAATGTTCACCCCAAAGTTTGAAGGTAGCCGGGGTTAAATAACCGCCATGACCCGAGCGTTTTAAATAGGTGCGCTGGTAAAACACAATGAATTGATGCCAAAAATCTGCGGTTAATTCGGTACCCTGTAAGGTTCGCATTTCGACATTTTGCTCTGACACCTTTTGCCGCTCTTTGCGTATAGACTTGCGCTTGCGTGACACCAAAGCCCCGAGAAAGTCGTCAAAGGAACTATAACCTTGGTTCTGCCAGAGGAACTGGATATCAAAGCGTTGCCACCAACCTTGTTCTGCCAGTGCCTCGCTTACATTCGGCTCAACGTACAAACACTGCAAATTGCTGACATCGTGCTCCTGCATCAACGCCGATTCAATAACCGGCAGAACATCAGCAGCATTAACATCCTCGGCGGTAGCCAGGCGAGGCCCCTGACACGGGGTAAAAGGTATGGCATTAATTAGTTTAGGGTAGTACTGAAAAACATAACGCTCGTAGGCTTCAGCAAAAGCCCAGTCAAACAAATACTCGCCATAGGAATGGATCTTTTTAAACCACGGCATAATGGCAATCAGTGTGTCGCTATTGTCATGTACCGTGACGTATTGCGGCAACCAGCCTCGCTGAGGCCCAAGACTACCGCCCTGTTCAAGCGCCAACAGGAAATCATAGCAAGTAAAAGGGTAATCACTCTTAAATAACCGGCTCCAGTCAGCCTTAGGTATAGTGGTTATTGTTGAGTGTATAACTGTTTGCATGCGTTAGGTGCTTAAAAGCCCCAACACACTAATGTCTTCATCCAATTGTGGCCAGTGAATTCCCTGGCCATTTCCCAGCAGATGCCAATCTTTACGCTCCTCTTCCGTGGCCGCTTCCAAACGAGGAAACCAGACAATGGGTGCAGAAATTTTACGTCCATCAGCTAGCTCGACCTCAAGCGTTGCTTCGGTAACGGATACATTCACTGCTACAGGATGGCGATCAATCTCTAAAGTATTCATCCCAGGCCTCCAGAAGCTCTTCTTTATGTTGAACGACAATTTTGCTTATACGCCTAAGCTCAAACGATGAAAAGCCTATCGAACTGCTCATCAAAACAGGCTTAAGCCAAAATTTTGCCAGCTTGTTGTCTCGCTGCACATGAATGTGAGGAGGCTCACCGTTTTCATTACTATAAAAGAAAAAGCGATAAGCACCAATTCTTAGTATTGTCGGCATGCTTTAGTTTCCAGGCTTTATAAAGAAACCAAGCTTAGAAAAAACCAAACAATAGAACGTTATGAAATAACCGAAAAGTACGTAATCATTTGCCAGCTCATTTCATCCGGCACTAATTTTCGTAGCTAAAAACCCGCACCCATACATCGGCTGTCAGCTCTAATGAGCTGAGAGCTTCAATGCGCTCACGGCCTTCAGCGCTGCTTCGGTATAGGTGGGGAGTCATAGTAAGTAAATCTTTTATCGCCTGATTTGATGCCAAGGATACCGGAAAAGTTACTTGTTGCTCAGAGGTCAACTCAAAAGCGGAATCGGTTATCGGCAGCGCCTCATTTTTACTTTTCTGTTCAGAATAAATAATGGCTTTCAGCTCTTTTAAATGGCTACCGGCAGGGTCCACCATAATCAAACGGCCTCCGGGCTTTAAAATCCGCTTAAATTCAGCTTCTACCGGAAATCCGAATACGCATAAAATAGTATGGACACTACTGTCGGCTAATGGGATAGAAACGTTCGATGCCACCATCCAGCTCAAACGCTTGTCTTTCTTTGCCGCCGCTTGTACCGCCCATTTGGAGATATCCAAAGCCGCTACACGTAAATCAATGCCTTTTTGCTCAGCTTGTTCAACCAAATAGCGCAAGTAATAGCCTTCGCCACAGCCCGCATCGAGCACCGCCTGATCACCTTCCGCCAACACTGTGTTCGCCAAAGCCCGGACCAGAGGCTCGTAGTATCCCTGCTCAAGGTACTCCCGACGCGCCTGCACCATGGCCTTGCTGTCGCCAGGATCTTTAGAGCGCTTATTCTGCACCGGCAATAAATTCACGTACCCCTGTTTCGCCACATCGTAGCTGTGGCCATCCTCACAGCGCCAGCTTCGCTCATTTAAGCGCAGCGGCTTGCCATCAAGTGGGCAGATCAAATCAGTTAACGGCTGAGTCACATTGGGTTCCGGTTCGCATGTTCTGTCATCATTCTACGCGGTTTTTTCTTAAAATTCAGACACAAAAAAAGCAGCCCGTGGGCTGCTCTTCATAATTTTTAGCTTACCTAGAAGCTAATCCATGCAAATTAAATTGCCTGGATGTTCTCAGCCTGAGGACCTTTAGGACCCTGGGTTACTGAGAAAGAAACGTTTTGACCTTCAGCTAGCGTTTTGAAACCGTCGCTAACGATCGCGCTGAAATGAGCGAATACGTCTGCGCCGCCTTTCTGCTCGATAAAACCAAAACCTTTTGCTTCGTTAAACCACTTAACAACACCGTTTACTGTATTAGACATAATAAATATCCTGAAATTTTATAAAATAAGTAATCGCTCCGGGCGTTCCCAGTTGCGATGATCATGCGGGGTAAAAAATGAAACTTAAAACTGCAGGACGAAGGTATTACTAAGAGTAAAGCGACGTAGAGGAGTGTTTAACTAACTGTTTCTTATCCAACGCCGGCTACTTTACGCACATTCTATATAATGTCAAACAATAGTTTTCATTTATTTTATAAATCATCTTTATAATTCTTTATGGCTTTCTAAACACCTGCGCCAGCATGCAACGAACTGAGCCGCCGCCAAGTTCTATGGTCGGAACCGCTATCGGTAGTAACTCAACCCACTGCTCCAGTTGCCGTATTTGTTCTGTGGTCAATGAGCGATAAGCGGTTTCAGACATAGCCAGAAGTTTGTGGCCATTAACCTCCAGTTCCAGCATATTACCTACAAAGTTGCTTATCTGCTGCTCTGTTAATGGCACTAAGGTTTTGCCCGAATTCTTCACCGAACGAACAAAAGTCTGTTGCTCTTCCTTATTGCGGATCATATCCACAGACGCTATAACAAAGTCACTGCCAACCGCCATAAGCACATTGGTGTGGTACACCGGTTTACCGTCACTGCTGGTGGCATCAAAGGCCATTGGCTGATAGCCCAACTCATTACACAATTGCTCCAAGGCTTTCTTGTTCATGCGTTTTGAGCGGGCACCATAGGCCAATTGATTATCGTGGTCGAAAACCACCGATCCTGTACCCTCCAGAAAAACTTCTTCTTGCTCTAGCACGCTGAGATCGAGCGTTTTTTCGTATCCATAAGTTTCCTGCAGAAACTCAATAATATCGGCTCGACGTTCCTTACGGCGGTTATTGCAATACATGGGGTACAGCACCAGCTCTCCGGTACGGTGCGTGCTAAACCAGTTGTTAGGAAAGACCGAATCGGGTGTTTCTGTGCCGGTATCTTCAAACAGGTGTACTTTAACGCCTTTACTCTGTAACAGCTCGACCGCCTTTGTAACTTCGTCGTAAGCGGCCTTGGCGACATTGAGTCCCTGCTGCGCTATCGACTGAAAAGCATTATCCGCCATAGTTTCAGGATTTGAAGCAAAGTGATGCGGGCGCACCATAACAACGGTATCGGACGACTGATTCATTACGTTTATAGACATTGCAGAATTTGCGCGCAGTTATAGCAACTTGGCTGACGCTTAGCAACGGGCAAAAGAAAAGGGCAGTGTTGTTGCACTGCCCTTTCTATGATTACCCAGTTCACTTACCAGGCGTATTTAAGACTCAACTCAAAGTTACGCTCTGCGCCGAAGAACCCTTGATTATAAAAATCGATACTCGAGTAATATTTCTCATCGAACAGGTTGTTGACGTTCAGGCTTAGATCCAAGTTTTTACCTAACTGATAGTTAGCCATAGCGTTTACTACGGTATAGCTGTCCTGGTTAAAGGTTTCACCATTAGGGCCAATATCAGGGTTAGATACATCGCTTTGCCAGTTAGCATTAACACCTAATTTTAACGCATCAGTGGCAGTATAAAGCACACTGGCTTTAACCATGTCCTCCGGCAAGTAAGGTGCATAGTCTGAACCATCACGATCCGTTGACTCATTATGCGTATAACTGAAGAAAATGTTCAGCGCATCTGTTGGTTTACCGTTTAGCTCCAGCTCATAACCTTCACTTTCTGCTCCATCCACACCTATGGAAGGAAAAATGGTCGTGCCCGGCAATGGATCCGTATTATCAGGATCATTGATTGCTAAGTTATCTTCCTTAATTTTATAAATAGCAAAGCTGGCAGACAGCGCTTCGTTAAAGAAGTCGCCTTTAATACCAATTTCTGAATTAGACCCTTCAACTGGACCAATCAGCTCGCCGTCAGCGTTAAATGCATTTTGGGGCTGGAAAATTTCGGTGTAGCTGGCGTAGGTGGAAATAATGTCAGTAACATCGTAAACAAGGCCGAGATAAGGCGTATTGACGCTTGAGTTCTCGTAATCACTTGTTGCCCAGGGTGACTCAGACAATGAATCGTAGTTGGTTAAACGATTACCAATTATCGCGGTAAATTCGTCCGTTAAACTAAACTGAGCAGCAGCGTAAATGCCTTCCTGGGTATGAGACTCCAACGTGCTGTATGCCGGCGTATCGCTAAAGTTAGGGCGAGCAACCCCGTTCCCCCAGTCGAACAGGCTAGGAATAATAACCGTATCGGTAATACCATAAGACGTAGCGTTAACATCCTGCTCAGCATAGAGAGCACCTGCGGTTAACTGGTGCTCGCGACCCAATAACTCAAAAGGGCCCGAAGCTAAAATACGGAATGACGTTTGCTCCCGGTCGGACACATAGTGATTAGGAGACGCACTCAGACCTTCTCCCGTTTCTTTATTCGGGAAGCCAGAAAAGTACAAAAGATACCCGTCCATTTCACCTTCACGGCGCTCGACATCCATTTGAAGGTCCCAGCCGTTATCAAACGCATGCTCTAGTTGTGCAAAGACATTCGTGCTTTCTCTGTCCCATCTGTTCCATGGCGAAGCGGTTGTCGTACTTACCGGCAAGTCGTCTGCCTGAGTGCCGTCGTCATAAAACAGCGGTAATGCGCCCCACATGCTACCTTTGGGGTTCCGCTCACTGTAGTCTGCACCTACCGTCAAGCGCGTTTGGGTCGTTAAATCGGCCGTTACTACCGCGTAAATTTGTGCGTTTTCTTTTTCAGACAGGTCAACGTAGCTTTCACCTTCTTCATAGGCCATCGCCACTCGCGCTTTCACATTACCGTCTTCGGTCAACGTCTGAGAATGGTCAGCCTCGAAGCGATAATTACTCCAGGAGCCAATACCAACACTCGCATAGCCGCCATCTTCTGTTTTTGGGCGCTTACGAATGAGGTTAATTGCTGCAGAAGGTTCCCCGGCACCCGTTAACAAGCCGGTTGCGCCCCGCACAATTTCCACTCGCTCAAATACTACCGAGTCGGCTAAGGCTTCACTAAAGAAACTGTTGTAGGCAATTGGCACGCCATCGAACTGGAAGTTAGTTACGTCACGCCCGCGAGAGCGGAAGAAAAAGCGGTCCGTTTCAGCCTGCTGCGCCTGAATACCCGGGGCAAATTGCATAACATCTGCAACAGTATCTAATGCGAAACCGTCAATAAAATCGCGATCGATAACTGAAATAGACTGAGGTGTCTGGCGTAGAGTTAACGGCAGTCCTGTTGCCGTTGTCGCACGGTCAAGCGGGCTTCCGGTCACTTTAATGTGTTCAAAAATCTTTTCTTTAGTCTCGGTATTTTGTTCAGCTTGGTCTGAACCTTCTGACTGCACCGCAAACGCAGTAGAAGTTAACAGCACCGATGTTACTGCTGTCGCTAAAAAGCTTTTGGCGAATGCCTTCATGAATTGTCTCCCGACTACAGACTGTAAATGCGAATTGTTATCAGCCAACATTGTATTTGATAATTGTTCGTATTTACAATATCATTTCGGAAAATTTTTCAGGGGGCTCAAAATGACGCAACGACAATGGTTTAAATTACACGGATGGTGCTCATTACCTATATGGGTATTGTTCTGCTTTATCTGTATTACTGGCACCATTGCGGTCTTCAGTCACGAGCTCACCTGGCTATTTAACGAGAATGCACGCGCCGTCAACCCAGACAGCTTGCCGGCTCAGCCTGTTTCAGAACTTGTTGCTGCAGTTAAAAGCCAGTTCCCGACCGCCAACGTCACTACAGTAATGACTTTTGAGCCTTACCTTATTAATGCGGTTATCTTCTCGGCCGAGAATATTCCGAATGGCATTGCTTACGTAAACCAGTACACCGGCGAAATTCAGGAAGTGAACCAGGGAATTACCTTTATTAACTTTATGCGCTCGTTGCATAGCTGGCTGCTATTCCCCTGGCAAGAAGGCTATAGCGTTGGCTACTATTTAGTTTCAGCCATGTCATTTGTCATGATAGGTGCGTTAGTTACCGGGCTGGTTATTTACAAAAAATTCTGGCGTGCCTATACACAACCTAAAGTTCGCGCTAAGCAGGGCAAAAAAACACTATTAACTGACTTACATAAGCACGGCGGTGCCTGGTCTATCTGGTTCCTTATTGTTATGAGCCTGACCGGTCTCTGGTATTTCACCCAGCAAGTGCTTTGGCATGCCGATATCGATATTGAAGGGCATGCACCGTTAGTGGAAGTCTCTGACATTCCCATGGGTGAAAAAGCGCAACCACCGGTTTCCTTTGAACAAGCCCTGACAATTGCTGAGCAGCGTTTCCCGGATATAAGACCCAGCTTTATTATGATGCCGGAGCACAACCGCGACATGTTCAAAATTATGGGTGGCGGCGACTTTATCTTTTACGATCAGTACTCCTATCGGCTTGATATTAACCCGTGGAACGGCGAAATAGCCCGTGCCGTTTCACCGGAAAACATGAATACGCTGCAAACCATCCAGCATATTATTGATCCCCTGCACTACGGCACTATTGGCGGTATCTGGACCAAAGCCATCTGGTTTATTTTTGGCCTTATATTGTCAGCCATGTCCATTACCGGATTTTTAATTTGGGGCTCGCGTACTGTTAAAGCATCGAAAGAGAGGCGAGCTGCCGCTCAAGAACAGCTGCAAAGCGAGGGGGCGCAGTAATGGCACGTCGCAAAAATACATTCTGGAACCGAAACAAATTCAAACTCAGTGGCTTAATTCTCATTCTGCCTATTTATTTTTTATACGAGCAGTTGCAGCCACCTGTGTTTCCGGATGCCTGGGAAGAAAAATCAGTCGGACCTTTTGAAGTTGCCATACAGCCGTTAAATAACGATGCGCCGTATGCACACCACGACGACTGGGTAAAAGACTTTGCGGCCTATGTAAATGATGGTGAAGTCAGCAATATACGCCAGGGCTACGTCAGTATCGGCGAAGAACCGGTTGCCCTGGAAGCCTTGCAAAAAGATGACGTCGGCATTCTGCATGGCAGTGAGTTACTGCAACATGTGCATGCTATTGCGCCACAACAATATCAACCTGAACACCGCGTTTGGGTGACATTGCAGACCTGGGACGGCAATGTGCATAAGGCCTCATGGCAACTTCCAGAAAATTGGTTAAAATAAAACTTTAAACACGAATCATTTTCATTTACGATCCACCTCAATTTAGGCAGCAGTTATTTTTTGAGGGGAACAATGAACATTCACAAGACCTTACTGGCGGCCAGCATCCTGGCCGCCTTAACCGCCACCAACGTTCACGCACAAGAAGAAAGCCCTGAAAAGACTCAGGAAGAGATGATGGAAACCATCAAAGTCAGTTCGCGCGGACTTATCTCTTACGTTAGCGCGACCGGCGCCAAATCTGACACCCCGATTATTGAAACACCTTTATCGGTTTCAGTCCTGACCGAAACCCGTATTGAAGACTTAGGCGCTGTAACAGTGCAAGACGCCATTGGTTATGTAGCGGGTTTATACAACGGACCTTACGGCGTTGATACCCGCGGCGACTGGGCACAAATTCGTGGCGTCTCTCCAGTACAGTATTTAGATGGCCTTAAGTCGTTGTTCGGCTACTACAACAACGTGCGTATTAACCCCTACTCGTTAGGTCAAATTGAAATACTGAAAGGGCCAAGCTCGGTCTTATACGGACAAGGCTCTACCGGTGGTATTATTAATTTAGTCAGCAAGCGCCCTCAGGCAGAGACCGAAGGTCAGTTCTGGGCACAATTGGGCAACTATTCGCGCAAGCAAGTAGCTGGCGACATTACCGGCGCCTTAAACGATGACGCGTCGTTAACCGGGCGCTTCATTGGCTTATACCGCAACAGCGACACCCAAACCGACTTTGTGCCCGACAACAGTCTGGTACTCAACCCTTCCTTAAGCTGGCACGCTTCTGAAGACACTAAAATTACTTTGATCGGCAATATTCAGCGTAACGAATCAGGCTCCAGTACACAGTTTTTTCCGTGGCAGGGCACCCTGTTCCCGAACGAGTTTGGTCAAATTGACAGTTCCACCTTTGTGTCAGAGCCGGGCTTCGATAAATACGATACTGAGCAGGACGCGTTAACCGCTATTGTTGAGCACGATATAAACCTGGACTGGAGTCTGCGCTTAGCAAGTCGCTACAACGACAGTCATGCCGACTACAATACGATGTATGGCTGGCCACCAGTTTTCGCCGACGACAACCGCACGGTTAACCGCGTTTCTTACTTGTCTCGTGCTGATGCAAGAACCTGGACCAGCGACCTGCAGTTGCACGGATCTGTTATTACTGGTGCTGTTGAGCACGACTTAGTCTTCGGCCTGGACTTTCAAGACTCTTACACCGATAACGACTACGCTTACGGTGCCATGAACCCGTTAGATTTGTATGCGCCAGTGTACGGCCAGGCAACTGGTTTGCCGACTGAATCCGATGTTGTTGACTATGCCTCTTTAACTAGCCAGCAAACGGGTGTGTATGTGCAGGACAACATGCGTATAGACAACAAATGGTTAATTTCAGCCGCTTTACGTCGCGACCGTGCAACAAATAATCCTGAAGACGAAAGCGCTACCGATCAGTATGCGACAACCGGTCGTCTGGGCTTCATGTACCTTATGGACGGAGGCTTGTCTCCATACCTTAGTTACAGCGAGTCTTTCTCTCCACTTATTGGCCGGGATGCGTACGAAAATCCCTATGTACCATTAGAAGGTAAACAGTGGGAAGCCGGTATTAAGTACCAGCCTCAGGGTACAGAGCACCTGTTAACCATTGCTGCTTATCAAATTACCGAAGAGAACCGGGCAACTCCGGTAAACGATGCTGATGCACCAAATCCGGATGGCCAGGTGCAAATAGGCGAAGTAGAGATTGAAGGTGTCGAGTTTGAAGCGCAACTTGCCTGGGACTCTCTGGACGTTTACGCCAGCTATGCCTACACCGACGCGGCTGTTAGCAAGAGCAACATCCCATCTGAAGTCGGCAAGCCACTGTCAGCCACTCCTGATCATCAAGCTTCTGTTTGGGGAACTTACCGTCCGGACAACTGGAATGGCTTTAAAGTTGGTGCCGGCGTTCGCTATGTAGGGAACACCTCTGACGGTAACGTGGTATATAACGGCAACCCACTGTACTTAGAAACACCAAGTTACACGGTGTTCGACGCCATGATTGGTTACGACTGGGACAGTTACAGCTTAAGCCTGGATGTTGACAACCTGACAGACAGAACAGTGATTACCTCGTGTGGCGCGCGCGGTGACTGTTTCTACGGCCAGCAACGCACGGTTATGGCGAACTTCCGTTATAACTTTTAAGACTTAGTAAGTTTCACGTGCAGCCCCGGACGCCTTTCTTCCCAGCGTTCGGGGCTTTTTTATGGGGGAGTTTATTCAGGAGTGTAGTACTCAACACCAATTTGAATACGGTCGCGGCCATTTTGCAGGCGCCAGCGGTTGGTGTCGCGCAATGAGTAAACGCAGCCGCAATATTCCTGCTGATAAAAACGCTCGCGCTTGGCAATTTCTACCATACGAGCGGAGCCGCCTTTTTTACGCCAGTTAAAGGTCCAGTAATGCAGACCGGGATAACGCGCAACCGCACGCTGACCGCAGTCGTTAATCTGTTCCATATTCTTCCAGCGTGAAATACCTAAGCAGCTGGTAATGGTGTCAAAGCCGTTTTCATGCGCATACAACGCCGTACGCTCAAAACGCATATCAAAACACACTCTGCAACGCTCACCACGCTCAGGTTCCCATTCCAGGCCTTTCACCCGCTCAAACCAGTTTTTGGTGTCGTAGTCACAGTCAATAAAGTCCACACCAAGCTTTTCTGCAAAGCGAATATTTTCCTCTTTACGCAGCAAATACTCCTTTTCAGGGTGAATATTTGGGTTATAGAAGAAAATCGTAAACTTAATGCCCGCTTCAGCCATCCGCTCCATTACTTCACCTGAACAAGGTGCGCAGCAAGAGTGCAGCAGCACATGGTCAGAGCCCGTAGGCGTCTCTAAAACAATGGATTCTTTCTTGTTTCTAGCCATAATTCTCTCTTCGCGGCTGAAATTTGTGCGAATTATAACTCAAACAGGCGGGGGCAAAAACCACTAACCTTGATGAAAAATTGTCCCCTGTTTTTTCGATGTTGACTATCGACAAAACCTATTGGAAAAAAGCTATCTTTACTCTCAATTCTAGATTACTTTGCACCGCTTTTTTTGACCTTTAAGTGGAAAGTAAAACAATGAAATTATCTAACATGTCCCTGGCTAGAATTAACCAGATAAACCTTCTTTTTCTGGTAAGCCTAGCTGTTATCCTGGGGCTTGCTCTATTCTCCGACATAACCGACGGTGTGCTTGCCGTGCCCGGTCTGGTTATTACACTATTAGCTGTTGTGTTCTTTATAATTTCACGACGGTTTCTCACGCTCGCGGTAAAAGAACTTAAGAGTATGGCTGAACAAGTCAGTAACGGTAACCTCGACCCTAGAGTAAATTTAAGCAGCGACAGTGAGTTTGGGCAAATTGCTCGTTCATTAAATCGTGCATTGAAGCGCTTCAGTCGTATTTTGACCCATGTGGATGGGGCCACAGAGAAACTAAGCAACTTGGCGGAACGCACGGCTTCTGTTTCTGATCGGTCTCATGTGACCAGCGAAAAACTGAGTGAGCAGTCGACTAGCTTGGCCTCCACTATTGAAGAAATTTCTGCCAGCATGAACGAAATGACGGCAACAATTGAGCGCATTAATAGCAATACCGACTCGGTTTCAGAGGTCAGCATTACTTCTGAGCAACAGATTAACAAACTCGCCGAACGATTGAATAAACTCGTTAGCTCCGTCGAGTTGTTCGACAGTAGCTTTGATAAAGTTGAAAAAAGTGCTGAAAAAATCACTTCCTTCGTCGAGTTGATTGAAAGCGTAACTGAACAGACCAACCTGTTGGCTCTTAACGCTGCCATTGAAGCAGCCCGGGCAGGGCAGCACGGAAGAGGTTTCGCAGTAGTTGCTGACGAAGTCCGTTCTTTAGCTCAAAAGACCAAAGCGACGACAAGTGACATTGTTAACATGACTAATGAGCTTCGCGCTGTTATTTCATCATCTGGTGAAATTAGCGATCAGGCTTTAGAGGCTTCTAAAGAAGCTCAGATCATATCCACGGAAACCATTGAATCATTTAATCTGGTATTAGCTTCAATACGCGAAATTAATGCCGAAGTGGACATGGTAACCGAGGCCAGTAAGCAGCAGAATGATGCCGTAGAGAACGTCAGTAAAAGTATTCAGGTGCTGAGCGAACTTTGTGATGGCGCATATGAACAGGCAGAAACGTTGTCGAGTAATACTGACGAACTGAATAACCTCAGTAACGAAATCGTTAAGCAAATGGATAAACTGGACGACTAATATCGTTTAACTAAACTGTGTATATTCAATTTGGATATACACAGACCGCCTGAGTATCAATCAAGGTAGCCTTTACCAACTTATAAAAATTGCAACACATGAAAATACCTCAATGGCCATATCAGGCCTAGGTTATAGCGCTACATATGTTGAAATTCTGTAAAGCCTTTAAACAATCTTTACATTCTCACCCTTTAAATCGTTTATTTTTTGTTATTAAATGCAACAAATGATGTCAAACGACGTCATTTTCGTGCAGCCAAACGACGTATCCTCTGCTGCCTTCTTTGAAGGACTCCTTGAAGTCCACATAAAAACAAAAAGAGAATATTACGTTATGAATAAACTAAGTGTTCTTACACTGTCTGCTTTGGCAGTGTCGGTTTCATCTGCTTTTGCAAAACCACCTGAGCATTCTCAAGCTCAGCCACTACTTGACAACCAGAAGCAAATCGAAAGCGCCGCTCCACAACGGTACATTATTAAATTTAAGAATAATGGTAACGCCGTACAGAAAATGGGGAACCGTGGGCGTTCTGAACTTGCTATCTCTCGCGCAAACAACATGGTCAAAAAGGCCGGCGGTAAAGTAAAACTCAGCATGCGCCATAACCTGGCAGTTGCTGCTGAACTTACCGAGAAGCAGAAAAAGCGCCTTGAGAAAAACCCTAACATTGAATACGTCGAAGTTGACCAGAAGCGTCGTTTCATGGCTCAAGACGTACCTTACGGCATCGGCCAGGTTCAGGCTGACTTAGTTGATGACAGCGTTGCAGCTGCATCTGCCGGTGGTAAGAAAATTTGTGTTATCGATTCAGGTTTAGAGCTGCCGCACGAAGACATGGGCACACGAGGCGGCACCATCAACGGTACTAACGATAGCGGCACAGGTAACTGGCACGATAATGGTGGCCCTCACGGCACACACGTTGCAGGTACTATTGCCGCTTTAGATAACGGCCTGGGCGTTCGTGGCGTTATTGGCAGCAACCCTAACCTGCACATTGTAAAAGTATTTAACTCAAGCGGCTGGGGCTATTCATCGTCACTGGTTTCAGCGATTGAAACTTGTGCTAATAACGGCGCAGACGTCGTTAACATGAGCTTGGGTGGTGGCGGATCAAGCCAGACCGAAGCAAGCGCTATGCAAGACCTTCATAACCAGGGCGTTCTGCTTATAGCCGCTGCTGGTAACGACGGTTCAGCTTATAGCGAAACAGACCCAATGTCTTACCCTGCATCATACAACGCCGTTGTTTCAGTTGCGGCCGTAGACAGCAGTAAAAACCTGGCGTCTTTCTCGCAGAAAAACAGCCAAGTTGAAATTTCAGGCCCGGGTGTCGATGTTCTTTCAACTTACCCAGAAGGCACTGGCCAGCAAGGTAACTACGGTACTATGAGCGGTACGTCTATGGCGTCACCTCACGTAGCTGGTGTTGCAGCGCTAGTTTGGTCACATCATCCAACCTGTACCGCACAAGAAATTCGTGGCGTTCTTAACACCACAGCGCAGGACCTAGGTGCAGCAGGACGTGACGTTAAATTCGGTTACGGTTTAGCACAAACCAAAGACGCTATCGACTACATCGACGCTAATGGCTGTGACAGCTCAGGCGGCGGTGGAGATCCAGAGCCACCAACAGGCAGCGAACTGACGAACGGTCAAACCGTTAGCAACCTGTCCGCTACAACTGGCGACTCTCTGTACTACACCTTAGATGTTCCAGCCGGTGCGACTGACTTAAGCTTTAACATTAACGGCGGTTCAGGCGATGCTGACCTGTACGTTCGTTTCGGTTCAGAGCCAACTCAGTCTAGCTACGACTGTCGTCCATACCAAAGCGGTAATACCGAAACTTGTTCTATCTCTAACGTACAAGCCGGTACTTACTATGTCATGGTCAATGCTTACTCTAGCTTCTCTGGTCTGAACCTGACTGGTTCGTTTACAGAACCTAGCACTGGCGGCGGCGGAGGTGACTCTGTTTCTGCTACTGACCTCTCTGGCAACAGTGGCGAGTGGACTCACTACTACGTAGATATTCCAGCGGGCATGTCATCACTTGACGTAACCATGTCTGGTGGAAGCGGCGACGCTGACCTTTATGTTCGTCAGGGCAGCCAGCCAACCGAGTCAAACTACGAGTGCCGTCCTTACCGTTCAGGTAATAACGAAACTTGTAATATTGCTAACCCGGCTGAAGACCGTTGGTACATTAGCCTTAAAGGCTACACTAACTACTCAGGCGTAGACTTATTAGTCGAGTGGCAATAAACCTTTAATGAGTAAAATGTAACGTTTTGGGCGCCTTTTTGGCGCCCTTTTTATTTAAACAGCATTAAACCTTATCAAATACAGAGCCTGTGTCCGGGCTGAACAATTTACCGTAAAGCTTGGTCGCGTAGTTGTCCGTCATTCCCGAAATATAGTCACAAATAACACGCTTGGGGTTATCTGCCTTTTTGTATTTTTGCAGAGTAGAGCCAGGCAGTAGTTGCTCTGGGTTTTCGCTCAGTACCTGAAACAGCTTCAGTATCATCATCTGGCCTTTGTATTCCAGCACCTGCACCGAAGAGCTGCGAATAACATGCTTAAACACAAAGTCCTTCAACGCTTGCAGGGTATGTTCAATGTGCTCAGGCAACTGGGCCTGAAGATCTAACCAGGGCGATTCAAACAGGTTCTGTTCTGTGACTTCAATCGCCTCCACAAAATGACCGACAAGCTTACTAATTGCGTGCTTGCGAGCCCGGCTTTGGCCTGAAAAAAGTGCTTCTGTGTAAAACCGTTCTTTCTGCATAATAACGCTGTTGTCGTTCAGCACAGCGAGTACATCTTCGCGCCACTGCTTTTCTGTCACCAAATTCAGCGCCAGTGAGTCTTCTAAATCGTGCACGCCGTACGATATGTCATCTGCCAGTTCCATAATCGAGGTATCAAAGGCTTTATACTGTGCTTTGGTTTTGCCACCTTTCGTTTTAGTGGAACGAAAAGTCGCTTTGTCTTTGGAAGTCAGGGGTTCCAGTATCCAGTCCAGCACATCCTGTTCGTCGTCATGAATAGATTTTGGTGGTTTAAAAGCACTTAGATGGTCTTCGGCCGACAGTAAGCGAGTACTAACTTCGCTATGCAGCACCGGATACTTAAGCACACCGAGTAAAGTGCGCCGGGTTAAATCTAAACCGTCGTGGTCAGAATACTCTCCCAGCTTTGAGATAATACGCAGGGTCTGCCCGTTACCTTCAAAACCACCATTGCTATGCATGTGGTAGTTCAGTGCCACTTCACCACCGTGCCCGAACGGCGGGTGACCAATATCATGCGCCAGACAAATGGCCTCAATTTGAAAGTAAGACGGAATATGCGTCGAAATAGCGTCGTTCTCTGCATACTTTTGCTTTAACTTCTCGCAAATGCCCGAGCCAATCTGAGCCACTTCCATAGAGTGCGTTAAGCGCGTGCGATAAAAGTCACTCTCGCCCACACCCAGCACCTGAGTTTTTGCCTGCAAGCGACGAAACGCCGACGAGTGAATAATACGCGCCCGGTCACGCTGAGCATCGCTGTCCGGCGTAGCAGCATTAAAGGTCGTAGTTTTTCCTGAGCGGCGTTGGTGCATCACCATTTGCCGAGTATTTTTCACATCCTGCCCCATAAAACTTATAAAAAATCGGAATAAATATATAGTTTTTTCGAAAATTTAATCACGCCATTTATATACGATAATTTGAGGGATCAAATGAAGTTATCTAATTTATCTGTTTCCAGAATAAACCAAATCAACCTTTTATTTCTGATCACGTTAGTCGTTGTTCTTTGCCTTTCCTTATTCACCGATATCGCCCGTCAAGCACTGATTATACCGGGCATTATCATCGCCGCATTATCAGTGGTATTTTTTGTCATCTCCCGACGTTTCCTGAACTTAGCCATGAAAGAACTGAAAAATATGGCCACGGAGGTCAGTAATGGAAATCTCGACCCAAGAGTCAGTTTAAGCAGCGACAATGAGTTCGGCCAAATCGCACGTTCCTTAAACCGTGCATTAAAACGTTTTAGCCGTATTCTGGGCCACATTGATGGAACAACCGAAAAACTTAGTAACCTGGCAGAGCGAACGGCTTCTGTCTCCGACCGCTCTCACACTACCAGTGAAAAACTGAGCGAGCAATCCAGCAGCCTAGCTTCAACCATCGAAGAAATCTCCACCAGCATGAACGAGATGACAGCAACAATTGAGCGAATTAATAGTAATACTGACTCAGTTGCTGAGGCCAGCACAACCTCTGAACAGCAAATGAATAGCCTAGCGGAGAGATTACAAAAACTGGTAACGTCAGTTGAAAAGTTCGACAACAGCTTTGAGCAAGTGGAAAAAAGTGCGGAAAAAATCACCTCGTTTGTAGAGCTTATAGAAAGCGTGACAGAACAAACCAATTTGCTCGCTCTGAATGCTGCTATTGAAGCTGCCAGGGCCGGAGAACATGGTCGAGGCTTTGCGGTTGTCGCCGACGAAGTTCGCTCATTAGCTCAAAAAACCAAGGCAACCACAGGCGATATTGTCAGTATGACCAACGAACTACGAGACGTTATATCGTCTTCCGGAGAAATCAGCGACCAAGCTCTTGAAGCCTCAAAAGAAGCACAAGAAATTTCTACAGCAACCATTGATTCGTTTAACACAGTTCTGACAGCAGTAAGAGAAATTAATGCTGAAGTTGATATGGTGACCGAAGCCAGTCAACAACAAAACGACGCAGTGGAAAGTGTCAGTCAGAACGTTCAGGTTCTCAGCGACTTATGCGACAACGCCTACGAACAAGCCGATACACTATCCAAAAATACTGATGAATTAAACGACTTGAGTAGTGACATCGTTAAGCAAATGGATAAGTTAGACGACTAGTCAGACATTGTGTCTCTTCTCTGAATAGCTAAACATTCGGAGAGGAGACATAAGATGAATTGCTTATTGAAATATGATGTCACTTAATTTTTTTATATTTAATATTCTGACCTGAACCACATTCTCCGCAAGGGGGGAGCCTATCACTATCATCATCAAGTGTGACCTCCCATTTTTTGCAACTTGTGCACTGATAAGTACCTCTTCCTGGTTTTTCACCAATATCGTAAAGCATTATATTTCTCCATTAAGTATCAAAGTTGAACCGAAGCAACTTAAGAGTAGCCGTTAAAGTCAGTATTACAATTTATGAACATTATTTCGTTTCTAACGACATGAGTAAGCTGGCAAATCAGTTGTTCCTGGCCAGCGCAATTAGCGCGCAGCAACGCAATCGCATGGGTTTTCATATGGCTAAAACCGATCAGCAAAACACCTTAATGTCAGAACCTGAGCAAATTGACCCGGATGAACCCATAAACTTTGTGAAGCATTGGCAGGATCGCGTCAAAGCCAACGAACACTTCGACGCGTCACCACAGGAAAAGGCATTAGCCCAGGGTGTATTGGACGTTTTGCGGCAAGTCTGAATATCACTTGCCGCAGGCTGCATCATTTATTGCGTGACTTCAAATCACTATTCTGCGCTTCAATTTCACTGATGTACTTTGACTGATGTTCGCGTGCGAGTTGCACAGCTTTATTCGAAGCCTTTAACGCACTCGTGCCGTTGTCATTCATTGAATAAACCGTTGCCAGGCTGTCCCATAAAATCTCAGACTGGTCGAATACCTCAACGCCTTTCTCCAGAATAGCCTGCCCCCAGTCAACTTGGCCTTCATAAGCAGCTTTTAGGCCATAAACGTTGTACTGGTGAACCGACATAGGAAAGTCGTAACCTACCGTCTTTTCATAATCAGCGTAGAACGCCTGCAACTGTTCCAGCGACTTAATTTCTATGTTCGGCACCGCATTAAACCCACGAAAAACCGATTTAAGCCCCTCGACATTGCCAATTAATGGCGTGCTGTCATGGGTTTCGCTGGGGAACTGCTTTGACTCCCAGTTAAAAGCCGATTCCGGCTTCGCTTCAAGCACATTTAATAAACGCTCATAGCTCTCGGCCATTTCGTTAGGCTCATTCGCCATACTGACAAACCAACGTACCGCCGGCTTTTCTGCCTCTTGCTCTGCCACTTTTATGTCGTTGATAAGCGCAAAGTCATCCCACCAAAGGCTTGGGCTGACCGATATTGCGGCATTGATAGAATCTGAGTGGTGAGTCGCCAGATAGCTGGTGTAGAGCCCTGACAGCGAGTGCCCGGTAACCACCGTGTAAGGCGACACTCTGTACTTTTTCTGCAACGCCGGCATCAGCTCATCTTGCAAAAACTGGGTGTACTGCTCGGCACCGCCAGAGCGGTCAGCGTAGGCTTCCATTTTGGTGTGGGTAAAGCGCTTTAAGCGGTTTCTCGCACTAACCCCTACAACAATCATTTCCGGCACAATAGAAAACGTACTTAAAAAATTAACGTTACCCGCTATGTGCTCAAACTGCGTGGAACCGTCCATAACCAGCAGCACCGGATACTGAAAACTGTCTGAATGCTCATAGCTTTCCGGTAACTCAACCCGCGCCGTTATCCCTTCATCAAGGAGCTTAGATTCCATTGTGAAGATTTCGGATGCGTGCACACTGGCAGCGGTTAAGAGAACGAACAGACAGGCAAATGAACGGGTTAAGCTTTTAAAGGAAAGAGGCATGAGATCAGTAAGTTACTGTGTAGTGGGGAGTATATTAGAACTACTTTTTGAGGAGAGCAATTTTCGGACAACTCGATGTTACAAAAAAACCCTAAGTACAAATAAAACCTAATGGTAATGTCCTAATGCTTACAAAATTTTAATCCTGTAATATGGGGCAAGAACTTGAAGAAGTGCATGTATGGATATACAGTATATTTTATTATTTAGCAAAATTGCCGACTAGACCAAAAGAGCGACACAATATGAAAAATACATACAAGCTGATAGATTTATTTTGTGGCGCAGGAGGAATGTCTCTAGGCTTTACCGATAGCCGATATTGTGGCGAGTTCACTAGTATTTTTGCTATCGATAACGATAAGTCTGCTATAGAAACATACAAAAAAAACTTCGGAAGCAGTCATTCCCAAAATGCAAATATTGAGGAGTGGCTAAACAACAATCAAATACCAAGCGCAGACATTGTAGTTGGTGGCCCGCCTTGTCAGGGGTTTAGTTTACTTAATAGAAACCGAATAGGAGATTCTCGTCGCGAGCTTTGGGAGCCATTTATGGATATTGTTGTGGCTTCAAATGCTTCAGTATTTGTAATGGAAAACGTTCCTGGCTTGCTTAAAAGCTGCGAATTTGAAGACATTTGTAAACGAGCTGTCGATGAAGGATTCTACTTATTAGAACCTGCTGTATTAAACACAGCAGATTATGGCGTTCCTCAAACACGAAAGAGAGCTATAACAATCGGTATTAAAATATCTCACTTTGATATTTCTTCACTGCCTAGCTTCCCACCAAAACCAACTCATCAAGCTCCAGGCTCTAACGCCAACCGTCCTTTATGGCGAACCGTTAAAGAGTTTATAAAAGACTTACCTATACCTGTAGGCACTGAGATTAGAAAGGATGAAATAGGTCCGTTAAATCTACATTTTGGCCGTAAGCCAACAGAAGTTAGTAAGCAACGTTATAGGGCTGTTCCACTAGGGGGAAACAGATTTGATTTGCAAAAAAATCGTCCTGACATTACCCCTAAATGCTGGTTAAATAAGAAATCGGGCGGGACAGATCTTTTCGGCAGACTATGGTGGGACAGACCCTCTGTCACTATTCGCACCGAATTTTTTAAACCAGAAAAAGGTAGATATTTGCATCCAGAAGAGCACCGTCCGATAACTCATAGAGAAGCAGCTAGACTAATGTCATTTCCCGACAACTTCGAATTTTGTGGGACAAAGATAGACATTGCTCGCCAGATTGGTAATGCCGTTCCACCTATTTTTGCAGGGCACATTGCAAATTTTGTCTCACAGATTTTGGAACTAAGACATAGAGATATGAGAGCAGCTTAAATGGCAAGAAGATCAAAACGTAACAATCCCGAAAAATTAAGAGCAGAATTAGTATCTCTACTAACTTCTTTTAAACAGAAGTTAGTAGAGGACAATCTAAGGGAACAAGTTTTAAGCTTAGTTCCCGCTAATTACTTATTACGAGATTTAGGTAGTTCACTGCTAAGTGATAACTCTGCCGACTCAGCAAGAGACCGAATCCTTGCTTACTTTAGAAAGTATCCTTCAACCGTTTTACGTGGTGAAGAGTTAATGGTTGTTGCTGGCATTAGTGAGTACGCTCGAAGAATTAGAGAGTTACGTGTTGAGATGGGATGGCCTATACAAACAGGTCAAGCTCTTAAAGAGATGGCTCAACAGGGCGAAAGCCTAGATCTTCTTGGTTGCGAAGAGTCTCTAAAAAAAGATACCTATGTTTTAATCAAAAACCATCAAGATAGAGAAGCGGCTTTCCGATGGAATTTGGCTAATAAAATTAGGAAAAGTAAAACCTCTGTTAAAAGCAAAATAATTGAATATTTGCGAGAAAATATAGGCAAAGAAGTAATTGGTGAAGAGCTAAAATACTTAGCCTCAGGAAGATCTGAATGGGCAAGAAGGGTGAGGGAATTAAGAACTGAAGATGGATGGCCAATTGCGACAAGAGTATCTGGTAGACCAGACTTAGAAGTTGGCGTTTATGTGCTAGAAGAAGATAAGCAAGCTAAAGTCCATGATCGTAAGATTCCAGATCCCGTAAGAATAGAGGTGTTAGAAAGAGATAATTTCACTTGTAAGGTTTGCAACTGGAGCCACGAAAACCGTAATCGTGGCGATAGATACCGGAACTTACTAGAATTACACCACATTGAACACCACTCAAAAGGCGGGAAAAATGAAGCAGATAATCTTATAACACTATGCAATATATGCCATGATGAAGTTCATCGAAATAATATAAGTAACGATGAATTACTCAACAGAATATAAGAAGGTTTCACAAGATCATCTGTTCTCAACCTTCGTAACTCCCACCAAACTCAACCGCTCTTTAGCTCGGGTGATTCCCGTATAAAGCAGCTCTTTACTTAGCACAGGGCTGTCGTGGTCGGGCAGTACCATCACGGTGTGTTTGAATTCGGAGCCTTGAGACTTATGCACCGTCATGGCGTACACGGTTTCTATGTGCGTCAGGCGGCTGGGCAGTACCCAGCGCACACCCTTATTTTCAGACTTGTTGGCCTGGTCGGGAAAGGCGACGCGCAGGTGGCCGTGTTCTGGGTCTTTAAAGGTTAGGCCGATGTCGCCGTTATTTAGCTTCAGTCCGTAGTCGTTTTTGGTGACCATAACGGGGCGACCTTCGTACCAGGTGTTGGCGTTTACGCCGAGTATGTCGCCGACTTTTTGGTTAACGGCTTTTACGCCCCAGGGGCCTTCGCGCAAGGCAGTCAGGATTTGGAAGTTGCTTAGGTTTTGCAGGGCTTCTTGGGCGATATCGTTGATGTTGTTGGCATCGTTGGTGGTTTCGGTGTTGGTCCTGACGTGGAACGTCAGGCTACCCGAAGCCGTCAGGTTGCGTTTAACCAAAGCTTCGAAGGCTGGGTCGTCTAAGCTGCTGACTTCGTACAGGCTGACGGGGTAGTCTTCACCGGCGCTTTTGGCTTTTTCAAGTTCCTGTTTTGTTGCGACGTTGTCTTGCCGGTTAATGGCGTTAGCCAGGTCGGCAATAGGCCCTTTGAAGCGGTAGCTTTTGCGGAATTTCACCACGTGTTGCAGGCGTTGCTTGCCGCTGTCGTCAATTAAGTCGCTTGGGAAGGCTGGCGTGTCGGCTACTTGCTGCAACCACTGGGCGATTTCTGTGTGGTAATGGCCTTCGTCCGCGCCTTCACATAGGTTACCGAGTACGGCTCCGGCTTCTACGGAAGCGAGCTGATCTTTATCGCCAATAAGCACCAGCCGCGCGTTTTTGGGTGTGGCTTTTAGCAGCGCGGTCATCATTTCAATGTCTATCATTGAGGCTTCGTCGACTATCACAACGTCGGTGCGCAGTGGGTTGTCGGCGTGGTGTTTAAACGCGCGCGAATTCGGCTTTACACCCAGTAAGCGGTGCAGGGTTTTACCTTCAGGTTTTATGGCGTCTAAGGCGTCTTTCAGGGTGGCAAGCTTTGCATCACCCCGCAGTGTATTCAGCTCGCTTTCTATGGACTCGGTGAGTCGCGCGGCGGCCTTACCTGTAGGCGCTGCCAACGATACGCGCAGCGGCGGTAAACCCAGGAATAAGGTCTGATGCTGCAAAGCGGTTAACAAGCGCACTACGGTGTAGGTTTTACCGGTGCCGGGCCCGCCGGTTATCACGCTAAAGCGGTTACGCACTGTGTTAGCGCAGGCCACTCGTTGCCAGTTAATGTCGTCCGTCTTTTCGTCTTCAGCCTTGTCAAACAACTTGGCCAGCGTGCTTTTCAGTAAGTCGTCGTTGGTAATCGGCCGATCTCTCATGCGCGCCTGTAAGTCACTCTCTATAAAGGCTTCGTATTGCCAGTAGCGGCGCAAATACAGTTTGCCGCCACTTAACACCAGTGGCTGATTACCTTTGCCGTCGGCGTCTACGCAATGGCTTTGGGTTAATGCCGCTTCAACATCGGTACCAAACTGACGGAACAACGCGCTAGGAGTATCGCAATTTGGTGAATAGCGGTTTTCGGGTGGTAAGTTCAGTACGCTTTCGGGCTCATTCTGCAGCGCCTTTATGTCAATACTGGTATGCCCGCGCCCGGCTTCGTGCGAGGCACACAGGGCTGCCAGTAATACGTCACTGCGCGTTTCGCCGGCTTGCTGCAAAAACTCCACAAAGGCCAGGTCTATTGAGCGTATCCAGCCGGTATCGCGCCACTCACGCAACGCATCAAACAGGGTGTTTGAGGTTACTTCTGTCATACCGGCTCCTTATCTGAAAGGTCCTTACCCGAAAAAAGTGCGTCCAGCTGTTCTATCAGTTCCCTTGCCGGCCTGTCACAAAATGCCCCGCCGGTTTCCGCCCGGTGCCCACGCAAGAACAGATACACGGCACCGCCAACGTAAGTGTCATAGTCGTAGTCACTGCCTAACCGCGCTTTCAACAAACGATGCAGTGCCAGCGTATAAATCACGTATTGCAGGTCATAACGGCTGTCCAGAATTTTTTCGCGCATGGCTTGTTCGGTGTAGGCGTGGTCGTCTTCGCCCAGCCAATTGGACTTATAATCTGCCACGTAATATTTGCCGTTATGCTCAAACACTAAATCGATAAAGCCTTTGAGCATGCCGTTCAGCACATTAGGTTCCAGTGCCGGGCGTTCGTGCCCAGGCAGAATGTGTTCGTGAACCAGGGCGTCTAGCCTTTGTGCGTTAACTTCACTGGCACCGAACCAGAATTCCGGCTCGGCTTTGTATTGCTCCAGTGCGCTTAAGCTAATGCGGTCACCACTGCCGTTAATGGGGAATTGGTTGTGCAAATAGGCATCCAGCCAATGCTCAAGGCTGTTTTGGTGTTCCTGCCAATACGGGCTGACACAAAAGCCCTCTACCAGCTCGGTACGCTCGGCAGCGTTACCCGCGATTTTCGCAAAGCCGATATTGGCCGACTCTTCCAGTAAGTTATGCAAGAACGTACCCGGCCCCGCACCCTTGGGTAAATGGTGAATGCTGTCCGGGCTTGGCTCGGCGGCACTGGCGACTTCAGCATCGTCATCGTCGCGCTCGTCCAACAGATTCATTTCGTCGGGTGACTGCGGTGCCTGCACGCTTTTTGTCACCGCACCTTCGTACTTCAGCGCGCTGTAACTGGCCACCCACCAACGCTCCAGCTTGCGGTCTGCAGGCATGCTGCGTGGTGTGAGTTTGGGCGTTGTTTGCTCTTGTTCCAGCGCACGGACTAAAGGCTCATCGTCTTCCAGCCGCGTTAACTGCGTATGCGGCGCCTGTTGCCAACGTTCGCTGACTTCGTTGTACAGCTCATCGGTTAACGACTCACCACCGTTCAGCAAGTAAAAGAGCGGATTGTTGCGATGCTCTTTCACCGCTTCCAGCGCAATAAAGGTCGCGTATTGCGCGCGGGTAACGGCCACGTACATTTTACGTAAATCTTCGGCGAGGATCTCATTACTCAAACGCTGTTTATTGTCGTCGTCTTTTGACCACAATACTTGCAACTCACCGTTTTCATCGTGATACACCGCCGGCGGTTTTATCCGGTGGGTTTCCGCCTGGGTGTACGCCACAAAAGGCATAAACACCAGCGGATACTGCAGGCCTTTTGACTTATGAATGGTGATAATTTTTATCAGTTCATCGTCGCTTTCTAAGCGCAGCTGCTGCTCGTCACTCTGAGTGCGGCTGTTGCTGCCAAAGCCGTGACGTTCGTTCACCTGTTCGGCAAAATGGTTCACCAGCGCCGGAATACCGTCCAGTACCAGACTCTGTTGTTGCAGCAGCTCGGCAATGTGCAGCACGTCGGACAGCTGGCGTTCGCCGTGAATGCGGTCTTCCAGCAGCTTCGCGGGCACCTGATGGTCGTGCAGCAGGCTGTGCAACATGGCCAATACGCCCTGTCGCTGCCACTGGTCGTGATAACTTAAAAACTGCTCTACCCGCTCTTCCCACTCGCGCTCGTGGCTGTGAATATGTTCCAGCTCACTCAGCGGCAGGCCAAGCAACTGTGTAGCCAGGGCACTGCGTATCAGCGACGGGTCGCGTGGCTCGGCGCAGGCACTCACCAGCGCCAGTAAGTCTTTGGCAACGCGCTGGGCAAATACCGACTCCCGATCCGATAAGTAAACGCTTTTTAGCCCGCGATCGCTCAACGCCTTTTTAATGGCGTTGGCTTCGTTAAAGTTGTTTACCAGCACCGCCATGTCACTGGTTTTGACGCGCTGCTCGAGCTTGTCGTCTTCATTGTAATAGCCCGCCTGCGGGTCATTAAGCAGCGAGGCAATCAAGTTAGCATGATGGTTCGCCGCAGCGCGGAAAAAGTCATTTTTATTGCGTTTTTCTTCGCCGGATACTGACCACAAGAGCGCCGGTGCGGTTTTTAAGTTGCTGGATAATAAGCAATGTTTGAAAGTGCGCTTCAACCCGTTTGCACCCACTGGGTTAAAGGGCAGCTGGTTTTCTGCTTCGGTTTTAAACAGGAACGCGCCGCGCGGCAGCTCTTCGGCACGCTCAAACAAGGCATTAACGCCGTCCACCATGGCCTGCGACGAACGGAAGTTCCGCGCCAGATTATAATGCCGGCCTTCGGTATCGCGCCGGGCTTTCAAATAGGTATAAATGTCGGCGTTACGGAAGCTGTAAATGGCCTGTTTGGGGTCGCCAATAAGGAAAATACCCGTGCCCAGGTGCGGCTCCGCCAGGTTATAAATGCGGTTAAAAATCTCGTACTGCACCGGGTCGGTGTCCTGAAACTCGTCCACCATAGCCACCGGATATTGCTTACGAATAGCCGCTGCTAAGGCTTCGCCGCTGGGTCCTTTCAGTGCATCACGCAAGCGGGTCAACATGTCGTCATGGCCCATTTCGGCGCGCTGGTTTTGCAACTCGGCAAAGCGGCTACTGACCCAGAAGGCCGCGTGTTGTTTTACTTTAGCCAGTTCTTCCTGCTGCTGCACTTTGCTGCGCTTAATGCGATCCTGCAGCTCACCTAAAACCGTCCAGCTTTCGGGCATACCGCCAAGTTTGGCCTCGGCGAACGTCTGTAACTCGTCGGTGCTTATATTTTTCCAGTTAGCCGCGGTAGCCTCCGGCTCAACTAAGTCAGGGTCGGCACACCAGTCCGCAAATTTCTGAAACTGCTTAAGTTTGGTTGCCGCGCCCTTAGCTTGTGAGGTTTTATCGACTAGTTCCTGCACAATAGGCGCAACTTCCTGCTTTATAGTAGCCATTCGCTGCTGATGCGCGCTTTCAGCTTCTTTCAGCAGGCTGTGCAAGTCACCATTGACCGGTGCCTGCCCGCTTTTGCTTAAGCTGTAAGTGAGCCCTAACAAGGCTTCCGGTGACTTAAAGTCTTCCAGCAATCGGGCGCTGAGTTCAGCATCCGCAGGGTAAATAAAACGCCGGAAGTAGTCTTCGGCGGCCTGCAGGCGCAGCTCTTCGTTGTCGGTTTCAACGTCCTGACTGAACAAACTGCCGCTGGCAAAGGCGTGTTCTTTCAGCATGGACTGGCACCAGCCGTGAATGGTTTTCACCGCCGCTTCATCCATGGACTGAGAGGCTAAATCTAACAACCGCGCCAAGTGCATCAGGTTTTGGCCCTGTGCGGCGCAGTCGTCGCGCAGGCTGGCTAAGAAGGGGTCGCCTTCTACGGCTTCCGGGTCACGAAAGTAAGCTGCGGCTTCGGCTAAGCGTGCGCGAATACGGTCACTCAGTTCTTCGGTGGCGGCTTTGGTAAAGGTCATGACCAGAATGTTTTTCGGTACCAGCTCACGTTCAAACGCAGTTTCTTCCGTACCATTATGTGAGCCATGACCAATAACCAAACGCACATAGAGCGCGGCAATAGTGTAGGTTTTACCGGTACCGGCGCTGGCCTCAATTAAGCGGCTGCTGTTCAACGGAAAGTCGAGTGGGTTCTCTAACGTATGCCCTGAGGTATGTGACGGCAAGTGACTCATGATTTATCCTCCGGCACCAGGGTTAAGCGCATGGGGTCATAGAGTTCGTCCATAAAACGGCGGAAGTGCGGTGATGCCTGAATGGCTTCGTAACCTTCGGCAACGCGCCCGCAGTAATCGCTTTTAGTCACCAGCGCCGGATCTTGAAAGCCTTCTTCTTCGTACTTTTGCCGCGCGGCTTCATGCGCCAGCGTTTCGTCCTGATTGTTCTTGTCCATTGCGTTTAACCAGGTCATGGCTACGTCCAGATGCATGGGCTGCGGCTGCTGTGCTGACAGTGCTACCAGTTCCAGTATTTGCTCCAGTTGTTGAACCGCAAGCTCAGCCGGCACCGGCGCCACCTGCAACTGGCAACCACCTTTGGACACAATTAAAAGCCGTGTCGGTTTTTGTAAATTCAACAGCAACAGACCAAGGTAATAAGCGCTGGCGTGCTTCCAGCCGCCGCTGTTAATGCCTTTACCGTTTTTAGCAGCAATATTGCTGGCCGAGGTAACCACCCATAGGCGCTCTCCGCTTTCATTGGTATGCAGCCCGGTTAGGGTGTCATCAATGATCAGCCCACTGTGCTCAAAAAACACCGTTTCCGGAAACTCATTCACACCCGAGTAACCGGCAATGCTCTGCTGATAGGTTTCCAGTATCTCCTGCGACTGCTCCAGCAACTGAAACCCATTTTGCTCAGCTATTGCACCAATACCTAAAGCCCCTTCGCGTTTAATACGGTTCAGCTCTTTTAGTAGCGAGGCTTCAATACCAGCCGCTCTCAACAGCGCTCGTTTGCCCGCATCCACCAAGCGCGTGGTTAACGACCAGCTTTGCAGGTTATCCATCACAAAGGCTTCGCTGTCGTCCAGGTCTTCACTGTTGCGGTTGAAGTAAGTATCCAGCCGCCAGTTAAAGTACAGCCGCGCCGGTTCTTCAATAAAGCGTTTAATGTCGTTAATGCTCAGGGTGCGTTCCAGCTCGTCGTCCGCGGCGGTTTCCGAAGCCATGCGGCTCGCAGAAGCCACCGCCCCCTGATGCGCCTGCGCCCATTCACTGGCATAGGTAAAGTATTCCGGGTCTTCCTGGCTAAAGTAATGGGGGTTAAACGGCTGTAATTTGTGCTCAACGGTCAGGCTGCTAATGTCCACTTCCCAACCCTGTTGCAGGTGATCACGCAATTGCGCCACCAGCACCGACGGCGTCCGCTCGCTATTGTCTTTGGCGCTGTAGCCTACCCAGCTCAAGTAAAAACAGTCGCGGGCTGAGAGCATGGCTTCCAGGAATAAATAGCGGTCATCGTCACGACGGGAACGGTCGCCCGGCCGATACCGGTCAGTCATTAAATCAAAGTCGACACGCGGTGTTGAACGCGGGTAATCACTTTCGTTCATACCCAGCACACACACGTACTTAAACGGAATGGCCCGCATGGGCATTAAGGTGGCGAAGTTTACCGCCCCCGCCAAAAAGCGTTGGTTCAGGTTCTGCTGATCCACGCGCTCCAGCCAGGCGTCTTTAAATATGGGCAGGCGAAGTTGTGACTCGTTATCCGCCTCTACGCAAATGTCCCGCAGCTGATACAGCTCGTCACCCAGCTTGGCTAACAGTAAGCGATCACTGTCTTCTTCGGCCTCGAAAAATTGTTCCAGCAGCCACTCGCCCTGAGTGACCCACTCCGGCAAGGTGTGTTCACCCTGCGCGCGCTGCCACCATTGTTCCAGTGTGCGCACCACGTCTGCCAGACACCCCACCAGCGCGGCACTTAGTCCAGCTACTTCGGTATAAGGCTCGACATTGGCCCAGGGTGACTCGTTTTCTAAACCAACGTCAGCCAAATCACCCATGGCGTAACCGGCTATCATACGTTTTAAGCCAAACCACCAGCTGTTGGTTTCTTCCGCTTCCGGCATATAAAACTGCCCGCGCTGCTCGGCATTCAGCCCCCAGCGTGCACCGGCTTCTTTTACCCAGCGCTTTAACTGCGGCAGGTCATCGTCACTCATATCAAAGCGTTGCTGCACCGCGGGTACCGACAACAAATTGAATAAATCGGTCTGAGTAAAACGCAGTTGGTCTACCTGCAGAAGCAATTCCAGCGCTATCATTAACGGTCGCTGATGACGTTCACCCTGATCGGCAATGGTATAAGGAATAGCACGCGGGTCACGTTCACCAAAGCGGTTATGATACCGACCAAATACCGCATCAATGTATGGCGCGTAGGTGTTAACGTCGGGCAGCATGACCATAACATCGCGCGGTTTTAACTCCGGGTCTTTTGCAAAGGCGTCCAGTAACTGGTCATGCAACACTTCTAGCTCACGCTGCGGGCTGTGGCAGACATGAAACTGCAGTGACTTATCGGCAGCATTCGGCGTAGGCCAAAGCTCGCGGGTTTCCTGCACCGGCCGCAGGTTTAGAATGTCGTCCTGCAACTGGGCTAATAAATGGTCCGTGTTATGGGGCTCAAACAGCTCCAGCTTAATGCTGTTAAAAGCTTCTTGTTTGGCCAGGGTTTCGTCGTATAAATCCAGCAGGCGAATGTAGTCCCGACCCTGTTTACCCCACGACGCCAGCAACGGATGCGCCAGTTGGTGCAGTTCGTCGTCGTTCGGGTCGTCGGGCAGTTCCGGTTTGTGCTTTAAGCGCGAAGAGGCTTTAACCGCCTGCCGCAAGGCTTCTTTGCCATCGACAATATCCGCCCAGTGGTACTGCGATGGGTTATGCACACACAACAGAATTTGGGTATAGCCTTTAATGGCATCCAACACCTGCAGCATTTGCTGCGGCAGCGAGGAAATACCAAACACCACCACCCGTGGCGGCAAACCTGCAGGGCGTTCAGTTAACGCCTTTGCCGTATCAATAAAGCGCTGATGCAGTTCGGCCCGGTTATTCCAGTAGTCATCTATGCCAATATCGTTGCTGACAGCGCGCCACAATTCCGGCTGCCACAACTGTTCGACTTCAACGGGCTGTCCGTGTTCCAGCACGTCCTGACCACGCACCCAGTTATCCAGCCAGTCGGCACGGTAAACCGCGTACTGATCAAACAAATCGGCCAATCGCCCGCTTAGCTGATACAGCTTGCGCCCGTCGTTGTCGTCGGAGGTATAGTGCTTAAGCGGTGCAAAGTGCGGGTTGTGCTCAATAAGCTCGGGCAACAAGCGCATTAACCGCCAGGTTAAGCGGTCTTTATCAAAGGGGGAGGTTTTGGGAATGTTGTCGCCGAGCACTGAACGATACGCTTTCCACTGAAACCGCGCCGGCAAGGTGACATCTATCATGGCAGCAATGCCACTGGCCTGGGCTAAATTAATTTTTAGCCACTGGGCAATACCGTTACTTTGTACCAGCACGGTTTCCTGCTCCAGCGGCGCCAGCGGGTAGCTTTGGGTGAATGTAACCGCCACATCGGTTAAGTCTTCCAGCCGATGTCCATGCGCGACAATAAAGCCGGGGGTCAATTCACTCACTCGCTGCTCTCCCTGTAGGGTTACTGTAAGACATCCATCCTAATCAATAGGGAATTATCTTACTAGTTATAGAGCAACTTATCGACGCGCTTATTTCGCCAGTAGTTTGTCTTTGGCCTGACGGTTCGCTTTACGCATTTCTGAGAAGGTCGAGTTCTTTTTATAGCGTCCCTTCTCTACGTGGCGGATTATCGACACATCTTCAATGTTTAATGGTTTTCCGTGCGTACCCAATAACCAGCGGAACGCGCGATCCTCGTAAGTTTTTACCCACCGGTCTTTCGGCTGCTGATAGCAGTCTATCTGCTCGCAATAGCCATAGCGACGTGCCGTATCACCATGAACTATCTGCACCGGGCCAGAGGCTTTTGAAAAGGTGTGGGTGGTAAAGTCCGCCTGCTGCAAACATTCTTCAACTGAGGTTTCTTTACCATTACACAGAACATCATGCTCTTCGCTCAGTAAAGAGGTTCGGGAAACCTGTTCCGGGAACGCCAGAATGCAGGACTCTTTGCGTAAGGTCTGTTTTAAGCTTGGGAAGGTATTTTCCCCAAACAGTAAGTCGCAGTCGGTAAACCAAATCCAGTCGGCTTTCGTTTCTTTTGCAGCTTTATTACGGCCTATGCCGCGGCGTAGTAAGTCGCCTTTGTTGAGCGCAATAAAATTCCACTCGATATTATCAACCTGTTTCGATTCATACTCTTTAATTAAAGCAACGGTGTTTTTGTCTTCGGGGCAATAAAAACCGGTCAGCGTAACTTTAAAGTCCTCCGGGGCATTATCCAGCAGCGACTTCAACTGATACACAAACAAATGCGAATAGTTCCAGCAGTGACTGACAATTTCAATATGTTCAGGTGTGCTGGTCAGGTCTTCAATTTCGGTTGACTCCGGTACATCATATAGCCAACTAGCCGGAACGGGACTGGATACCGCAAATCGCAATATGAACTCTTTACTTTGCTGTAACCAACTTCTTAGTGCCATTCAGCATTACCTCGCATTCGCTTTCTTTGAACGTACTATGGTATTTTCGACACAGGCTACAGAAGAACTGGACGCTTTGTAACCACTCTATAACGAACGAAGGGGTTAGTTGTTAAACCGATGAATTTAGTTAAAGGTTTTTTCACACAATTGCGCTATCGCTGGTTACGAAAGTATAAATCGCTGGCGGGCTCAAGTCTTAAACGAAACGCCCAGGCGATAACTGAACTGCAATGGCAACAGCGCGACACCTTAATTCAGTCGGAACACGCATTGCCCGGTCAGTTGATAGTGAACCTAACCTCCTTCCCTGATCGCTTTGCTAAGCTGCACCTGACATTAAAGTCGCTATTGTTACAGACGGTAAAAGCGGACAAAGTCATTTTATGGTTGTATCAGGACGACATTGCCAAACTTCCGGCAAGTGTCACTGTACTGCAAAAATACGGCTTAACCATTGCGCCAGTCAGTACCGACACCCGTTCCTATAAAAAGCTGATTCCGGCACTTAAAAGCTTTCCGGATGCCTTTCATGTGACCGCTGATGATGACATCTATTACCGTCCTAGCTGGCTGGCAACCTTAGTCAATGCTTATACGGGTAATGACCAGGAGATTCTGTGTTGGCGGGCACATTACTTACGCCGGGCAAAAAGCGGAGAAATACGACCCTACAGGCAATGGTACCCGAAAACAGAGGTACGGGGTCCCGATCCGCGTCTGTTTTTTACCAGTGGCGCCGGAGTGCTTTTCCCGCCGGGTTGCTTTGATAAGCGCGTTACTGACCAGGAGCTGGCTTCTTCTCTGGCTCCTTATGCGGATGATTTATGGTGGTTTTGGTTAGCCAGCCTGAATAACTGCATCATACGACGAGTGGGTAACAACCCTAAACTGATTAACTGGAAAGGCAGCGGTGGCAGTTCGTTATGGCAGTTCAATAAGCGCGAAGATGGCGGCAATGACGCACAGCTACAGAATTTAATCGCACATTTTGGTCTGCCGCCAACCTTAGAGAAGAAGTAAAAGGATCAGAGAATGGAAATTTTTATTGCGGTATTTTTCTTTGCTTTTTCGACAACTATTACGCCGGGCCCCAACAATATTATGATTATGTCGTCAGGCGTGAACTATGGTGTTAAGTCCAGCCTGCCGCACTTTCTCGGCATTTGCCTTGGCTTTCCGGCCATGGTGCTGGTGGTTGGTATGGGCTTTGGTTCGGTACTGGAGCAGTTCCCGCTTCTGCACCAAATGATTAAAATTGCCGGTACTGTCTATTTGCTTTGGCTGGCCTGGGTCATCGGCTCACAAACTCCCAAGGCAATTGAAAAGGGTGACCGTAAGCCATTAACTTTCTGGCAGGCGGTTTTGTTTCAGTGGGTAAATGGCAAGGCCTGGGTTATGGCAACAGGCGCAGTGGCAGCATTTACCACAGTTGCAGGCACGCTTTGGTCAGAAGTAATGGAAATAACTGCCGCTTTTCTGGCGGTGGCATTTCCTTGTGTAGGCGTTTGGCTGGTGGCCGGCGCCGGACTGAGGCAGTTACTCACCAACCACACCGCACAGCGCGTCTTTAACGTCTCAATGGCTCTTCTATTGGTCTTTTCTGTGTTACCCGTCGTATACGATATCTGGATATTCTATACAGCCTGAGCAATCTCTCAAATAACACAAAAATAACATTTACCCAGTGCTTAGTCTGTGCTTAACTAAAATTGTAAACAGTCGGATGGAATCATGGACGCCATAAATACTCAAGTTACGTTTAGCCAACTCATTTCTGAGCTTTCGTCTCGCTTGATCAACAGCGAGCCGGCAGAAACTTACGAATGCATAGAAGAAGTCATCGAAGCATTTGGCAGCTACGCCGGTGCAGACCGCTGCTATGTTTTTGAATTTGATGACGCTGTTGCCAATATGACCAATACCCATGAGTGGGTGCGAGATGGCTTTGACGCACATATTGATGACCTTCAGTCTGTGGGTATCGATGACCTCCCCTGGTTTTTCAGTGAAATAAAGACGCACCAACTGTTGATTGTTAATGATGTCGAGTTATTACCCCCTGAAGCCGAAGCTGAAAAGCAGGAATTTAAACGCGAGCATATAAAGTCGGTTATCTGTGTCGGTATTGTGGCGAAGCATCAGTTACTTGGTTTTGTCGGCTGTGACAGAGTCCAGAAGAAGCATCGCTGGATACCAGAAGAAGTTCGCTGTTTAAAGCTAGTCGCCAACATTATTGCCAATACGCTAGAGCGCCAGCGAACCTATGCCGAGCTCATTCATACTCAACGTGAACTGGAAAAAGCCAACCGCCTGCTTCATGCGCAAGTGTCTCAGGATGGCTTAACCGGTATTGCCAACCGCCGCGCCTTCGACGAGCGCATTCACAATGAGATACAGCGTTCAATGCGAGAACAGTCGCCCCTAAGCTTACTGATTATCGATATCGATCATTTTAAGTCCTATAATGATCACTACGGTCATTTACAAGGCGACCAGGCGCTAAAGTCGGTTGCCAATGCACTATTCGATCTGTTCCAGCGCAACACGGACTTTGTTGCCCGTTACGGTGGGGAGGAATTCGTTGCTGTGATTTCAGCGACTGACAGAAAGAAGACCGAAGACAGCATCAACCATTTACTTGAATCAGTCAGAGCCTTGCAAATACCTCATGAAACCTCGGCTATAGCGCCCTACTTGACTGTTAGTGTCGGTGGCTATATCCATACTCCACAAACCGATGAAAACATTGAAACACTTGTAGAAAAAATGATAGGCAAAGCAGACTCAGCGCTTTATCGCGCCAAGTCCAATGGTCGAAACAAAGGGTATTTAGACGACTAGCATTATTGTGCTAGCTGTTTTTGCAGCTCTTTATCGTCAACGCCTTTAAGCTCTGCAAGCATTTGCTCCGAGGTTTCCGTGTCGCCTTTTAGCGCCAATAGCTGTGCTTTTCTAAACTGGGCCCAGTGCGGCTCAGGCAAATTATCCGATGTTACCTCTTCCTCTAAGTAGCTATTTAACGCTGCAATTCCAGCTTCGATTTGGTTTTCGGCTAAAACGGCGGTTTTTCCAATCTGATACAACGCCATACTGACTGCAGAACCGTCATCTGAAACGCCATTTACCGCTCTATCAAACAGCTTGAGAGCCGTATCAAATTCTCCTGCGCGTTGTTTTTGCAAGCCTGCATAAAGCAAAACGTCCGCATTATTTGGGTGTGCTGCTATGGTTTCTTCCAGCAACGATTCTGCTTCTGTCATCTTTTCATGCTTACGCAAATACCCAACTTTCGCGAGCGCACCTTGTGCCGGGTCTAACGCCATCATTTTCTCAATTTGAGCCAGCGCTTTTTCGTCATCACCACCGGCAATAGAGGGCGCCATTAAATAAAACTGCATTAAGGCTCTGCGGTATTTAATACTCTCAGGCGCCAGCTCAACTGCTTTCTCAAAGGAGTCCACTGACTTGCCGGCGTAGCTCATCGCACTGAAAAAGGCATTTTGTGCCTGTTGCGCCATCACCACCCCACGGGTATGCCATGCTTCAGCGTTTCCCGGTTCATTTTTAACCCATTCTTCGACGCTGTTTTCAGCGCTATCCAATGAGCCATCAGCCAACTGCTGCTGAATAACCTGCTTCGTTTCCACCTCGGCATAAACGCCGGGCGCAAAAATTAATGTTGTAAGTAAGAATAAAAGCCACCTCACGAGAATTCTCCTTTTTCGTATTTTTGTGACCATAAAAATATAAGCACCGTACCTACAACACCCGGCACTACCCAGAATAACAATTGCCACTGCCCCAAGTGGGCCAACACATGACGCGCGCCAAAAGCAAAGAACGCTGTATAAACCGCTATGCCTGAACCACACATTGAACTTAAATGCTCTATCAGCCAGGCATTCTTCTTAACTGAGGGCGAAAATGCAAAACGCAACATTTGATACACGTTTACTAACCCTAAAATGCCAAAAACAATGTGTAACCAAGGGCTGACAAACTGAATAGCAGGCGTATTCATGCTCTGCCATAGCAACACCAGAGACATCACCGCCAAACCAACCGGCATCGATAAGTAGCTGAATGTGCGCAAGTTATCGCGACTTCGTTTCGACCGCAAAACAACGGTTGCGTTCCGAACCGAGACAAAAGTAAACACGGAAAGGAACAACAGCAATGTCCAAAAGAAGCGAATCCCCTCTGTAACGGCGTCAGGTCTTTGGCTATTGGCAATGATGTCCGCTTTAAAATAAGCAGGAGCCTCCAGAACCATTACTGACATGACGATAGCCGAAACAGCAACCGTATTCATGATCCAGACGTACGCCTTACCAAACCGGCGATGGTTCAAACCTCCCTTTTTTGTCACTACCGGTATCCAGAATAATGCCATCGCTATGGCACCAAACACGATGTGTAAATAAAGTAAAAAGCTGTGCAGCGTCAACATAATAAGCCCTCCTGTTTTTTTACAGGTTAGAGCGGTTCAACGGTGTCGGTTAGTGCAAGAAGTCACTTTATGAAACGTGACTTTTGACCTATTGCGAAATGCCGAGCTGCGGGCATACTTAACTAATGAATATAAAATCTGTTACTTCCAAATACTTAGATCATGAGCAGTGGGTTGCAGTGCTGGCCTGGGTGCTGCTGTCCTCGTTTTGTCTCTACTTACTGGGCCAAAGAGAGCAAACGCCTTTCTTCAGTTCGTACTGGATTATTTCCGCGGTACTTTTTTTGGTCTTCATTGTGTGCTTCACAATAGCCACACGGGAGCAGCCTTACAAAAACGAGCCTTGGCTACGCCTTAGTCTTGTCTTTATTCAATTAGTGACTATTTTCAGTTTGTATTACTTAATACCCTATAGTGTTGTCGCCATATTGATGACGATTTGCATGGCACAGCTGCCTTATTACACCAGTATTCGAAACTCTGTTCTTCTCTCTATTCCGCTATCGGTTCCATTATGGTTGATTTACCAGTTTGGCTGGGGCGACAGTTATGCTTGGATATCCGCCATTCTGTTTTGGGCATTTAATTTGTTCTCCATTGTGACCATGGGCACCCGGCTGAGAGAAACAAAAGCACTGGAGCGAGAGCAAGCTATCAATCGAGAACTTCGCGCAACACAAATGTTGCTTCAGGAAGCGAGCAAACAGAATGAACGGACTCGCATAGCCCGCGACATTCACGACTTAATAGGCCATCACTTAACGGCGCTTTCAATTAATCTACAGGTGGCAGCTCGAAAAGCAGATGATGAACTAAAACCCACTTTGGAGAAGAGTCAGAGCATTACCAAGTTATTGCTCTCCGATGTTCGTGAAGCGGTTTCCGATTTACGTGATTCGGCCGTGCTGGACATTGAGAACGCATTACAGTCTCTTTCTTATCACTCGGCGGACAAGCGAGTTGAGGTGGTTTGCCAGAAAAAACTTGGTATTCAATCCATCGATATCGCTGACGCTGTTCTGAGAATATCGCAAGAAGCAGTCACAAACTTCCTCAAGCACTCCAATGGTGATCGTCAGAGTATTTCTTTATCTCGGCAGGGAGATAAACTCTGCCTTTTTATTGAAGATAATGGGTCTACTCAGCATTTTAAGGGCGGAAATGGACTGACCGGTATGCAAGAGCGCGCCGATGAAATTGGTGCTGATTTGAGCGTGCAGACAAAGGGCAGAGGCTTTAGCATTCAGCTAACGCTTGAGGGTGATGTATGAACATTAACGTTCTGTTAGTTGATGACCAAACATTAGTTCGGGAAGGTCTGAGTTCGCTCTTGTCACTATCCGACAATGTTACCGTTGTCGCGCAGGCTAGCTCTGGCAGAGAGGCGGTTAGGCTAACGACAGAGAGTGAACCTGATGTAATTCTCATGGATATTCGCATGCCTGACTTGAATGGTATTGAGGCCGTCGAGCTTTTGCGAAAAAAAGGCTTCCAAACACCGGTTTTAATGCTGACAACCTTTGATGACCACGAATCTATAATGAAAGCCATTCAAGCCGGCGCCGAAGGCTACTTATTAAAAGATGTGTCGCTGGAGGTGTTGGTTGGCGCCATTGAAGCTTTAGCCGATGGTAAAACCTGGCTTCAGCCCGCTATCACTGAGCGTATCGTGCAAGGCTTAAAAGAAAGCAAAGCGCCTGAAAATGATAGTGAACAGACTCTGGTTGAGCCGCTGACAGATAAAGAAATTGCCGTTTTACGGTTAATAGCAGCGGGGCTCAGCAATAATGAAATAGCGGAAAGCTTATTTAAATCGACAGGGACCGTTAAGAATCAAGTGTCGTCACTTATGGCCAAGCTCGGGGTACGTGACCGCACCCGAGCTGTGTTAAAGGCCATTGATTTAGGTTTATTGTAAGTTAGGCGTTCTTCTGCTTTTCAACCCATTGGTCAACACGACGCTCCAGAATATGCAGCGGCAATGCGCCACCACCCAAAACGGTGTCGTGGAAGCCACGGATATCAAATTTATCGCCCAAAGCTTCTTTGGCTTCTTCGCGCAGTTCCAGAATGCGGATCATGCCAATTTTGTAGGCCGTTGCCTGACCCGGCATGACCAGGTAGCGACGAACTTCTGAACGCACAGCGCCTTCAGCAATCGGCGTGTGCTGCTGGAAGTACTTAACCGCTTCCTCTTCAGTCCAGCCTTTAGCGTGCATGCCGGTATCCACAACCAAGCGCACGGCACGCCAAATTTCGGTGGTTAAGCGACCAAAGTCAGAGTAAGGGTCTTCATAGGCCCCCATTTCCTTGGCTAACTGTTCTGAATATAAGCCCCAGCCTTCACTGTAAACCGTAAAGCCAGCCTGAGTACGGAATTCTGGTACCGACTCCAGTTCCTGAGCAATAGAAATTTGCATATGGTGACCCGGGTTACCTTCATGATAGGCAATGGCTTCCATTTCATTTTTCGGCATGGAGCTCATGTCCGACAAATGCGCATAGTAAATGCCCGGACGCTCACCGTCAGGCGAACCAGGGTAATAATGCTGGGCCGCACCATCTTGTTCACGGAAAGGCTCAACGCGTTTCACCACCAAGTCGGCTTTTGGCAAAATACCAAAATATTCAGGCAGCTTTTCATTAATGTACGCCAGATATTCGCGCGAGTCTTCCAGATACATTTCAGCGCCTTCGTCGTTGTTCGGATAGAAGAAGCGCTCGTCGGTGCGGATATAATCAAAGAAGTCCTGCAAATCGCCATCAAATTCAACTTTCTCTTTAATCGCGATCATCTCATTAGTCAGTCGCTCGACTTCACTCAGGCCTATCTCATGAATTTCATCAGCGGTTAAGTCAGTCGTCGTGTAGTTGGCCAAACGGGCGTTATAGTAAGCTTCGCCGTTTTCCAGACGATGCACGCCGGTTGCAACTTCGTCGGTATTCTCAATATCACTTTCAAGGAAGCTAATAAGCGCTTCGTAACTCGGACGGAAACGCTCCAATAACGCTTTGCGCACTTCTTTTTCGTATTTATCGGCTTGTTCGGCGGAGATCGCGTCATTTTCCTGAAGAGTGCTGAGCTTGTTTTTAGCATCTTCCAGTAAGCTTGAGTCACCTTCTTCATCAAAAGGGGCACCTGAAGTCAGGCCTTTTGCCTCTTTAATAACCTGCTCATACGCAAACCGAGGAGCACGAACGCCGTTCTCTACTTGTTCTTTCGCGCGCTGCAATAATTGCTCAATAGCCGTTGCACCACCCTTAATACGAGAAATGTAGGCTTCCATATCTTCCGCGTCATCAACCCGATGGAAGTTGATTAAAAACTGCGGTAAGAAGGTGTGTGCGCCACGCATTTGGTCAAATACGTAGTCCATGCCACGGAATTCGGCATTACGCTTGGCTTGTTCGTATTGGTAAACCCAAACGTCGTAAGACGTCTGAGCTTCGAGGTTCAGCTTGTCGTAATCAAAGTTCGCTTTCAGCTCTTCAACACTATTTTCCAGCCACTGCAGCTGCTTTTTCTCAGCAGCGACGGTCATATCGTCAATGTCACCGTAGCGGTCTTTGCGACCCAGAAAGGTCATTTGAATGGGGCTTTGTTGAAGCTGTTGTTCGTACTTTTCTTCAAACCACTGATTCAGACGCTCAGTTTCTGACTGCGCCGTTTGCTCAACCGCCGTTTGTGAATTTTGTTCAGAATTGTTTTGCTGCGGTTGTCCGCAGGCCGTTAATAAGCCCAAAACAGCCAGGGCGACAATGGAATAACGCATAGCAGTGTCCTTTATTCTTCTTTTGATACAGGAAGAAAAACTATAGCGTGCTTGTTACACTAATGGAAATGCTTAAATTGTAACCGACTGTTTTATGGCGAAACCTAACAAGAAAGGGCCGGTTCGCACCGTGCAGATTTCTTGTCTGCAGTGCAAAACGCCCATATTTAAATATCGCAAGGGTGGCAAAGGCGCTTTGGTAAAATGCTTTATTGAGCGTATTGTTGAAGACCACACTACTAAGCCGTGCCATTGCCCCGGTTGTGGGCAGGAGTTTGCGCGCGAAACTATGATACGTGGCACTCCTGCCTACAAAATTATTGGCGGTAAAGTCCATTCAAAGTAGGAAAACCATGACAACCTCAATAACGGTAAAAACAAAACAGGCGTACCAGCACGCTGCCGAGCAGGCGAGCACATCTCTTTTGCGTCAATCCCAGCCTGGCATGGCGGATGAGCTCAAATTATTGTCTGAACAACTTCAGGGCAATGAGAAAAGAGACGTCTATGGCAGTGGGGCGCTCATTAACGACTTTGAAGACGACGTTGCAAAATTACTGGGCAAGCCAGCTGCTTTGTTTTTACCTACGGGAACCCTGGCGCAACCACTGGCCCTGCGTATACATGCCGACCAGCGTCAGCGTAATGGCGTGGCATTACACCCAACGTCACACTTAATGCTGCACGAACAAATGGGCTTTGAAGCTTTGTGGCAGCTTAACGGCACCACCACGGGCTTTGCCAATAAACCGATAACACTTAGCGATTTAAAGTCCGTGCAAACACAGGATCTGGCTGCCGTTTTACTGGAACTGCCCATGCGTGAAATTGGGGGGCAGTTACCCGACTGGGACGACCTGGTCGCGCAGTCACAATGGGCGCGCCAGCACAATATAGCCATGCACTTAGACGGAGCCCGGCTCTGGCAGGTACCAACCGCTTATGACTGTTCATTGCCCGAAGTCTGTGAGTTATTTGACTCGGTTTATGTGAGTTTTTATAAGGATTTAGGGGCTATCTCGGGGGCTATTCTGGCGGGGTCAGAAGCCTTCATAGAGCAAGCCAAAATCTGGGCTCGCCGTGCCGGTGGCAATATCATTACCCAGTACCCGCAGGTTTTGTCTGCTCGTTACGGCTTAAGAGAGAATTTACCCATTATGCCGGACGCGGTTAACTACGCCAAAGCACTCGGCGAGGCACTCAACGAGTTAGAAATGCTAAAGGTAAATCCGGAAATACCGAAAGCCGCGATGTTTCACATTCATTTTGCTCTGCCGGCCAATAAGCTCGGCGAGAAAATAACAGACTACGCCAGCAATACAGGCGTCATGCTATTACCGCTGCCAAGAGCAGAAATAAATGGTGAAGCTATTTGTGAGATTTCAATTGGAAGAAACGCCATGTCGCAACCACAAAGCTTCTGGCTGCGACACTTTAAGGCGTTTTTAGAAACGCTTTAGGCTTTTAGTGGTGCTCTTTGTGCTCACCTTCATGGTGTTTGCTATGCTCGCCTAACACGTGGTTCAGGGTGTCTAAGTAGCTTTTACCAAAGCCTTTAACACGTTGTTTGTTCATTGCCTCAGAGCCTAAATGCACTTCTTCCAGAGAGTTTGCCGCGACATCAAGCTCTTTACTTAAACGGGCCAGTGCCACTTCCAGTGTGTAAGTCAGCTCGTGTACTTTCACCATGTCCTGTGAGTCTAAATCGCCATTCACAATTTCCTGTAATTTAGCGTTATATTTCGTCAGGTTCATAATAGCCTGTTCTAAGTTTTCAGAAGCCTCTGGTTTAAAATGCTGGTAACGCTGCTCGTCATCATTGTCACTGGCCGTAGCGGCTACATTAAAAAGCAGTGCTGCGCCTGCTAGTATCATTGTTAAAGCTTTCATAAAAACCTCATTAGTTGTTAATGGTTCTCATTATTGTTCAAATGTCCATTTTTTACAAGCTGAATGAGTGCGAACCTGATATTCTTAGCTTGATGTATATCAAGGAGTGACGCAATGTTTTCGTGGTTCGAGCGCCGATTAAACCCTTTCCCTGCGGAGGAACCCACTCAGGCTCCTACCGGCTTTTTTGCTTTCTGCTGGCATTATACGAAAGGGGCAACCCCCTTTCTTGCGGTTACGGCGCTACTTATGGCTGCCATTGCCGTAGCTGAAGTCTGGCTATTCGGCTTTTTAGGGCAGATTGTCGACTGGCTTGCCGCTCAGGACAAAGAAACCTTGTTAAGCGACCAGTTCTGGCCGCTGTTAGGCATGAGCGCGCTGGTTTTGTTAGGTTTGCCTCTGTTGGTCTGGTTCCACTCCTTACTGACCCACCAGACACTGCTTGGCAACTTCCCCATGCGTATCCGCTGGCTGGGCCACCGCTACCTGATGAAGCAGTCCATGAGCTACTACCAGGATGAGTTTGCCGGCCGGGTCGCCACCAAGTTGATGCAAACCTCGCTCGCCCTGCGCCAGTGCATCATGACCTTTATTGAAATAGTGAACTATGTCGTCGTCTATTTTCTGGGGATGTTTGTCATTATTGGCAGTGCCGACTGGCGCATGATGCTGCCACTGGCATGCTGGCTTATTCTTTACGCACTGCTGCTGCGTTTCTTTGTGCCTAAGCTGGGTAAAGTTTCTGCCGAACAGGCTGACGCTCGCTCCAATATGACCGGTCGCATAGTCGACTCTTACACCAATATACAAACCGTTAAGCTGTTTTCGCATTCTCAGCGTGAGGCGGCTTTCGCCCATGACGGTATGGATACCTTTTTAGGCACGGTGCACAAGCAAATGCGCCTGGTCACTCAGCTTTATGGTTTTCTTTATTTCATTAACTGCGCACTGCTGTTCAGCTCGGCCGCTACCGCCATTGTGTTATGGATGGATAATGCCGTCACTCTGGGGGCGGTTGCCGTGGTTATTGGCCTGGTTCTGCGCTTATTTGGTATGTCACAGATGGTCATGTGGCAAATGTCGACGCTGTTTGAAAGTATAGGTACTGTTCAGGACGGAATAGGCTCTATTGCCGTACCTCAACGCATTGTTGATGAACCTGACGCACCGCCTTTAAAAGTAGAGTGCGGCGACATAGCCTTCGATCATGTGCGCTTTCATTACGGCAAGGGGCGTGGCGTAATGGACGACTTTAATCTGCACATTAAGCCTGGTGAGAAAGTCGGCATTGTTGGCCGCTCCGGTGCCGGAAAATCCACCCTGGTGAACTTGTTACTGCGTTTTTATGATGTTGAAGGCGGTGAGGTTCGTATTGATGACCAGGCCATTCATAAAGTACAGCAGGACAGTTTGCGCGCCAATATTGGTATGGTAACTCAGGACACTTCTTTGCTACACCGTTCAGTGCGTGACAACATTTTGTATGGTCGCCCGGGAGCCAGTGAAGAGGAACTCATGAATGCGGTGCGACGCGCTCATTGCGAAGAGTTCATTGCGGACTTAAGTGACAGCAAAGGGCGCACCGGTCTGGATGCCCACGTGGGTGAACGTGGCGTGAAACTGTCCGGCGGCCAGCGCCAGCGCATTGCCATAGCCCGCGTCATGCTAAAAGACGCCCCCATTCTGATTCTGGACGAAGCCACTTCGGCACTCGACTCTGAGGTGGAAAATGCCATTCAGGAAAACCTGTACCAACTGATGCAGGGCAAAACCGTTATTGCCATTGCTCACCGTTTATCGACTATTGCTGCTATGGATAAGCTGGTGGTTATGGATCAGGGGGAGATTATTGAGCAGGGCAGCCACGAACAGCTGCTTGCCCAGGACGGTCTATACGCTAAGTTGTGGCGTCATCAGTCGGGTGGTTTTTTAGCAAAAGAAGCTTAGTGCTTTAGCTCGTACGCTTCGTCTGATTCGATTTTGGCGAAGCGTACATCCAGTTCCATTAAGCGTTTTTTACCCCGGGCTGTCATGTCAGTAATAAACTGAAACTGCTGTCTGGGGTCTATCGGGTAGGCTTTTAAGCGGTATTTGGTGCCCCAGGGTTGTTCCGCCGCTGTTACCGCTATGGGCTTGCCCAACTGTAAATACGGGCTGGTCAGAGCCACTTCTTCCAGAGCATCTCGTATTTGATAGGCGTCGGCTTCTGGCTGAGTATAAAATTCAGCAATGCACATTAAACTGGGGCCGCCGTTGTTCGCATTGTGAATAAGGTTATCCCAGAGTTTTAAGTGTGGTACCCAAATAACGGTGTCGTCATTGGTTACTAACTCGACCGTACGCATGCCTATATGGGTAACTTCGCCATAACTACCGTCAACTTCTATCCAGTCACCCGGTCGGTAGGGCATTTCATGAATAGCCACCACCCCGGCAATTAAACTACTCACATAGTCTTTTAATGCAAAACCTATAGCCAGGCCCGCTGCACCCAGTGTTGCCACCATGTTCTGCAACGTTGGCTCAATGATCCGGGGCATGATCATAACCAGAGCAACCACCAGTACCAGTATGCGGATCATTGGCACTAAGGCCAGAGTGTACAGTCGGCGCTTGCCGTGCAGGTGGGAGGCAACCCAGGGTAAAACACGCTGAGTCAGCCAAACTATCGCTAGTGCAAAAACGAAAATCACTGCAATCTCAAAAATCGCAAAGCCGTCCAGCGATTTAAAGAGTCCGGTAACGTCGTCTACTGATCCTGTTTCCATTAATGTCTCCCGTTAAAACCGGTCTAACCAAAAGCCCCTGGAGGCCAACAATTCTCTGACAACCGGGTAACCGCGTGCAGTGACATACCAAAGCTCCTGCTCAAGCTCTATCAAACCTCGCTGATGCAAAACCTGTAGCTGAATTTCAAGCTGACTACCGGATATTATTGGCAACACCTTAACCAACTGCCCTTTATTCAAACCTCGGTGTAACAGCAGAGCATAACAGACAAAAGCCGTGGCATCGTTAATCTCTGAAGGCATGCTGGGTGTTTCAAAAGGTTTCTCGCTACTGCGCTGGTAACGATCGGAATAGGCAGCAGCCACACCTGCGTTACCACGACTTAACGCCGCTAATGCCCGCAAACGACCATCGCCACGAGCCAAACCAAGCTCCTCCAACGCTCGCTGATCCAGCCCCTGCAAAGTCCACAATTGGCTTACCGGAACCGGCCAGACCTTTTCAAGAAAAGCCCAGGCCCAGCTGTCACAAACAATAACGCCTTTGCCTGCTTCGCCTGAAAGCACAGTAGAAAAGAATTCACGAACCCACCGCAACCCATTGGTTTGGCGAAGGAAGCCATGCGCTAACTGAGGCATGATCCAGGGCTTATTATCATCGGACTTGGACAAAAATTCAGGCAGAGTAGAATCACCCGGGTCGCAAAGAGGCTCTCTGTCGGGCAGGTTCATTTCCCTGAGACTATGCTTCTCAGCCCACTTCTTTACGGCTTCTTCAACACCTGAATGAGGTGGTGCGATTATCCAGCGTAAGCTGTTATCTTCGTCGTCCTCCAGCCACTCAGAAAAACACTGTTCCAAAGCATCTGCTGCGTCGTCAAAACTGAGCTCCAGTGCACTCGACTGGTCATCCTCACTTTCTTGCTCTTGTTCAGGGGTTATCCATCGAATAAATTTTCCCCACCACTTTTTAACCTTGATAACGGTCGGCACCGCAGGTTTTTCGTAATCGTCAACAGTAACCCATTGCCACGTTTTCTTTGGCTCTTCGGCCATTCTAAGGTCCCTTTTCACGGATAAAATAAGTGAGTGCTTAACAACGATAATAGAGTGCCCTGAACCAGAGTCCAATGAAAAATTTGCAAATAGACTCTTGAAACCAATTTAACCAGTGCACATATAAGAGTTAAGGCCGGTGTCTCTGAGAGAGCCGCCTTAAACCGACACATGGTGTGTCACTTGTTTATTACAATTAACGTTATTGCTTCTTAGGAGAATGACTATTATGGCAACTATCGACTTAAGCCCTCTATATCGTAGCAGTGTAGGTTTTGACCGTATGGCATCTTTGCTGGATTCGGCACTACGCTCAGATACTGGTGCAACCGGATACCCTCCCTACAACATTGAACTGGTAGCAGAAAACCAGTACGCCATTACCCTGGCGGTTGCAGGTTTTGAAGAGGATGATCTGGAAATTGAAGTAGAGAACGGCGTGCTTCGTGTGACCGGCAAGAAAGCCGAAGAAAACGAAAAACGCGAGTATCTGCACCGCGGCATTGCAAACCGTGCCTTCGAACGTAAGTTCAGCCTGGCTGAACACATTGAAGTCACAGGCGCAGCCTTAAAGAACGGTCTGTTAACGGTCGGCTTGGTGAAAAACATTCCTGAAGCCATGAAGCCGAAACGCATCAACATTGGCAGCTCGACTAAAGACCTGCTGGAAGATCGTTCCAAAAGTAAGGAAAATGCTGCTTAAACTTAAGCACTGGATGAGGGGCGGAAATTAGCCGCCCTATTTTTCCTGACGTTGCCACTCTACTGGGTGCCCACAGACGAACCCCTGGACATAGTCGACACCCAGCTGAGTGAGCTTAATGCGCGCTTCGTCACTTTCAACGCCTACTGCGCACACCTCAATACCAAGCACTTTAGCAATACGAACGCAGCTTGCTACCAGTTCTGCATCAACAGCGTCCACCAGCATGTCCTGCACCCAAAAGCGATTGACTTTAATTTGCGTTAACGGCAACTGCCGCATTAAACGAAATGAATTAAAGCCTGTTCCGAACTGATCCAGCGCTGTGCCAACTCCCAGCCCCTGAAGCTCTTTGAACAGACGGTAGGTTTCATCAAAATACTTGTCGGCGTCGGGCTCAGCCACTTCAAACATTAATTGTTCCGGTTGCAACACCGACTGCTTAAGAATTTGCTCAAGAAAACGAATGAAGTCGACGTCTTCCAGACTTTGCGCCGACAAATTTATGTGGCAACGCCAGGTTCTGTTTGCCTGAAACGGTTGTTCGTTAAAGTGCTCAATAACTTCGCGAACTAGCCAGCGGTCGGCTTTACCCATCACACCCGCCCGCAATGCTGATCTCAGAAACTGTTGCGGTGCAATGGCTTCATCAGAGCCTGAGCCGGGTAGCCTCAGCAATACCTCGAAACAGTGTTTGTCTTCGCTTTTAGACGTACTGATAAGCGGCTGCGAAAACAATTGCCAGTCTTCTTCCCTTAAAGCCTTTTTCAACCGAGTTTCCCATTCCGCCTCGGCCTGGCCTATTAAACGTTTCTGATCGGCTTCACTGTAGGAATGCACCCGGTAGTCACCTTGCTGCATAGCAAGCTGAACGGCCTCACGCGCTTGTCGCATTAACGTACTGGCTGCAACGTCCTCATCTGCGCTGTAGGAAATACCGGCGTGTGCAGTAAGCTGAAATATGCGCTTATCACTGCTGAAACGGAACTCACGGCAAAACTGAAGCAAACGATGAGCCTGTGCAAACGCGGCTTGCTCATCCTCACGGCTTAACAAGGCAATTTCCGTTTCACTAATACGGGCAACCCGTGCACTTTTCGGAGCTTTTTGCTGAAGCGACAAGGTCAACTGCAATATAGCCTGATCACGCCCGTCGGAGCCCGCTTGGTCAGCGATAACCTGCAAGCCTGTGAGGCGAATAATAGTCAAACTTGAAGTCTTTTTCTTATCCAGCCTGTCTTGTAATAAACGCCGAAATTCCCGCACGTTGAGCAGCCCGGTAACGGCGTCGTGATGCGCCAGGAAATTCAAATGAACTTCCGCTTCCATGCGTTTAGTAACATCTGCTATACGCCCGGTATTATCAGTGAAAAGCTCGATATCCAGCCACACTTTTCGACCATCAAGACGTTCAATAGAAACCAATTGCCGCTGACCATCAATATTAAACCCGTTAGGCCAGTTGGCCCGAATTTGTTCTTCGGAGTGCGCCGCGAGAATTCTCATCATTTGACGGTTAACCTGCTTAATACTGCCGTCAGAATTCATCTGAAACCAACCTTCCCCGGTTCGTTTCAACAGCCGCCATAACCTGCGCCGCAAGGCTTTTCGGTTTTGCTTTAAATGGCTAATACGTTGCATTAAACGGCTGAGACGGTAACGCTCTAATGCCAGTAAAAACATAATAGTGACCAGCGTCAGACCACTATACAAAAGAAGCCCTGAAAGCCCTTCCCAAATTGGATTATAACGAGGAGAGACTAATAACCAGGCGGATAATACGGTGAGTACCATCAGTGCGGTTTGCCAGCGATGCCCTGACACAGGCTGTTTCTGCAAACTGCGCCCAACGACAACACCGCCCCAGAGTAGTAGTGCGTTAATTTCCCAGGAAATAAGCGCCAACTGCCAAGGCTCCGGAAGCCACGGCAATAAAATGGTCATAGCGATAGCAATTAACATTACCGAGTAACCAATTCGGTTAAACCTCGATAGCTTGAAACGAAAACGCGACCACTCCCAGATAAACCAACTGAGTGCAACAATCAGTAGCTGGCTAATATAGCCTTTCAAAACTGCCGCTATGTCCGGCGAGTATGGCGTAAAATAGGTTATCCAGACACCGCTATGCAGCAGCAGTGACAACGTAAAGGCTAGTGTTAGTGTGCCAAACGCAATTAACAGACGACTACCAAATAACCTCGCCGAGGTGGCTGCAGCCAGAGCTAATAAAATTAGGATACCAGCATTAACACCCAGCGCAGTTTGTTGTTGCTGCAGGCGCAGCTGCAAGTCTCCGGGTTGCCATAAGCTTACGGAAGGCATTTGCTCTGGCCATTGCTGAACCGATACGGCCAGCCAGACAATTTCGTTTGCAGGTATGGTAACGGGCAGCACCTGCTCGTGCGATAAATACTCTCGCTGTAAAATTGGCGTCGAAAAACGACTGATGCTTTGGCTTGTTATTTGGCCTTCTTTATCCAGTAAGTAGACACCAACTTTTTCCAAATAAGGATCGCCGAACTTAAGATGAAAAGTCAGGGGGGCATTACTGCGGTTAAACAGCGGGATAACGCCCCAGACATTTGGTCGCTCACCGGCGTAATTATGGTCCTGCAGTTGTGAAGGGCTGAGCCATCGCTGGGGTTCATTCACCGCTATATTTTCAACATTTAAACTCTTATCCACAACACGATAGTTCAGATATTCATTCAGCATGAGTCTGGAAGTTTGCGGAGAAACGGTAAGCGGCTCCTGAGCAGCCGCAGACTGGCTTAACCCTAAAGCGAATAATAACCCGACCAACCAATATCTAAACATAGCCATGCTCCGCCAATTTCGCTTGTACCGCAGGCTGCGGCTCTTCCAATGCCTGCAGCCAGATGGCATCGCAAATTTCAGAGTAAAACAATAACCAGTGGCGCTGGTTTATACTTAAGCGCCAGCAAAACTGATCTGCCGCTTGTTCTCTTTCACGAACAGTGGCTCCAATACGCTCACAAAGCTCATCAACCCAAAGCTCAAGCTCGGCTTCCGGTGGTGTACTTTTTAACGTAATGACATTGTCTTCCATTGCTGTTTATTACCCGTTAAATAATTGTCGCTCGCTGGCTCCGGACAGAAAGGCTTCCACGGCGTGCATAAAGTCATCACCATAACGTGCCAGTTTCACTTCCCCAACGCCATTGATTTCTAACATATCTTTGGCTGTTGTGGGATAGTGCACACACATTTCAACTAATGCTGCATCGCTAAAGACAACGAATGGTGGCACTTGGTCACGGTCGGCAATGTCTTTACGTAATTTACGTAAACGCCGGAACAATATTTTATTATAGTCGCCACGGTCGGTAATACGGGTTTTGGTAGCGGTTAATTCGATTCTCGGCTTGGCCAGTTCCAACGGAACTTCACCCTTTAACACCGGACGCGCTGCGTCAGTAAGCTGAAGCGCCGCAAAACGGCGTATATCCTGCAGAATAAGCCCTCGATGAATCAACTGTCTTAACACCGAGAACCAATGCTCCTGTGTTTCCGATTTGCCCAGGCCATAGGTACTGAGCTGGTCGTGTCCAAGCTCGATAACCCGTTGCGCTTTTGAGCCGCGTAAAACCTCAACCACATGGTTAATACCAAACTGTTGGCCTACCCGGTACACGCAGCTCAGCGCCTTTTGGGCATCTTCCAGACCGTTATAGCGTTGCGGCGGATCCAGGCACAAGTCACAGTTTCCGCATTCTTTATCGGAGTATTCATTAAAATAATTCAGCACCACCAGGCGTCGACAGGTCTGGGCTTCTGCCATGGCCTGCATTGCTGAAAACTTTTGCGCCTCAACCAGGCGTCGCTGCTCATTTTCCTGCTCTTCTATCATCCGCCGTATCCACTGCGCGTCGCGCGGGTCATAAAGCATAAGCGCTTCTGCCGGCAGGCCGTCGCGACCGGCACGCCCGGTTTCCTGATAATAAGACTCCACGCTGCGTGGAATATCAAAATGAATGACAAAACGAATGTTCGGCTTATTAATACCCATACCAAAGGCCACTGTTGCCACAACAACGTCTATGTCGTCACGCAGAAACTGCCGCAGGGTACTTTCCTTTATCTGATGCTCAATACCGGCGTGGTAGGGCGCAGCGCGCACGCCAGCTTGTTGAAGACTTTCAGACAGCTCTTCGGTTTTCTTGCGGCTACCGCAATAAATAATACCGGCGGCGCCTTTTTGCTTTTTAACGTAGTCACGAACCTGCTTCAGCGGCTTGTACTTTTCCTGTACCACGTAACGAATGTTGGGGCGGTCAAATGAACTGCGGTGCACCAAAGGTTCGCGCAAACACAGTCGTTCAATAATGTCGTGCTGGGTTGCAGAGTCGGCAGTTGCCGTTAATGCCATAAAAGGCACATTGGGCAGGTAATTACGCAGTACTCCGAGTTTGCCGTATTCAGGCCGGAAGTCGTGCCCCCACTGGCTGATACAGTGCGCTTCGTCCACCGCAATAAAATTGAGCTTTAATGACTGCAGCCGCTCAATAAAGGAGGGCTGCAAAACTCGCTCAGGGCTTACGTACAACAGCTTAATGTCACCGCTCTGTAGCCCTTGCATTGTTGCCATGGATTCTTGTGATGTTACCCCCGAATGCAGCGTTGCCGCTGAAATATCTAATGCCTTAAGTGCCTCGACCTGGTCCTGCATTAATGACAGCAACGGCGAAATAACCAGAGTAAGGCCGTCACCACAAATGGCCGGCAACTGGTAACAAAGCGACTTGCCGCCACCGGTTGGCATCAGTACCAGCGAGTCACGCCCCTGCATAGCGGCCTGCATAATATCCTGCTGACCATCGCGAAACTGATGGTAGCCAAAGGTAGACTCAAGCTGCTGCTGAAGCGGATCAAACTGCGTTTTTTCGGCGGTACTGCTGTGCATGGTTATATTGACTTCCCGAGTAACATGCTCTTATTGTAAGCGTCCTGTTCGTTAATCACCATGCCGAAAATGAATACACAAACAATACTGACAAAAGTTTCCGAGTTTATGAACACTCAGGTTCCGTTCCAGGCACTGCTTGGCCTGGAAATTACGGAATTTAACCCTGCCCGTGGTGAAATTCGATTTAAATGGCAAGACCAGCTTATGGGCAATGTACCACAGCGTATGTTGCACGGCGGGGTTACGGCTACGGCGCTGGATACCGCCGGAGGACTGGTCGCTATTGCCGGCATGGTCGACAGACTGGAGTCACCTTCTGAAGCTTATTTAATGGAGCGGCTGAGCCGTTGTGGTACTATTGACCTTCGGGTTGATTACCTCCGTCCGGGCCGTGGCACTGAGTTTATTGCCAGCGCAACCATTATCCGCTCAGGCAACAAAGTGGCGGTAGCGCGGATGGAATTGCACAACGAAGAAGGCACGCACATAGCGTTTGGAACCGGTACTTACCTGGTCGGCTAACGCAGATTAAATAAGGATTCCCACTATGTCCGATGACGCAGTTCGGGCGCGGCATGGCGTTTTTTTCGCACTTGCTGCCTACACCTTTTGGGGCATTGCACCGGTTTATTTCAAACTGGTAAAGCAGGTGCCTGCGTTCGAGATACTCTCCCACCGTATTATTTGGGCGTTTTTAATGGTGTTTGTGCTGATCGTTGCCATGAAGCGGCTGGATCGCATTCGTCCTATTCTGAAAAGCCGCAAACTGGTACTGCGTCTGACTCTTGCCACTTGCTTACTGGGCGGCAACTGGTTTTTGTTTATTTGGGCGGTAAACACCGACCATATGCTGGACGCCAGCCTGGGCTACTACATTAACCCACTATTGAACGTAGCTATTGGTATGGCCTTTTTCGCCGAGCGTATGCGTCGGTTACAGTTAATTGCCATTGGTATGGCGGTGGTAGGGGTTTCTATTCAGGTTATTACCTTTGGCTCTGTGCCCTGGGTTGCCCTGGCTTTAGCCTCTAGCTTTGCCATTTATGGTGCCATTCGCAAACGTCTGCCGGTCGATTCCATTAGCGGGCTGTGGCTCGAAACGGCTATTTTGCTGCCGGTTATGCTGATTTACCTATTTGGCTTCGCACAGTCAGCCAGCAGTGACTTAACCGCTAACCCGTGGACCTTAAATCTGCTTTTAGTAGCGGCCGGGCTGGTAACAACTATTCCACTGCTGTGTTTTACGGCGGCAGCACAACGCTTACGTTATGCGACACTGGGCTTTTTCCAGTATATTGCGCCAACATTAATGTTCATATTAGCGGTGGCGGTTTACGGTGAGCCTTTAGAAGAAAGTAAGCTGGTTACCTTCATTATTATTTGGAGTGCGCTGGCACTGTACAGTTTCGATTCAATAATACAGCGCCAGCGGGATCGTAAGGCGAAGAAGCGATTAGCTTCAGCTGAGGCTGGCATCCATTGAGATGTCAGCGTTCAACACCTTACTGACCGGACAGCCGTCTTTCGCTTTTTCTGCCAGTTTCTGGAATTTGCTTTCGTCAATATCCGGAATGCTGGCTTTAACGGTTAAGTGAATTTTCGCAATGCTGAAGCCATCACCGTCTTCCTCTAAGGAGACTTCGGCTTTGGCGTCAATACTGTCCGGCTCATAGCCAGATTCTCCCAGCATTAACGAAAACGCCATGGCGTAGCAGCCTGCGTGCGCAGCACCAAGAAGCTCTTCAGGGTTAGTGCCCTTGCCGTCTTCAAACCGACTCTTAAATGAGTATTGGGTACTGTCTAAAACACCACTTGGCGTTGAAACAACACCTGAACCTTCTTTAATACTGCCTTTCCACTGTGCATTTGCAGAGCGTTTCATAAAATGCCTCCGACATAGTATGTATGTACTTTAAACATAGTCGAAGAACGCATTTTTTGATCACTACTTTACACTTCAGAAGACGGGATCCAGGCGCGCATACGAAACAACCAGCCACTTACTGCCGACGTTATCGAAATTGATCTGGACTCTGGATTGCGGCCCGGTGCCTTCGTAGTTCAATACCGTACCCTCGCCAAATTTCGGGTGGCGTACACGTTGCCCAAGTGAGTACCCAGTCTGCTCAAAGGCCTCATGGCTGGCTGCGTTATTAAATCGGCTATAACTACTGGGCTTTTCAACTTTGGTTTGTATGCGCACTTCGTGCAGCGTGTCCGGCGGAATTTCGCTAATAAAGCGACTGACTTTGTGAAACAATTCCTGACCATAAATACGGCGCTGCTCAGCGTAAGTAAGCACCAACTTTTGCATGGCGCGGGTCATCCCCACGTAGCAAAGTCGCCGCTCTTCTTCCAATCTTCCTGGTTCATCCATAGACTGCTGGGACGGAAACAAGCCTTCCTCCACGCCAGTCATAAACACCAACGGAAATTCCAGACCCTTGGCACTGTGTAACGTCATTAGCTGCACCGCGTCCTGATATTCATCGGCCTGCTCTTCACCAGCCTCAAGAGCTGCGTGCGCCAGAAAAGCGTTCAAAGGGGTCATGTCCTCTTCGGCGTCATCCAGGGTAAAGTTCTCGCAAGCCGTAACCAGCTCTTTTAAGTTTTCTACCCGAGTTTCCGCTTTTTCGCCTTTTTCGGCTTCGTACATGGCCATAAGGCCGCTCTTCTTAATGACTTCGTCGCTCAGGCGACCTAACGAAAACTCTTCGGTTTCGTCGTCCAGAGCTTCCATAAAATCGAGAAAAGAGCCAACCGCATTGCGCGCACGACCGGCAAGCTGCTTTTCATTCACCATGTACTTTGAAGCCTGCCATAAAGACTCACCACGTTCGCGGGCGGCCTGACGGATCATCTCCAGAGTGCGATTGCCAATACCCCGGGTTGGTGTGTTAATCACTCGCTCAATGGCGGCGTCATCGTCCCGATTACCCAGAATTCGCAAATAGGCGAGTGCATCTTTAATTTCCTGACGGTCGAAGAAGCGTAAACCGCCATAAATACGATAGGGAATACGTGCGTGCAGCAAAGCTTCCTCTAAAATACGCGATTGTGCGTTACTTCGGTACAAAAGAGCCGCATCCTGCAGCGAACCGCCCTGATCTCTCCATTCTTCAATGCGGGCAACAATGTACCGGGCTTCATCCATTTCATTGAAACCGGCATAAAGGCTAATAGGCTCGCCATCGTTACCATCAGTCCATAAGTCCTTACCCAGCCGCCCAGAGTTATTGGAAATAACCGAGTTTGCTGCGCGCAATATGGTGCTGGTTGAACGATAGTTTTGCTCCAGGCGAATGGTTTCTGCGCCTTCAAAGTCGGATAAAAACTGATGAATGTTTTCGACTTTTGCACCACGCCAACCGTAAATGGACTGATCATCGTCACCCACAATAGTCACGCTGTTTTGTTCGCCAGCCAGTAAACGCACCCAGGCATATTGTATGGAGTTGGTATCCTGGAACTCGTCCACCAGAATATGCCGGAAACGGTTTTGGTAATGCTCGCGGACAATCCGGTTATTGCGCAGTAATTCGTGTGCCCGTAATAACAGCTCCGCAAAGTCGACCAGACCGGCCCGATCACAGCTTTCCTGATACAAAGTATAGATTTCTTTTAGGGTTTGCTCTGTCGGGTCGTAAGTTTCAATGTGCTGCGGGCGCAAACCTTCGTCTTTTTTACCGTTGATGTACCACTGCGCCTGCTTTGCCGGCCAACGTTTGTCGTCCAGGTTTAAACTTTTAATTAAGCGTTTAATCAGCCGCTGTTGGTCATCGCTGTCGAGGATCTGAAAGTTTTGGGGCAACCCGACATCCATGTAGTGCGCGCGCAACAGGCGGTGCGCCAGACCATGGAAGGTACCAATCCACATACCGCGCACTGAGCTGCCAACCAGTTGCTCAACACGGCCACGCATTTCCGCCGCTGCTTTATTGGTAAAGGTAACCGCCAGCACACTAAAAGGCGAGTACTGCCGCTCCTGAATAAGCCAGGCGATGCGGTGCACTAACACACGGGTTTTGCCACTACCGGCTCCCGCCAGAACCAGCATATGCCCGTCTGTTGCAGACACGGCTTGCTGCTGTCGTTCATTTAAATCTGCCAGAAGCGGGTGTGTACTCATCTGCGGTCACCTAAGTCATTATTGGGAACTGTGTTGCGTTAATGCGCCAGTGTAATAGCGCATCACTGTATAAGCAACCAGTAGTTAATCAGACGCTTTAGTCCAGCAGAAGTTGCTGAAGCTGACTCAGATTATGCAAAGTAACCGTTGGTAATACCGACAAATGTTCTGAGGTTCCCAGGCCGGAGGTTAGCCAGGCCGACTGCCAGCCATGACGCTGCGCACCAAGAACATCGGAATAAGGATGATCACCCACGTGTAAAAACTCATGCGGCTGCAAATTAGGCAATTCACGTTGCGCAGCCGCAAACATATCGGGCAAAGGTTTACCCCGAATACCATCTCCGGGCTGAATCACCTGATCGAAGTATTTCGCCAAGCCTATTTTTCCGGCATCGACATTACCATTGCTAAGCGCTATCAGTTTGTAATGCTGCGATAATGCTTCAAGTAACTCAAAACTGTTGTATGGCACCTGAAAATTACTACGCTCAGACAAAAACACATCCATTATGGTGTTTGCGGCCTTTGATACGTCACCAATACCGAACTTTTTTAACCCTAACTCCAGTGTTTTCAGTCGAAGCTTGGTCATATCGCTGGCCAGAGCTTGATCGGTTCGGCTGACTTCGTCACGAAAACGACGCCAGTGGTGCATATCCCACTCAGCGGTTTGCGGAAATTGTTCTGTAATGTAGTTATGCACCGCTTTCTCTGCGCGCTGCATAACCGGCACGTTGTCGTACAGTGTGTCGTCTAAATCAAAACTAATGACTTTGGGCAAATACCAACGGCGATGAAACTGCATAACGCATTACTCTCATTGAGTTGAATTTAGGTCGATTTTTTCCGGGCACGCGGGTGAGCGCTGTCATAAACACTGGCTAAACGCTTAAAATCTAAATGTGTATACACCTGAGTTGTGGATAAGTTAGCGTGCCCTAACATTTCCTGCACAGCACGCAGGTCACCACTGGATTCCAGCATGTGAGAAGCAAATGAATGCCGCAGTTTATGCGGATGCAAGTCACCCACTACACCTTGCTGCTTACCCCAGTAATTCAGCCGCTGCTGCACAGTACGCGGACTAATACGCTGCAGCCTTTTACTGACAAATAGCGCCAGCTCGGGCTTTTCGTTAAGCCAGGACTGACGGACTGACAGCCATTTCTTTAAGGCTTTTTCTGCGCAGCGGCCAAAGGGCACAATGCGCGTTTTGCTGCCTTTACCCGTTACCCTTAATTGCATCATACGGTGATCAATGTCATCTCGATCAAGGCTGACCAGCTCCGCCAGACGAATACCACTGGCATACAGCAGCTCCATCATGGCGGCATCGCGAATCGCCAGGTCATCATCTGTGGGTAAATCCAGTAAATGGGAAATACTGTCCACATCGAGGTTTTTGGGTAAGCGTTTGGGGATCTTCGGAGCTGATACCGACATGGCGGGGTTATCATCCATAGCGTTAGATTCCACCATGAACTGGCAAAATGTCCGCCACGCCGATAGTTTTAAAGCAATACTGCGCTCACCCAGACCATTGCGGCGCCAGCCAACTAAAAGCCGCTCAATAACAGGCACACGCAGTGCTTTAGGTTCAGTTATTTTTTGCAGTTCAAGAGCAGCCAGGTCAGCGGCAATAAGGCGCTGATAGTTCTTCAGCGTCAGCTCTGCTAACCCTCGCTCTCCCTGCAGTTGTTGCATCCATTTTTGCTGCCAGTCATGCAGCTTCATGGTTTTTCAGTAGCCCCGGTAACAATGCACTTAGCAGAGCCTGTAGCTGATTGATCAATAATTTGTCCATTGCCGGCTCAAAGTGGCTGGCATTGGTATTGCCAACCGCAAGCATACCCAACTCACCGTTGTCGCCCAGCAGCAGTAAAGCAACTGAGGCTATGTCTTCGTCCTGGAACAACAGCTTATGCTCCTGCTCGGTTAAACGCCCAAGATAAATAGAGCTGTCATTAAAGCGCTTGCTCAACAGCTTTTTGTGAGTGTCGGAAGCAAAGCTGTATTGCTCATCCAGCTCCACAGGGCTGTCAAAGAACTTGAGTGACAAAGCCGGCATTTCCAGTTCATTTTCAAAGGTGTTTTCTAACTCTTCCAGTACCTGAGTCAGACTTTGGCAACGCAGAAGGCGAACATACAAGTTACTGTAAGCAGAAAAAATAGCCTCGTTACGACGTGCGTTAATCATCAACTCGGTAATTTCTTCTTCCAGTTGATTCACGCGCAAACGCAGCTTCTGTTGCTGACGCTCTATTAACGACACTGCTCCTTTTTCACTGTGCTGAAACTGCAGTTGAGCAAGCAGATCATCGTTTCGCGTGAAAAAGTCAGGGTTCTCTTGTAAGTATTCTCTGATAAGGCTGTCGTCCAGCCGTTCATTTGCCATTATGTTCGATTCGCTACTCATAACACCATTTGTCCATCGTAAATCAATTCTGCGGGGCCGGTCATTTTAACCGGATGCCCTTGTTGCCAGCGAATAAGCAAATCTCCACCCGGCAAGCTGACTTTTACTCGTTCGTTCAGTAAACCCTGTTGAATGCCCGCGACAGCTGCAGCGCAGGCGCCACTGCCACAGGCCATGGTCTCACCGACTCCACGCTCAAATACGCGCAGTTTAATTTCATCCGCGGATATTTTCTGCATGAAACCCACATTCACACTTTCAGGAAAGCGCTCATGCGCAGCTAAGTCAGCGCCAAGAGTCTGCACTGGTGCCGTATCGACGTTATCCACTGCAATAACACAATGCGGATTGCCTAACCCCAAAACGCCGCACAAAACGGTTTCATCTTTTACTCGTAAAACGTAAGTCTGTTCCACTTTTTGCGCTTTAAAAGGCACTGCCGCCGGTTCGAATAAGGGCTCGCCCATATCCACCGTTACTTGACCGTCTTTTTCTAAATGCAAAACCATTTTGCCCGCTTTGGTACTGACCTTAAGATGGTTTTTATTGCTTAAGCCTTTGGCTTTGACAAACTTCGCGAAACAACGGGCACCGTTACCACATTGCGCGACTTCGCTGCCGTCTGCGTTAAAAATGCGGTAATGGAAATCCAGGTCGGGGTCATAGGGTGGTTCAACCAGCAGCATTTGGTCAAAGCCAATGCCTGTGTGCCGGTCCGCCCAACGACGAATTTGGTCCGGATTCACATATAAATTCTGGGTGACATTATCCACCACCATAAAGTCGTTGCCGAGCCCGTGCATTTTTGAAAAATGTAATAACATTTTATTGGCCTTCCTGGTGTAACAAGTGCTCGCCCCGGACAAGATCATTAAAGCTCTCTCGCTCGCGGATAAGTGTAGCATTTTCACCAGAGACCAAAACCTCGGGCGGACGGCCTCGGCTGTTATAATTTGATGCCATGGTGAAGCCATAAGCACCTGCATGCTTGACGATAAGTACATCGCCCTGCTGCACATGCAAATGCCGCGCGTGTCCGAAAAAGTCTCCGGTTTCACACACCGGTCCCACCACATCGTTTAGTTGGTCGCCGCCGCGTTTGTTCTCGTGTGCCGGCAGAATGTCGTGCCAGGCCTGATACAAAGACGGACGTAATAAGTCATTCATGCCGGCGTCTACCAGTACAAAGTTCTTATCGTCTGAGGGTTTAATGTATTCCACCGTCGTTAGCAAAACACCAGCGTCTGCGGTAATAGCGCGACCGGGTTCCAGTACCATTGTAATTTGCGGGTAATTCTCGGCTAACTTAACCAGTTCTTTTAAATAAAAGGCTTTATCCAAAGGCTCTTCCGGCTGATACGCCACACCAAAACCGCCACCTAAATCCAGGTGGGTTAAGTTGATACCGTCCTTTTCCAACTCTGCCACCAGATTAAACATACGCTGAGCCGCATCAAGAAAAGGTTCGGCTGTCATTATCTGCGAGCCAATGTGACAGTCCGCACCAATCAAATTAATATTGGGTAAGCTATGCGCTTTCAGAAAAACCGGCTTGGCCAGTGACATGCTGATGCCAAACTTGTTGGCTTTCATGCCTGTGGCAATGTACGGATGCGTTTTGGCATCAACATCGGGGTTCACTCTTAACGATACCGGAGCCTGTTTGTCCATGGCAGCAGCAATGTCCTGAATACGCTCAAGCTCCGCCTCCGACTCTACGTTAAAGCAGCCAATGCTCGCTTCCAGCGCCATAATGATTTCATCTTTTGACTTAGCCACACCGGAAAAGACAATATCTTCCGCTTTGCCACCAGCCATGAGTACGCGTTGAAGCTCGCCACCGGACACAATATCGAACCCGGCACCGTGCTCAGCCAGTAGCTGTAAAATAGCTAAGTTGCTGTTCGCTTTGACCGCGTAGCAAAGTTTGTGAGGGGTTGGCCAGTACTGTTGAAACTCGCGCCAGTTTTTTAAAATCTGACCTTTAGAGTAAACATACAAAGGCGAGCTAAAACGCTCAATCAGGCTCTCAACATCGCAGCCTTCAATGTGAAACTGGCCATTTTTATAGTCAATTAATTCGCTCATTCTTTATCTTCCGCTGGCGGCTCTGCAGGTGTATTTTGCTCAGGCATAGGCTCAGGCGTTAATGGTCCTTTCTGACCACAACCAACTAAAGTCATTAAAATGGCTGATAGCACCAGCGTCTTGATTACAATTCGACTAAACATCGCTAAACTATAGGTATTCCGTTTGGGTTTCTCTGGTGCCTATCATCGCACCAGATACCCAAAAAGTCATTAATCGTCGTAAAGGAAAACGAATGACCCAACGCGTTAGAATTGCAACACGCAAAAGCAAGCTGGCTTTATGGCAGGCTGAACACATTCAACAGCGCCTTGAAGAGCTGCACCCGGGCCTGTCGGTAGAGCTGGTTCCTATGTCTACCAAAGGCGATGTCATTCTGGATACCCCGCTGGCAAAGATCGGCGGCAAAGGATTATTCGTAAAGGAACTGGAAGTAGCCATGCTGGAAGGGCGTGCGGATATTGCCGTACACAGCATGAAAGACTTACCGGTTGAGTTCCCGCCGGGGCTGGAGCTTCACACCATTTGTGAACGCGAAGATCCGCGTGATGCTTTTGTATCCAACAACTACAAAAACCTTAATGAACTGCCGGAAGGCGCCGTGGTCGGAACCTGTAGTTTGCGTCGTCGTTGCCAGGTTAAAGAGCAGTTTCCGCATTTAGTCATAAAAGATTTACGCGGCAATGTTCAGACCCGTTTACGCAAACTGGATGACGGTGAATTTGATGCCATTATCCTGGCCGCTTCAGGCTTAATTCGATTAGAGCTTGGCGACCGTATTACCTCCTTTATTCCGGTGGAGCAGTCATTACCGGCTAACGGACAAGGTGCACTGGGCATTGAGTGCCGCAGCGATGACGACGAAATGAAGGCCTTACTGGCGCCACTGCAATGTCAGGAAACCCGTACACGAGTATTAGCAGAACGTGCAATGAACCGCGGTCTGGATGGTGGTTGTCAGGTGCCTATTGGTGCTTATGCTGAACTGGAAGGCGACAACGTCTACTTACGCGGCCTGGTTGGCGAGCCTGACGGTGGTAAAGTACTTCGAGATGAAGTGCGCGGCCCGGCGTCTAAGGCGGAAGAGTTAGGTTCAGAGCTTGCTGAACGGTTACTTAAACAAGGTGCAGCCGAAATTTTAAGTGCAGTCTATGACAGTGAATCCAGTCAGTCATAAAGCGGTTTTACTGCTGCGTCCGGGTAATATGCCGGACGCCTTCACTCGCCAGTTGCGCGAGACCGGCCGAGAGTGCTTTGTTCACAGTTTTATTGAAATAGAGCCCCTGCCTGTGGATAAAAAGCAGTTAACCGATCTTAAGCAACGGCACTGGGATGGTATTGTTGTTGTCAGCAAAAACGCGGCACATTACGCTGCAAAAACTGGCTTTACCGATGTTCCCTCTAAATATTATGCCGTTGGCCCCGGTACGGCTTCATTTGCTGCAAAGCACTTAAACACGCCGGTAAGTTGCCCTACTTTTATACATCAGTCCGAGGGGTTGCTGGACTTGGCTGATCTGCAAAAGCTGGAACAGCAAAGCTGGTTAATTATTCGGGGTGAGGGCGGACGTGAGTTACTGGCCGATGCGCTACGGGCACGAGGCGCATCCGTTGACTACTGGGAAGTTTACCGCAGGAAACAACTCACATTGAATGATCCCGAACTTATTGAACAGTGGATAAAATCAGTAGGTACTATAGTAGTTACAAGTGCTGAGCAACTGGGATACTTTCTGTCATCAATGCCAAGCTCGGCAAAGACATGGCTGGATAATTGTCAGTGGATAGTGCCAAGTCACCGCTTGAAAGGTTTGATTCCTTTTGGACAATCAGACAGTATCAAAGTAACAGGCAGTGCAGCGGACGCCATATTAATGAATGCGCTAATAGCGGATGGAAAAACTCATGACTGAAGAGAATAGAGTAGAGAACGACGAGTTACAGAATAATGACCAGAACAACGATCAACCCGAAGAAGAGACGCTGACGGCAGAGAAAAGTAGTGGGCGCTTCTTTAAGCGATTAATGTGGCTCGTTATTTTAGTGGCTATAGCGGCTGCAGCCTACTGGGGTTACACTCGCTTCCCCGCTATATTTAACGCGGACGCTGAGCAGGTTGTAGAGCAACCAAGACAGGACCCGATTGACGCTCGTTTTAACCAATTAGAACGCTCTGTCGCCAATTTAGAGCAACAATTGCAAAGCACCGTTCAGGCACGGGAACTCGATAAACTCAGTAATACCGATCAGCAGTTACAGCGCGAATTCACCAACCTACGCCAAAGCCTGGAAGATTTACGCGATGATGTCCGTAAAACGCCGGCAGAAAAAGCAGCTTACTGGCGCTTAGTGGAAATTAAACAAACGCTATCAGCCGCAGCACGAATGATGTGGAGCCAGGAAGACTACAAAGCGGCGCTTAGGCTTTTAAAACTCGCCGACCAGCAGTTAGTGGGTATCGACAACCGGGACGCCATTCGTACCCGGGAAAAATTAGCAGGAGATATTGAACGGGTTAATGCCATAGTAGAAGCCGACAACACCGACCTGGCTTTACAGCTAGTGGGGCTTCAGCAACGGGTGGCTGACTTACCGGATAAAGTAAATAACAATCAGCAGCGTCTCAGCTCTGACACTCAGGCCGTCAGCGACGACGTTAACGACTGGCAAACTAACCTGAGTGCTAACTGGCAGTCGTTCCTTGATAACTTTATCCGCATTCAGCCGGTAGAAAGTGACCCGGAACCTTTATTAAATGTCACTCAACGTACGGCTATTAACGAGCGAATTCAGTTAACTTTTACTCTGGCTCAGCAAGCGGCGGTTAAGAACAACGAGCAATTGTGGCAGCGTTATCTAGAGCAGCTATCAAAACTGATTTTAGAAGTAAAAGGCGATAAAGCGGCCACGCAAGATGTCGTATCCCGCATTCAGGCGCTAAGTCGCGAGGACTTTGAAGAGCAAAGCCTCGATCAGCTTGAGTCACTGGACTTCATTGCTCAGACAATTGAGCAGGGAGATGCGTCATGAAGTGGATCATTGCGCTGGTTGTTATCATTATATTAGGTGCCATTATTGGCCCCATGGCCTCTGGTAACGCGGGTTACGTTCTGGTTCAGTTTGCTGGCGTTGCCATTGAGACAACCGTTGTAGGTCTATTTGTGGTAACTGTTGTGGCTGTTGCTGTGTTGGCCGTTGTTTGGTCGTTACTGCGTCGGCTGCTGAGTAAAACTCGCCAGGGTCGAAAATGGCTGGCCAATCGCAGCGAGCGCAAAGCCCAGACAATGTATCAGCAGGGTATTCGTGAGTTACTCAATGATGAACCCAATAAAGCCGCCGAGAGCTTTGCCAAAGCCTATAAAAAGGCGCCTGATAATAACCTTGCGGCATTAACTGCCGCTGCCGCCTGTCTTGATAAAGACGCTGGTAAAGCAACCTATTGGCAGGAAGAAGCCGGTAGCTTTTATGAAGACTCCGATACACTCCTACAATTGGTCGTTATTGAGCAACAGGTTAAAGTGAACCCGGCAGAAGCTGACCGCAAAATCCAAAGCCTGTTAAAAACAAAGCCTCATACGGCTAACGTATTGAAATTGGCTTACCGCGTATTTAGCGCATCGGGAAACTGGCAGCAACTTAAGGATCTTTTGCCGGAGCTTCGCCAGGTAACTGACCTTGCTCCAGCTGAGTTCGAACGCCTTGAGTATCAGGTGTATTTCGAACGCTTTGTTGCTGAAGGGCGTAAAAGTAACGAAATGCTCTACAACGAGTGGCGCAGCTTACCAAGTAAGCAACGTGCTGATGCAACCGTTCGTTTAAGTTATGCCGCCGCGTTGAAGCATTTGGGCGATCACGAAATATCCGCAAGAGTGATTCTTAAAGGCCTTAAACGAGGTGACTTAGAGCCGGCTGCGGTAAACTCTCTGCATCTATTTAATGCGAAATCGGAAAAACTGCTGGAATTTGTACAGGCTCAGTTAAAGCAAAACCCTGAGAGCAGAGACTATTTGTATGCTCTGGCGCAAATTGCGATGGACAATCAGGACTTCTCGTTAGCGCAGCGAGCGTTGAAGAAACTAGCGGAGATTGAGCCTGGCAGTCATGTTTATCGTCTTTTAGGCGATGCTTACCATGCGCTGGGCGATAGCCAATTAGCAGCTAACGCCTACAAAGAGGCGTTAGCTCACTAACTTAAGGTTGGTGCTGTGATTATTGACGTACACCTTCAATAGACAGCATCAACTGTACTTCTTTGGCGTCAGGGCCTAAGTTGTAGTCAATTCCATAGTCCGCCAGGGTTAAATCAACTTCGCCCGCAAAACCGCGGCGGAATCCGCCCCATGGATCTTCGCCTGCGCCGATATGCTCAACATCGATAGCGATTTCTTTGGTAACACCGTTAAGCGTGAATTCGCCATGCAGAGTACCTTCCTCTTTATCGTCTTCATCCGGTACGTATTTGGTGCTTTTAAATGTCGCCGTCGGATGATCAGATACGCTTAAGAAGTCGTCTCCACGTAAATGCTTGTCACGCTCAGCATGGTTTGTATCAACGCTGGAAGTATCGATGGTTACGTTCACTGACGCATTTTCAGGGGCATCTTCGTCGTAACTAAAAGACCCTTCAAAATCATTAAAACGACCATATAACCAACTATAACCTAAGTGACTGATTTTAAATTGAATAAAGGCGTGTTGCCCCTCAATATCAATTTTATAATCTTCTGCCATAGCTGCCGAAGTAAATAATGCACTACCCGCCACAGCGGCTGCAATTAATGTCTTTTTCATAATTATTTCCTCTTAGTTTTTCCAAACATTCGAATTAGTGTGCTGTCTTTATTAATAAAGTGGTGTTTCATTGCCGCTAAACCATGACCGCCGGCTAAAATCACTAACGCCAACGCGGAATACCAATGCACTTCACCGGCAATGTCTTCTTGTTTTGGTAAATCGGTAATCACAGCAGGCACCGAAAACCAATCAAAAACGCTGATAGAACTGCCGTCTGCTGTGGATATTAAAAAACCGCTGATCATGACCGTAAATAACAGTACATAAAGCAACAAATGGCCTGCCTTAGCACCAACACGTTCCAACCTGCTGCCTAAAGGTTTAGGCTTAGTATTCAATAAAGTCCAGATGACCCGCAGCACAGTTAAAGCAAGTAATACGATGCCGAAGGACTTATGCCACCAAGGCCCCAATCGATACCACTCGTCATAATAGGTTAGAGTGAGCATCCACCAGCCAAGGGCGAAAAGCCCGATAACCATCAGAGCCGTTAACCAATGAATAACGATGGTAATGGCACCGTAGCCTGCCTGTGTGTTTCTAAACATTGCTTTCATCTCTTTCGTTCGTACAAATAGTATCTTAGTCCAATTATATGAAATGAATATCAGTAAATATCGCCGTTTATTTTCTAAAAAATAGAAACAAAGGTTAGTTTATTAATCAGGAAGGGATGAATAAATGGTAGGTTGGTATGATTTAGGCTTCAAGCTGGTCGGGGGGGAATCGACTCACCTGACGTGAACGTCAGGCTACTGAATTTTGTTTCGGACATAAAAAAAGCCCCCAGCGTAAGCTGAGGGC
>TARA_R100000781_G_scaffold111084_1_pt1 | contig 115747 bp, 124 predicted proteins | sample TARA_R100000781 | Tara Oceans TARA_R100000781 (sample SAMEA2623385) | marine metagenome | biome: marine biome (ENVO:00000447); feature: deep chlorophyll maximum layer (ENVO:xxxxxxxx); material: "saline water (ENVO:00002010), including plankton (ENVO:xxxxxxxx)" | depth 60 m | reverse complement strand
AGAACACCCGCCGCAAGCCCGGTAATGTGACTTCGGAAAACTATTGGTAAGACGCCTACGTAAATGGAAACTGCTGCTTCTCATGCAGCACGCGCAAAACTCGTATGTTGGTTCCGTCGATATAGTAAGGGACAAGCATTGAAATATCGGGGAGGATTAAAAGCCTTCCCTTTATATTCTCGCGTTTAACGCCAATATAGGGCTGCTCAAGCAATGTTTCGACTTTGCTTTGTATCAGTGAATCGGTTTGTTCTGCCACTATAGGGTTAAAATTGTAAAGAAACTCGAAAATCCTTTCTCTGTCTTTCAGGGCATCCTCTTCCCAATAAATCATTTGCACGCCTTATTTTCGAAATTGAGCTTTAAATTTTTCCATACGGCTTTTTGCCTGTTCGTTATCCATGAACTCAGACTGGCCAGATTCCAATTTCTGGAATGCCTGATTCACTTGTTCTGCAAGCCAGCTGTTCTGCGATAGCTGTTTTCGACGCTCCGATGCTAGCTGCTCGGCAAGTTGCCGACACGCGTCACTCAAAGTCCGACCTTCACTCTCAGCCTGCTGCTGCGCTAAGTGCTTTGTTTGTTCATCGATACGAAACTGAATTCTTGTTTCCATGATGGTTCTCTTCTAAATGTGTACTCACAAATGTTAGTACGAGCCGAAGCCTTTATCAAGTAATCCTTTAAAGAAGGGAGCTTGTAGCAAGCTCCCTATCTATTTCTCAGTTAATCTAGTTCAAACTGCTCGGTAGCTATGGTTTCCAGCTTGCCATAAGGGATGTAACCAGGCGTTACCTGCTGGCCAATGATAATAGTCGGTGTGCCGCGAAAGCCCAAGTCGCGAAACGCCGACATATTTTTGCGAATAACCGCCTCGCTCTCGCCGGACGGTGACAAAAAGGCCTCGGTACTCGTGACTTGCGCAACACTTTGCAGTGAATCAGCGGTGTGCATGCCTGACTTTTTCATCATTAAGTTGTGGGCTTCAAAGAATGCTTTAGAGTCATTGCGCCACAGGTTCAGTCCATAAAGTGCGGAATTGGTTTTGAGCCCATCGACCTGCTGTTGGCGTAAAGGCACGAAAATGTTCACGACCTGAATAGACGGGTATTCCTCAATCAGTTTATGAAGGCCAGGCTCTAACTTCTTGCAAAACGGGCAGTTGTAGTCGGTAAATACAACGATTTTATGCGGCGCATCTTTGTCACCTAAAATTGGATGTGCCGCCGACTGATACAGCCACTCCTGATGGTTAGCGAAGGCGTTTTTTTGCTCACTTTGCTGTTCTAAAAAGCGTTGCAAGCCTCGGTGAATGTTTGAAATTAGCTGTGGGTTTTCACGCAATAGCTGTTCGACTTTTTCCAAGTCTTCTTCTTGTTGCGGGTTTAAATCTTGCGCAAATACGTTGCTGCTAAAGATAAAAGCAACGATGAAAAACGTTTTATAGATAAAATTCATACTACTTTCCTACTTCAAAAAACTGGTGAAACCAAAGGCGAATAAACAAACCTGGAGGCGTTGTGACTCCGGTTGTCGTTGAAACAATGTCACCGTTTTCAATAATGATGATGGTTGGCGTGGCAGATACCTGCCAGCCGTTTGATACGCGGTTGAGGTTGTCGTTAACAATAGGAAACTCATACCCTTTCGCCTGCGCGTAGCGCGTCAGTTTGTCGTTGTCGCCAGAGCGCAATGCCACGCTAATGGTCGAGTAGTGGTTGCCAATGTAATCAACCGTAGGTGATACCGCCGGGCAAACAGGGCACCAGGTTGCCCAGAAATACAGCACGACCGGGCCGTCTTTACTCATTTCGCGTAAGTTATATTGCTCGCCGTTTATGTCTGTTAATGACGACAGCTCGGCCGGCACAGACTCCGGCACGTCACTATTACGAAAGGCGTCGACCACGAACGCCACTACCGAGAACAGCACAATATAAAGCGCTGCGGTTCGTAGCCGCTTTGCCCACGACGGTTTCGCTTTGTTATTGCTCACGAGCATCCTCCAGCGCGTCCATGACTTTGTCTTTACTGAGTACTACGGGCAGGGTTATACCGTCCGGAGCGCCGGGTCCGTAGACTTTGTTAAAGGGCACACCAAAGGTATTGTTGGCCTTTAAGTATTGGGTGACGCTCTCGTTGGCTTTGGTCCAGTCGCCGCGCAGGCGGGTGACGTGCTTCTCACCTAAGGCTGTAAATACCGGGTCTTGCAGTAACACGCCCGCTTTGTTGGCCTGGCAGGTGATACACCAGTCTGCGGTCACATCCACAAACACGGTTTGGCCATTGGCAACGGCTTCATCAATACGCTGCTGGGTTAGTGGCTGCCATTGGTGGTCCTGCGGTAGTTTGTTGACCCAACGGTCTGCGGTAAGAATTAACGTCGTACCGACAACGGCAGCTAATACCAAAAAGCCACCAATGGATAAAAACAGCGCCTTACGGCCATGCACTTTACCAATAATCACCAATGTCAGAACCGATAAACCGACAGTTAGCGCCAGGAATAACTCGTTGCTGATAAAGTTTTTCAGCAAGGTTGTCAGCCAGACCGTGGTTGCCAGCATCATAATGGCGAAAACGGGTTTCACCCATTGCATCCAGCGACCGGGCTTGGGCAGTAATTTTGCGGTTTTCGGGAACACGGCTATGAGTAACAAGGGCAGCGCCATGCCAATGCCAAGAGCGGCAAAAATCAGCAGAATAACCGAGGATTCGGCGGCTAATGCAAAGGCTACCGCGGTACCTAAAAAGGGCGCTGTACAAGGTGTAGCCAATACCGTGGCCAGCATGCCTTGCAGGAAATTCCCTTTGTAGCTGTTATCGCCGGCGGCTGCAGCACTGGTACTCAAAGAAGACGGCAATTTAAACTCAAAGGCGCCCATTAAGTTCAATGCGAATAGCCAGGTAATAGCAACCAGTACGGCAATGAAATAATGGTTTTGAAACTGAATTCCCCAGCCGACAGAACCGCCTGACCAGCGAAGAACCATCAGCCCCAGGGCAATGATCAGAAACGAGCTGATAATACCCAGTGATGACGCAAAAAACTGCTTACGCACCACCTTCGGCTGTTGTGCACCAGACAACATAAGGCTTTGAACTTTCAGGCCTAATACCGGCAACACGCAGGGCATAATGTTCAAAATAAGCCCACCAGCTAACGCCATCAATAAAATGGCCCAGAGCGGAGGTGCGTTATTTGCAATAGTGCCTGCGGTTAGCTGAACCTTATATTCAGCGGCGAAGTTTTCATCACTGACCGTGGCGATGAGTTCAGCTCCGCTAAGATCCGGCAGCTCCAGCCAGTGGCTAACATCAACATGCGCTGTGAGTCTATTTCCTTTCACCTGAATATCCGGTGATGAAAACTCTGCATCGGCCAGAGCTTCGTCGTTGCTGTGTATAAAAAGTTGAGGTTCTTGCCAGCCGCTGTCACGCTCTATGGTCAATTGAACGTGCTGGTTTGCGTCGGACCAAATAGCTTGCTTGACGTTATTGCTGTCGTACTCCCGAGGCACCTTGCCCATCGCCTGATTAAAGGCAAAGGCACGATCACTGTCGACGGTCAGGGTGTCCAGATCAACTTGCAAGTCAATTGGGTAGTCCGTTAACACACAAACGGTGGTACAGGATGACATAGTCAAAGTACCGCTAATGTGCGCCTGCCGGGCATCCGGGCTTAGCTGTATCATTAACGGAAAGGTCAACGACCCCTGATACCCGACGGTCTCAATACCCTGAATGCTGTAGCGCGAGGGCACCGGCCAGTGCCACTCAATATCGTCAATATTAGATGACTCAGACCAATCAAAGGTTGGCGGTATTCCGCCTTCGCCGGGTGAACGCCAGTAGGTTTTCCAGCCTTCATCCAGCTCAACATGCAACAGAGCAGGTAGTAGATTCCGCTCAGCCTCATAATGGCCGGTAAGTTCCAGCTTCACCGATACCGGCGGGTGGTCTTCATGACTGAGCCAGCCAGTAGACGGTGTTTCCGCTAAGCTTTGTGCGCTATAAAGCAGCAGCGCAGCAATAAGCGATACGAGCCATAACGGTAAAATTTTATTCATACATTACTCCTGAAGTTAGTATTCCAACGATGAAAATCCGTTGGAAGCGCTACTCCAGAAAGCAACAAAATACGGCGTGGGGTCGCCTTTTACAGGAAAAGAAAAAGAATGGGTGCGCTAACTGCTTGTTAACAGTGGTCTTCAGCGCCAAAGTCAGAAGAACAAAGAAAGACAGTGCCAAGTAAGTGATGTCGGACTGGAACTGCTGTAATAAATGCGCTGTTTTGTCGCAGTCGGCTTTGGCGCTTTCGTGTTTTGCTCCCAGGTCCGCATGGCTTTCTGCGAGCTGTTCAGCCGCTGGCGCGCCCTGATGCTTAGGACAGCCTTCCAGCCAACCAAAGTTTTGCCCCCAACACAGCATAAAAACCAGTAATAGCAATGGTGCTATATACCGACCTTTTCGACACTGTTGGTTCAGTTGGTGGAACATGTTTTTTACTGACCTTTGGTTATTCGGTTTGTTCTTAATTAGGGCAAGATGATGACAGAAGTGGGTATAAAAGCAAGTGAGAGAAGGAATGATATCGGTCATTGCTTGAAGTGTTTAGCTTACAGACAAGGACTTACCCGCTGCTTATAGTTAGGTCGTTGTTCAGTCATGGAGAGACAGATGGCGTTAGCGCGAGTGTACACCCGGGCACTGATAGGTATTCATGCGCCGGAAATTCGGGTTGAAGTGGATCTGGCGAGGGGAATGCCAGGATTCACTATGGTCGGCATGCCGGCAACTACGGTTAAGGAGGCTCGCGACCGGGTCAAAACCGCCTTAATGAACGCAGGGTTTGAGTACCCTCCGGCCACACGTATTACGGTGAATTTGGCTCCGGCCGATATCCCCAAAACCGGTGCCCGGTATGACTTAGCTATAGCCGTGGGTATATTGGCTGCGTCAGGACAAATACCGGATACTCTTCTGGAGCAGGCGGAGTTTTACGGGGAGTTAGCCTTGACGGGGGAACTGCGAGCTGTGAATGGACTCATTCCCGCACTGTTAGCTTGCCGTAAGAAAAAACGACAGGCCTTTGTGCCTATAGCTAACGAGCAGGAGGCGGGGTTAGTACGCGAACAAAAAAGCTGGTTAGCGGCGGACTTGGTCAGTGTGTATGAGCACCTACATGAGCATGAACCGCTCAGAGAATCCAAACCAATAGACTGGACTCAGCAGAGTGCGATTGATGAAGGTGACTTAGCTGACGTCGTGGGGCAGGAGCAGGCAAAACGAGCTTTGCTGTTGTCAGCGGCGGGTAAACATCACTTGTTGTTCGTCGGGCCACCGGGAACGGGCAAAACTATGTTGGCGCAGAGGCTTAATGGCATATTACCGCCACTGACCGAGCAGGAAGCTATGGAAATTGCAGCGGTTAAGTCAGTGTCTTTTGACTATCATCATGCGGAATCTTTGACCCGACGAGAGCTGCGGAGCCCACACCATACCTGCACTTCGGCGGCATTGGTCGGTGGGGGAACAGGTAATTCTGTTCGCCCCGGAGAGATATCATTAGCAAATAATGCTTTGCTTTTTCTTGATGAATTTTCTGAGTTCAGCCGGCATGTACTGGATTGCTTACGAGAGCCACTCGAAAGTGGTGAAATAACGATTAGTCGAGCGGGCTACAACGTCAAATTCCCGGCTAATTTTCAGCTGGTCTGCGCTTTGAACCCATCGCCCTGTGGTCAGTTTGATGGCTCACTGGCTAATTGTCGTTCCACCCCGGACCAAATCTTAAAATACTTAAGCAAGCTGTCCGGACCGTTGCTTGATCGCATCGATATCCAGGTGATGGTGCCCCGAGAAACAGAGTCTATGAGTTTAAACGGCGCTACTAAGCAGAACAACCAACCCATGACCACATCACAAGCAAAAAACTTAGTCGAAAAAGCCCGGCTGCGCCAAATTAGGCGACAGGGCTGCCTGAACAGCGAGATAAAACCCAAAGCGTTGAAGCAAATATGTGAGCTGTCAGAGAAAACGGAAGCGTTTTTAGCAACAGCCTCAGAAAAAATGAAGTTGTCCCATCGGGCCTATCACCGAACCCTTCGTTTAGCCCGAACCATCGCTGACTTAGCCGACAGCGAAGTCATAGAACAGCAACATCTGGCCGAAGCCCTCAACTACCGAGCACTCGACCGGCTCATAGACCAAGTGCAGAGTCTGTAGCGCCGTAGGCAACCTCAGCGCCCGTCGTTCAGCCACCGCTTAAACAGTTCAACAAAGTGCTCAAGCTGTTTACGGCTAACATCCAAATGGCAGACAAGGCGCAGTTTTTGTCCGCCGGGTAATTTAATATCATGCTCTGCCATAAGCTCCCGTAAGCTGTCTGCTGGCAAACTGTCGGGTAGCTCAACAAAGGTCATGTTGGTGCCGGAATAGCGAACTTTAGCCTCGGTGTTTGCCAGCAACTCAGAAAGCTGCTCGAACAGCCACTCTGCATTGTCGTGGTCGTCCTGAATGCGCTCAAACTGATGCGTTAATGCGTAATCAATGGCTACGGCAACAAACCCTGCCTGGCGCATACCGCCACCGACCATTTTGCGCCAACGACGTGCGCGGGCAATCAGTTCTTTTGAACCGGCCAGCAACGAACCGATAGGTGCGCCTAACCCTTTTGAACAGCACAGAGACACGCTGTCGAACGGTGAAGCCAGTTCCGCCATACTGCGGCCGCTGGCAATGGCAGCATTTGGTAAACGCGCGCCGTCTAAATGCATCGACAAACCATTCTGGTCCGCCAGAATTCGGGCTTTATCAAAATAAGCCTGGTCAATCAGTTGCCCGCCGTGGGTATTTTCAAAAGCCAGCAACCGGGTAATAGGAAAGTGCGGATCGTTAGGTTTTATCCGTTGTTTAATGGTGTCGAGTGACAAGGTTCCGTCGGCTTCTACCTCAATGGTTTGTGGCACTATGCTGCCTAAAACTGCAGCACCGCCAGCTTCGTACCGGTAAGTGTGATATTCCTGACCCACAATGTACTCTTCGCCATTACGGCAGTGGCTCATTAACCCCAGTAAGTTACTTTGGGTACCTGAGCTGCACAGCAAAGCGTCTTCTTTACCCAGCAACTCTGCTACTCGCTTTTCCAGTGCGTTAATTGACGGGTCTTCACCATAAACATCATCACCGACTTTGGCATCGGCAATTGCGGCGCGCATTGCGGTGCTTGGAAGGGTTACGGTATCACTGCGTAAATCCAGCATAACAGCCTCATTTTGGGGTTAGTTATAACAACTATCATCCGGTTCTAAGCGCAAGGTTGTTTAGCGAGCTCAGTCAAGGGATAATGACCCGATATTGAACCAGACACTCGACAACAAAGCGAGCCCATATGAAAGTTTTTAATAATGTAATAGAAATGGTCGGTAACACGCCAATGGTGAAAGTCACCAATATGGATACCGGCCCGTGTGAGCTGTATTTGAAACTCGAACTGCAGAATCCTGGCGGCTCCATTAAAGACCGTATTGCGGTAGAGATGGTTGAGCAAGCAGAAAAGCAAGGCAAGCTGAAGCCGGGCGACACCATTATTGAAGCAACGGCTGGTAATACGGGGTTGGGTCTGGCGTTAGTGGCGGCTGGCAAAGGCTATCCGTTGAAAATTGTTATGCCGGACAAAATGAGCCAGGAAAAAGTGAACAATCTGCGCGCTATGGGTGCTGAAGTGGTACAGACTCGCTCAGATGTGCAAAAAGGCCACCCTGAGTATTATCAGGACATGGCAGCACGTATGGCTGAAGAAAACGGTTACTACTATGTAAACCAATTTGAAAACCCGGCAAATGTCGATGCACATTACAAAACGACCGGTCCGGAAATCTGGAAACAAATGGACGGTAAACTGGATGCGTTTGTCTGTGGTGTTGGTTCAGGTGGTACCTTGACCGGTGTTGGGCGTTATTTACGCGAGCAAAACAGCGGAGTGGACCTGGTGCTTGCAGACCCGGCAGGCTCAATTTTAGAGCCTTTGGTTAACCGTAACGAAGAAGTGGAAGCGGGTAGCTGGCTTGCCGAAGGTATTGGGGAAGACTTTATCCCAACTATTTGTGATCTGAAATTGGCTAATACGGCGTTTGCTATCTCTGATAAAGAAGGTATGCAAACCGCGCGTAAGGTACTGGAAAAAGAAGGTGTGATGGTCGGTTCATCCAGTGGCTATTTAATTGCCGCGGCGCTGCGCTATTGCCAACAACAAACCGAACCAAAGCGCGTTGTGACTTTAGCTTGTGATACAGGTAATCGTTATCTGTCCAAGCTGTTCAACGACGACTGGATGCGTTCTCAAAACTTGCTGTAACCCTTGTTGTAAATTAAGGAACCTGAATCATGGCAAATGAAAAAACAATGAAATTCGCGACGCGCGCCATTCATGGCGGGCAGTCTCCTGAGCCGGTAACAGGCGCGGTTATGCCGCCAATTTTCACCAGCTCAACCTACGCACAGGAAAGCCCGGGTCAGCACAAAGGTTTTGAATATTCGCGTTCACATAACCCAACGCGTTTTGCCTGGGAGCGTTCTGTTGCTTCTTTAGAGGGCGGTAAGCAAGGTTTGGCTTTTGCCTCGGGTATGGCGGCAACCTCGACCATTCTGGAGTTATTAGACAGCGGCGATCACATCGTTGCTATGGACGACTTATACGGCGGCAGCTTCCGCTTATTCGATAAAGTGCGCGGACGTTCTGCTGGCCTGAAATTCTCTTATGTCGATTTAGCTGACTTAAGTGCAGTGGAAGCCAGCATTCAGGACAACACCCGCATGATCTGGGTGGAAACACCAAGCAACCCGATGCTGAAGTTGGTTGATATTGAAGCCATCGTTAAACTGGCGAAGAAAAAGAACCCGGACATTATTGTGGTGGTGGACAACACCTTCGCTACGCCATTTAACCAGCGTCCGCTGGAAATGGGCGCAGACATGGTTATGCATTCGGCCACCAAATACTTAAACGGTCATTCAGACATGGTTGGCGGTATTGCCGTTGTTGGCGACAATGACGACCTGGTTGAGCGCATGCTGTTCTTACAGAACTCTGCAGGTGCTATTGCCGGTCCGTTTGACTCTTACCTTGCGTTGCGAGGCGTGAAAACGCTGGCATTGCGTATGCGTCACCACAACGAAGCGGCAATGGAACTGGCCAAGTGGCTTGAGCAACACCCTAAAGTGGAAAAAGTGATTTACCCGGGGCTTGAAAGCCACCCGCAGCACGAGTTGGCTAAAAAGCAGATGCAGGGCTTTGGCGGCATGATTTCTATTCTGCTGAAAGGCGATTTAGAAGCGGCGCGCAAATTCCTGGAGTCGGTAGAAGTGTTCGCCTTGGCGGAAAGCTTAGGTGGCGTTGAGTCGCTCATTGAGCATCCGGCTATTATGACGCACGCGTCAGTGCCAAAAGAAAACCGCGAGAAGTTAGGCATTTTAGATAACTTTGTTCGCGTATCGGTTGGTATTGAAGATCTTGATGATCTGAAAGCCGATTTAGACAAGGCGCTAAACGCATTTTAATCGCCACCAACGATTAAAAGTATAACGCTTAATATAAAAAACCGGCCTTTTGGTCGGTTTTTTGTTTTTAAATTCAAAGATTTATACAAAGTTTTACACTTTCGTCATAATTCAGTAGTCTTTACCTATCAGTAAAAACTGATCGAAAACAAAAATAAAAACGCAAAAGCGTTGCATAAATAACGAGAAGGAAAGACTTATGCTATTGAGCCTCATGGTACTCCAAGGACTCGTAGCCGCTCTATTGTTTTACACTTTAGTGGGCCAGCATCAGAAAAAGCCACTGTGGAATTTGTTGGCGGTTTTAACCGCGGGTTTTATTCCTCCGGTAAACTGGGCGCTTTTAGTGTTCGCTATTGGTGTCAGAATGTGGCGCCGTTCGCCGCAAACCAGCTCACCACAAAACATTGCGGCAAAACTCAGTCATTAATTTAGTCATTAAGAGTGAAGGCAAATTAGCAGTATGTCAGATACAACCAATGTACGGCCCTTTCATTTAGCCATTCCTGTCAGCTCTCTCGATAATGCACGGTCGTTTTACGGTGATGTGCTAGGGCTGTCACAGGGACGCAGCAGTGACGAATGGATAGACTGGAACTTCTTTGGTCACCAGTTTGTGACTCATGTAGCGCCCGATGTTGCTGGTGTAAAAAATCACAGTGGCGTTGATGGTCACTCCGTTCCCGTTCCGCACTTTGGCGTCGTCTTATTGCGCGATGACTGGGAAGCACTGGCTGAACGTGTAAAAGCCGCGAATATTGAGTTTGTTATAGAGCCCTATATTCGGTTTAAAGGCAAACCGGGTGAGCAGGGCACCATGTTCTTCTACGATTATTGCGGTAACGCGCTGGAATTCAAAACCTTCAACGACGACAGTCAAATTTTCGCAACCTAAGTTGTGAAATAGCATCGACTATTGGCGCAGCTTTGTATCTTCCGGCTGTGCCGCAACGTTACCGCCACTCAGCACCAAGCCAACTCGTTTGCCTTCAAACAGCGTTTTATTTTGTATAACGGCAGCTAAAGCAATAGCCGACGACGGTTCCACAATAATTTTCAGATGATGCCAAATCAGCTGCAGGGCGCTTAAGGTGTCTTCATCCTTCAAGACTAATATATCGCTGATACGTTGCTGAATAATGGCAAAAGGCAATTCGCCAACTTGAGTCAGTAGGCCATCGCACAGGCTTTTCGCAGGTAATGCCGACTGCCGCTCTCCGGCTTTCAATGACAAGAAAGCGTCATTTGCTAATTCCGGCTCCGCTCCGAACACTTGTATTTCGGTACCGTCACAGGCAAGACAGGCGCCTGAAAGCAGACCTCCGCCGCCCAGTGGCGTTATTACCGCGTCCAGTGCGTCCGTTTGCTCCAGTAACTCAAGTGTTGCTGTGCCCTGACCGGCAATAATGTCGGCATGATCATAAGGCGGTATAAAGTGACTTTCGCCTTCTTTTTGCCACTTGGCAACAATAGCTTCACGCGCGGCCATACCCGGTTCAATATCAGTAATTTCAGCACCACCGGCTTCAATATTTTGCCGTTTTATTGTGGGAGCATTAGTGGGTACGCCGACTTTTACTTTTACACCCAAAGCTTTACCTGCATGAGCTAATGCCGCACCATGATTGCCCGAAGACACCGTAATAACCCCTTGCTGGCGCTGCTCCGGGCTAAGTTTAAGTAGCGCGTTAGTGGCACCACGGAACTTAAAAGCCCCGGTACGTTGCAAATTTTCACATTTGAAAAATAATTCGCAGCCCAATTGCTGATTTAAAGCAGGGTTAGTCAGCACAGGCGTCTTGACGGTGTAGCTATTGATTCTCTGCCGGGCTTGCACAACATCGGCATGGCAGGGGAGCGATAACTTCGGCATAATACGGACCCTTAACGAATAAAACGACACAGTGATAAGCATACACTGTCTGGAGCCGGAACGTGAGTCAACTCGATACCTTTCAGCGCATACGCGAACTGCCGCGTGAACAGCAAATTGTTATGGCGTTATATTTGTGCGAACGCATGGTTCCTAATTACGACTTCTTTCATCAGTTAACCGGCTTTGGTGACAGCAAACCCTTGCATGGCACCTTAAATGCCTGCTGGGATTGGGTGGCCAACCCGAAGAAAACCAAAGTGAATTTTGCCCGCTGGCAGGAAAAAGTCGACGAGCAAACCCCGAGTGAATACGGACACGATATGTTGGGTGTCTACCCGGCAATGGATGCCTGCACAGCGTTGAGTACGTTGTTGCAGGGGCTGCTGGACGATAACGCGTCTAATTTTCTGGATGTGGCAAAAATATCACAAGCCAGTGTGGCGAAGTTTATCGAACTCAATGACGCCGAAGAAGTGGGAACCGAGCAATTAAAAGAACACGTTCAGAACCATGAATTAATGGAATACGAAGTTGCTATTCAGCAGGCTATGCTCAACTTTCTTGAACAACAGCCTGCGGTAAACAAGGCTTTGGTAAGCCAGTTAAAAATGATGCTCAAGGACGAGGGGGTGTCGAACCTTGGTCTGGCTTTGGACGCTGAAGAATAGACAGCCAGGCGAAAATGCCAAAGGCCAGAATTTGCCAGCTGTCGCCTTTGCGCCAGGGAAAGACCTCTTTCATGGTGGCAACAAAAATACCAAGCAGCAGCAGGTGAGTAATAACCATAACGGCTAATAACAAGCTCAGCAAACCAATGGACTGGGTGCTGAGTTCGCCGTTTGCCCCTGCAAGCAGAGCAAAAAGACCCAGCCAAATAACGGCAAAAACCACTTTGCCGGCAACAATAATAACTTTCATGCTATGTCCTTAGTCAGTAAGCGAAAGCAAACTTGCCCGTGAGTTTTCTCCTTGGTCACACGCCAGTTTGCGGGTAATTTCAATGGCCATTCCTTTTCTGTTTCCAGATACACCTGATTGTCGGCGGCCAGCCATTTACCTTCATCCAGCAGTTTCAGCGTTTTATCGGCCAGTCCTTCACGAAACGGCGGATCGATAAAAACGATGTCGTATGCTTCAGCGGATTGAGTTTGCAGCCAGTCGAGCGCGTTATGAGTAATAACATCAATGTTTTCGCTGCTTAACAAGGTGACATTATTCTGTAACTGCTTGCTGACGGACTTTACCGCTTCTATCAAAGTAACCTGAGCCGCTCCGCGCGATGCCGCTTCGAAACCTAAGCTGCCACTGCCGGCAAATAAGTCCAGCACCCGGGCGTCGGTAATGTCCCACTGTAGCCAGTTAAACAGAGTTTCGCGTACTCGGTCTGTGGTGGGTCGTAAACCGGGGCTGTCGGCAACAGGTAAACGCCTGCCGCGCCATTGTCCGCCAATAATCCGATAGTCGCCGCTGGCGCTTGTCTGGCGTTTTTGTCTCACTCTGTGGCTTCCTTCATTCAGACCGTCGTCAGTTTGTTAACAGCATGGTAAACTAAAGCCTATAGTTTAACGATTCCTGCGTGTCAGTTCCAAGGAAACCAATATGTCGATGTTTTCGCTGTTTAAGAAAAAGCGTAATGAAAAGGCACCTGAGGCCGAAGAGAAAAAAGAAGATGCGGTAGTAGAAGAACAGGAGCAGCCAGAGCCTGAATCAGAGTCTGAGCCTGAATCTAAGCCTCACGACGAGCGGGAACCAGAAATAACCGAGACACGCGAAGAGTTGCCCAGTGCGGCGGAAGACTGCGCGCAAGTTACCGCTGAATCACACGCGTCGAAATACGCACCAGAAGCGAAGGAAGCCGCTCAGCCTGAGTCGGTTACCGAACCTGAGCCCGCAGTTGAACCAGAGCCAGAGTCAAAAACTAAACCAGAAGCTAAACCTGAACCAACCGAAGTCGCGCCGAAAGAGAAGGGTGAGAAGAAAGGTTTCTGGGCACGCCTGACTCAGGGTTTACGCAGAACTTCCGGGTCTATCGGTTCAGGTCTTATTAGCGTATTCCGCGGTAAGAAAATTGACGATGACCTGTTCGAAGAACTCGAAACTCAGTTACTCATGGCGGACCTCGGCGTCGCGACCACCACCAAAATTATCGATAACCTGACTAAACAGGCCGACCGCAAACAACTAAAAGATGCGGAAGCTTTGTACGAGTTATTACAAGAGCAGTTAGCTGAAATTTTAAAGCCCGTCGATAAACGTCTGGAAATACCTGAGTCCGGCTCACCTTTTGTTATTTTAATGACCGGCGTCAATGGCGTGGGTAAAACCACCACTATTGGTAAGCTGGCTAAGCAATTTAAAGCTGAAGGTAAGTCGGTAATGCTGGCCGCCGGTGATACCTTCCGTGCGGCGGCGGTAGAACAGCTGCAGGTGTGGGGCGAGCGTAACGACATTCCGGTTATTGCTCAGCATACCGGTGCTGATAGTGCATCGGTTCTTTATGATGCGCTGCAGGCCGCCAAAGCACGCGATGTTGATGTGCTTATTGCGGATACAGCCGGGCGCCTGCAGAATAAAGCCAACTTAATGGAAGAGCTGAAAAAGCTGGTTCGGGTCATGAAAAAACTTGACCCGCAAGCGCCTCACGAAGTGATGCTGACGCTAGATGCCGGTACCGGTCAGAATGCTATTAGTCAGGCGAAGCTTTTTACCGAGGCCGTAGGCGTTTCGGGTATTGTGATGACCAAGCTCGACGGTACCGCAAAAGGTGGGGTGATTTTCGCGGTCGCAGATCAATTCGCCATTCCTATTCGCTATATTGGGGTGGGTGAAAGTTTAGAAGATTTACGGCCTTTTGTGGCAAAAGACTTTATCGCGGCGCTATTTGACCGTAACGTAGACGAATCAGAAGAAACAACAGCGAGTTAAAGATGATCCGCTTTGAGCAAGTCAGTAAAACCTACCGTGGAGGCCATCAGGCACTGAGCCATGTCGACTTTCACGTAGAACCGGGTGAGATGGCCTTTTTAACCGGTCATTCCGGAGCGGGTAAAAGTACGCTGCTCAAACTGATCAGTTTAATGGAAAGGCCAACCGCAGGCCGGGTACTGATTAACGGGCACGATTTGCGAAAGATTAAGCCTTCGCAAGTGCCTTATGTGCGTCGTGACATTGGTATGATTTTCCAGGATCACCGTTTGTTAATGGATAAAACGGTGTTCGATAACGTTGCGCTGCCACTTATTATTGAAGGCTACAGTGTTCAGGAAGCGCGAAAGCGCGTTGTTGCCGCGCTGGAAAAAGTCGGTATAGCCGACAAGGTGAAGCATTATCCACAGATGTTGTCCGGCGGTGAGCAGCAACGAGTAGGTATTGCCCGCGCTATTGTCACCAAGCCACCCTTGCTATTGGCTGATGAGCCCACCGGTAACCTTGATCCTAAGCTGTCGATGGAGATTATCCGCCTGTTTGAAGAGTTCAATAAAGTGGGTGTTGCTGTGCTCATAGCGACCCACGACCTGGGCCTCATTGCACGCTTACGCTACCGTACTTTAACCCTAAAAGACGGGCGTATGATTAACGATGGCCTGGAGGACAGTGAACTATGAGTTTATTGTTCCGTAACCGCAGTATAGAAAAGGGCGCAAGTAGCCGCGGACGTTTGCCCTGGTGGCGACGTTTAATCATGGTGCCGGTGCATCATGCTCAGCAAGCCATCGCCAGTTTAGGCGAACTGTGGCGCAATCCGTTTGCTTCGTTTATGACCATGGCGGTGCTGGGGCTGAGCCTGACTTTGCCGTCATCACTGTATGTTTTAGTGAAAAACACCACCAGTATTGCTGACAACTGGCAGGAAGCCTCGGAAGTCACCTTGTTCTTAAAAAAGGATCTGCAGCAATCTGAGGTCGACACATTAAAAACGCAAACCGAACTCTCAGAAGGCGTTGAATCGGTTCGCTTAATTCCTAAAGAGCAGGGCTTGCAAGACTTTAAAGAGCAATCAGGCTTTGGTGAAACCCTGGACTACCTTTCGTCGAATCCGCTGCCGGATGTGCTGGTGGTTATTCCGGCTGAGTCACATCGCTCGCCGCAGCGGGCAAAGGAGCTGTTAAACCGGCTGGAAAAACAGCGAGAAGTGGCTTACGCGAAAATGGATCTGGAGTGGCTTAACAGGCTGGAGGGTATTCTCAATTTAATTGAAGATATTCTTGGAGCCCTGGCAGTGGTGCTTTGCCTGTCGGTTGTTCTTATTGTTGGTAACACCATTCGACTGAACATTTTGTCTAAGCGTGACGAAATTATGGTGATGAAGCTGGTGGGAGCTACTAACGCCTTTATTCAGCGCCCTTTTTTATACACGGGCGTTTGGTACGGAATTATCGGCGGGTTGGTGGCCTGGTTGGCAACCGCCTTATTGATCTGGTGGGTTGAAAGTGCCGTAGTAGATTTAACCGAACTTTACGAAACGCCGTTTCAATTAAACGGTCTGACGTTAGGCGAATTATTGATTATATGGTTGATTGCCGTTGGCCTGGGTTTAGCCGGTTCTTACTTGGCTGTAAGACGTCATATACAGAGTATTGAGCCTGAATAAAATAGGGTTGCGAAAGCCATAGGCTTAGTTATACTAAATCACCTGATCGACAACGATCATAATGGAACTTTTAGACTCTAAAAGGGTCTTAGAAGCTGACTGAAAGGCAGTAATTTAAGTCGGTATTTTAAGTAGAGGTTGTTAAATGAGCACTGAATTAAACACCATGGCATTATCGGTTCCCCAAGGGGGAGGACTGGACGGGTATATTCAGTCAGTCAACCGTATTCCTATGCTCACCGCCGAAAAAGAAAAGGCGTTGGCAACAAGACTTTATGAGAACAGTGACCTCGATGCTGCGAAAGAGCTCATCATGTCGCATCTCCGCTTTGTGGTGCACGTAGCCCGTAGTTATTCAGGTTATGGTCTGCCGCAAGCCGATTTAATTCAGGAAGGCAATATTGGCCTGATGAAAGCCGTTAAACGCTTTGACCCATCTGTGGGCGTGCGTTTGGTGTCATTTGCTGTTCACTGGATTAAAGCAGAAATTCATGAATACGTGCTGCGTAACTGGCGCGTTGTAAAAGTGGCAACCACAAAAGCACAGCGTAAGTTGTTCTTTAACCTGCGTAAAATGAAAAAACGTTTAGGTTGGTTTAGCCAGAAAGAAGTTGAAACTGTTGCCGATGAGCTGGGTGTCAGCACGAAAGAAGTGCTGGAAATGGAATCCCGCATGAGTGCTCACGACCAGGCCTTTGAGCTAAGCTCCGACGACGATGACTCGAAAGAAGGCAGTGCCTACTCTCCAGCGATGTATCTGGAAGACAAGCGTTCCGATTTAGCGGCAGAAATTGAAGCCGAAGACTACGAAAGCCATACACAGCAGAAACTGCTGGGTGCTATGAGTCACCTGGATGAGCGTAGTCAGGATATCGTTCAGTCGCGTTGGCTGTCTGAAGATAAAACCACGCTGCATGACTTAGCAGCAAAATACGAAGTATCGGCAGAACGCGTTCGTCAGCTTGAACAGAACGCGATGAAGAAACTTCGTCTCGCAATGAGCTAAATGAAGTGCCGCATTGGTTGCGGTGCTTGCTGCATAGCTCCTTCTATTAGTTCTCCCATCCCCGGCATGCCAAATGGCAAGCCGGCGGGTGTGCGCTGTGTCCAACTCGACGATGATAATTTATGCCGGCTGTTTGGTAAGCCCGAACGTCCGGCCGTGTGTGGAGAGTTTTCAGCGGATAGAGAGATTTGCGGTGAAAGCCGCGAGCAGGCAATTATTTTGCTGACGTCACTGGAAGAAGATACCCGTTCTGGTTAGTCGCCTGAGTTAGCTCAGAAACGAACACCAACTCAATTCCCTGCTTTTGCAATTCAGGTAAATGCTGCTTAAGAAAACTCAACGTCTCGGGGTAGGGGTGACCAATGCCAATGGCCTGACCGTCTCGCTTGGCTAAACGAAGCAACTGGTCAAACTGCTGTTGCAGATAATTTTGGTCAACTTCGTTATCAAGAAAGACATGGCGGCGAGAGGTCCTGACTCCAAACTGTCCGGCAATTTGTTCAGCCACACTAAATTCCGACGTCCGACTATCAATAAAAAAGAGTTTGCGGGCTGCTAATGTTTCCATAACAGCTTGCATGGGCATGGGTAGCTGAGTCAGCTTACTGCCCATATGGTTATTCACTCCGGTCACGTAAGGAATCGAGTCGAGAGCGTTAACCAGCTGCAGCTTTATTTGCGCGTTGCTCATGTCGGCGGTGACCACACCCGGACCGGGCCGGTCGTTTTCTATTGCTTCCATTGGCATGTGTAAAAGCACTTGCTTTTGCTGGTGGTGTGCACGTAATGCAAAAGCCCGGGCGTAGGGCGTGTATGGCAGCACGGCGAAACTGACATTGCCCGGTAAAAGCGCCGCTTTTAAGTCATTCTTGTGATTACCTATGTCGTCAATAACAATAGCTATCTTGCCGGCAGAAACCGGAGCTGCCAAGCAAGTAAGTAAAGCCAGAGTCGCAATAAGGCGTCGCATCAGCGTATCCAGTTACTTGGGTTTTGCGGACGCCCCTGGTGGCGTATTTCGAAGTATAACGTAGGGCTGTTACGCGAGCCGGACTGCCCCATAAGTGCAATTTCCTCGTCTTTGCGAACTTTGTCACCAACGGCTTTCGTTAATGTCTGGTTGTGACCATAAAGGCTCATGTAACTTTGCCCATGATCAACCACAATGACTAAACCAAATCCGCGTAGCCAGTCTGCGTATACCACCCGGCCATTAGCAATTGAGCGAACGGGCTGTCCGTTACTGCCTTCTATTAGAACGCCTTTCCAGTCAACCGGACCTTCTCGGCGTTGACCGAACACCCGCTTTACATCGCCGTCACTTGGCCAGCGTAATTGGTTTTTGACTGACTGTAAGCCAACCAGTTGCACGTCTTTTTGTTGAGCCAGAGCGTTTTCTATGGCGCTCAATACCTGCTCCAACTGATCCCGGCTTTGTTCCAGTTGTCCCACGCGTGAACGATCTTTACGTTGTTGCTGTTGCAGCTCCGCTAACTTTTCTTCCTGACGATGTTGTTGTTGCTCAAGCTGAGAACGCTGTTCTTCCTGTTGCTGCCGTAAAGCGGCTAATTGGTTTTGCTGCTGTTTTAACTCTTCGGTAAGTGCAACAATTTCCTGCTGCGTACTCTTAATGACCTTAATTTCTTCAACTCTTGCGGTGTTGAAGTACTGGTAATAACTCAGCATTCTTTCGAATTGACCGGGATCCTGCTGGTTTAACAGCATTTTTAGGAAGTCATGGTCGCCGTTCATATAGGCGGAAACGAGCTGATCTTCTAATAACGCCATTTGTTGCTTCTGCTTTTGCTGAAGTTCTTTGCGCTTACGCTCTGACTCAGCAATTTCAGCATTGACGCTATCGAGCTTAGTTTGGGTTTTACGCAGTGAGCCGGCGACTTCTGCTGTTCTTATTTCCAGGTCGCGGAGCTGTTGCTCGGTTGAGCTTAGTTCCGCGTTACGCTCGTCTATGGCCTGCAGGCGTTCTGCCAGTTCTTCTTTGACAGCAGCTATTTCGGCCTCCGTAGAGGCTTTGTCGTCTTCACTGTAGTCCTGAGCTACTGCCGGGTTGACCAATAACCCCAGAACAATCAGCAAGAACACCGGTAGCGGCATGAGTTTGTCCTATTCCTGCTCTAACAACATGAGCGGGGTGCCGGTCATTTCGTCAGGCTGCTCCATGCCCATTAAATGCAAAATTGTGGGTGCGACATCGGATAAACGCCCATTTTGTGCCTTAGCGGGACGACCAACATAGATGAAAGGAACCAGCTCATTAGTGTGAGCTGTGTGCGCCTGGCCGGTTGTTGCATCACTCATTTGCTCAGCGTTGCCATGGTCTGCAGTTATCAGGCATTCACCACCAACAGCCTCTAAAGCCGATACCACACGGCCAACGCTGTGGTCGACAGCTTCACAAGCCTTAACGGCCGCATCGAAGTTGCCTGTATGGCCAACCATGTCGCCATTAGGGTAGTTGCAAATAACCACATCAAAGGCTTGAGACTCAATGGCTTCAACCAGCTCATCAGTGAGCTGTTCCGAGCTCATTTCTGGCTGTAAGTCGTAAGTTTTCACCTTAGGAGAGGGGATTAGAACGCGCTTTTCTCCCTCAAACTCCTGTTCGCGGCCGCCGCTGAAAAAGAAGGTGACGTGTGCGTACTTTTCCGTTTCTGAGATGCGTAATTGCGTTTTGTCATGTTTAGATAACCACTCACCCAGCACGTTATTCAATGGTTCCGGCGGGAAGGCACAAGGTGTTTTTAATGTGTCGGCGTACTGAGTCAGCATGACAAAGTCGCTGAGCTCGATCCGTGGTCCGCGGTCAAAACCGTCGAAATCATTATCAATAAAAGCCTGAGTCATTTCGCGGGCGCGGTCGGCACGGAAGTTCATAAAGAAAACAGAGTCACCGTTTTTCAATGGTGCAGGTTGGCCAATGACGACCGGAGTAACGAATTCATCGGTTTCTCCGCGCTCGTATGCGTCTTCTAATGCGTCTGTGGCATTCGGTGAAGTAACCCCGGAGAGGCCGTGGTAAATTGCTTTGTAAGACTGTTCAATGCGTTCCCAGCGCTTGTCTCTGTCCATGGCAAAGAAACGACCGTTTAAGGTGGCGAAACGGCCTTTACCCAAACGGGCAAATAAAGCTTCAAAGCGCTCAATAGACGCCAGGGCGGATTTTGGCGGCGTGTCCCGGCCATCTAAAAACGCGTGCAAGTAGACATCATCTGCACCTTGTTCGATAGCCATTTCTACCATAGCGACCAGGTGGTCTTCGTGGCTGTGTACGCCGCCCGGAGACAACAGACCCATAATATGAACGGCACCATTAGCTGTTCCGGTCTTATTTAATGCGTCACACAGTACAGTGTTGCTGAAAAAGCTGCGGTCAGAAATAGCTTTACTGATGCGGGTAAAATCCTGGTAAACGATGCGACCAGCGCCCAAATTAACATGACCAACCTCCGAGTTGCCCATTTGGCCGTCCGGCAAACCAACTGCGCCCCCTGAACCATCGACTAAACAATGAGGGTATTGCTTCCATAAACGATCCATAACCGGTGTATTGGCTTTTGCAATGGCGTTATCCGGTGCATCTTCACGGTAACCCCAGCCGTCAAGAATCAACAATACCAAAGGTTTTATCGTAGGAGTCATAATGGGCCTCATTGCTCGGTGTTTTCGATGATGAAATTAGTCAACATTCTACTCGATTTCCGGAGCTTACGCATCCACCCAAGATTTTTCTGGCAACTGAGATTTGTACAGGTATACTCTTTGACCGCTATTTTTTTCTGTTACCCACGATTACTGGTAGGTCTTATGCAAGAACTTTTTGAATTTGTCAGCCGCAACCCAATGATGAGTGGCGTGTGGGTTGTTCTGTTAATCGCATTAATAGTGACGACGATTCGCTCTGCTATGTCGCCGATGAAAAGCCTGCAGCCGCAAGAAGCAACGGTTTGGGTCAACCGGGGTGATGGCGTATTCGTCGATATCCGTAATAAAGACGAATTTAAGAAAGGCCATATTCACGGATCGGTGTCATTACCGGCTGAAAAAATCAAACAAAAAGAACTTTCAACTATTGAAAAGTTCAAAGAAGCCCCCATTGTGATAGTCTGTGCAACAGGAATGACGGCAAAATCGGCTGCCAGCCAATTAATCGCTGAAGGCTTTAGTCAGGTGGCTGTGCTGCAAGGTGGTATTAACACATGGCGCAGTGCTAAATTGCCGGTTTCGCAGAAAAAATAATAAAATTCGTCTAAAACTTAAAATGAATAGGAAGTAAAATCATGGCTGAAGAACAGCAAGCAAACGGCGCGGCCGCTGAAAACCAACAACAGCAACCACAATTCGCAATTCAGCGCATTTACGCGAAAGACATTTCTTTTGAAACTCCAAGCTCACCGGCTATTTTCCGCAAAGAGTGGAAGCCAGAACTGAAGCTGGACTTAAACGTAAAACACGAAAAAATTGAAGACGGTGTTTACGAAGTGGTGCTCACTCTGACCGCAACCAACAAGGTTGAAGACGATGTAGCATTCCTGTGTGAAGTACATCAGGCAGGTATTTTCACTATCGGTGATGAAATCCAGGAAGGTCAGTTGGCACACATGCTGGGTTCTTTCTGCCCGAACATTTTGTTCCCTTACGCTCGTGAGTGTGTTTCAAACCTTGTTAACCGTGCGACTTTCCCACAGTTGAACCTGGCTCCTGTTAACTTTGATGCTATTTTCCAGCGTCACATGCAGCAGCAAGCTGAACAGGCTCAAGGCCAGCAAACTGCTGACGCGTAAGCGATACGATAATGCAGACACCTCAGGTGACAGTGTTAGGGGCGGGCTCTTACGGGACCGCCCTTGCTATTTGTTTCGCCCGTAAAGGCATAGCGACTACGCTGTGGGGCCGGGACGCCGATAAAGTTGCGATAATGCAGGCTGCGCATGAAAACGAAGAGTATCTTCCTGCCTGCCCTTTTCCTGAGTCCTTAAGTGTAACGGCAGATTTAAGCGAAGCATTGCATGACGTAAAAAACGTCGTCGTTGTGGTTCCCAGCCATTCTTTCTCGTCTATGTTAGAGCAGGCGAAACCTTTGTTAGCGAAGCACGCTCGCGTAGCCTGGGCAACTAAAGGGTTGGAGCCCGATACAGGGCGTTTACTGTATGAAGTAGCAGAAGACATTCTCGGCGAAGAACATCCGCTGGCGGTATTGTCAGGTCCTACCTTCGCGATTGAAATGGCAAAAGGGTTACCAACGGCTATTTCAATGTCATCGACCAACAAAGCTTTTGTCGATGAGCTTTCGGAGCTTCTGCATTGTGACCGTTCCTTCCGTGTTTACACCAATAATGACTTTATTGGGGTACAGCTGGGCGGGGTGGTGAAGAATGTGATTGCCATTGGTGCCGGCATGGCAGATGGCATTGGCTTTGGTGCAAACGCACGAACGGCATTAATTACCCGTGGCTTAGCGGAATTGACCCGACTGGGTCTGACATTAGGTGCTAAAAGCGATACTTTTACCGGTATGGCCGGGCTGGGGGATTTAATCCTGACTTGTACCGACAACCAGTCGAGAAACCGTCGTTTTGGTCTGGCTTTAGGTCAGGGGAAAGACGTTGAGCAGGCCCTGAAAAGTATTGGTCAGTCGGTTGAAGGCTATCGGAATACCCGTGAAGTGGTTGCTCTGGCCAAACGCTATGACGTTGAAATGCCAATTTGTGAGCAGATATATGCGGTCCTTTATGAAGGCAAAGAACCGCAGCAGGCAGCTATTGATTTATTGAGTCGTGAGCGTAAAACGGAGTGACCCGTTTTACACAGTAACCCGTTTTACGCACTTATTAGCTGCTGTTCCATGACTTGCCATTGAGCCGATAAATGTTCTGTTGGCAAACGTTTGAAATTAGAGCGTACGAACTGACTGATTTTTCCATCGGCGTAGCTTAGCAATAAATTCGCCAATACGGCTTCATCAACAATAAAGCGTTGCTGTTCCCGCATCGCTTTTTCCCGCAATACCTGCTTTATTGAGCTTTCTATACGATTAAAAAGGTCTTCCATACGACCTCTTAAGCGGTCGTGTTCGCCCATAAGTGCATCACCCGTCATTACTCGTGTGATACCAGGGTTACGCTCAGCGAAGGTTAATAAGAGCTGCAAAATAGCGTAGCAACGGGAGAGCGTATTCTTCTCCTCGTTCATGATCATGTTAATGCGGGTGAGCAGGGTGTCTTCAACAAACTCAATAAGCCCTTCAAACATGCGCGCCTTTGATGGAAAGTGACGGTATAAAGCCGCCTCCGAAACACCTAAGTTAGCCGCCAGTTTTGCTGTTGTAATACGCTGACCCGGGCTGGTTTCCAACATTGCCGCCAAAGCCTGTAAAATTTCCTCACGACGGTTACGTTTTTGTTCTGCCATGCTTGTAACTTTCCTTATTTGAGAGGCCGGAATTTATTGTAATTCGGTTTATGAGCGGCCAGAGTGACCGAAACCACCTTCACCGCGGTCGGTTTCGTGAAACTCGTCGACAACGGTCATTTGCGCCTGTACAACGGGTAAAATCACCAATTGCGCAATGCGGTCGCCAGGTTCTATGGTGTAGGCCTTGTCGCTGCGATTCCAGCACGAAACTTTAAGCTCGCCCTGGTAGTCTGAGTCGATAAGTCCAACTAAATTACCCAGTACCAGGCCGTGTTTATGGCCCAGGCCTGAGCGAGGCAGAATAGTTGCTGCGTAGTTCGGGTCACCAATATACATAGCAATACCGGTGCCAATTAACTGGGTTTGTCCCGGTTCTATGGTTAATGGCTGATCCAAACAGGCGCGCAGATCCATTCCGGCAGAACCCTGGGTGGCATATTCAGGAAGCGGAATAGACTGGCCAATACGTTCATCTAAAATTTTTACTTCGACTTGCGTCATGGAATTCTCACTTTCTTTTAATTAGCCCTGATTTCAGGATTTGTATTATCAAAATAGCGTTTGGCTATCGCATCAATAATTGCAATGGCCATGTCATGCTTGCTCATCGTCGGAAGTGACTGCTCACCATCCTGACTGAAAATAATGGCGTTATTGCTGTCGCTGTTAAAACCCAGACCGGTCTGGCTAACATCGTTAGCGACAATCATTTTTAATTGTTTTCGTTCCAGTTTACGCAGCGCGTTAGCCTTTAAATTTTCGGTTTCGGCTGCAAAACCAACGGTAAACGGCGGTTTCTCTGAACTGGCTACTTGTTGCAGGATATCCGGGTTTTGCACCAGCTTAAGTTGCGGAGGCTCGTCATTCTGCTCTTTTTTGATTTTTTGTGAGGCAATTTCGGCAATCCGATAGTCCGACACGGCAGCACAGCCAATAAAGACATCGCACTGCTGCAGTTGCTGCTGTACCGCGTTAAGCATTTGCTCGGCAGTTTCTACGTCAATTCGCTGAACGCCGGCAGGAGTCGCCAACTGCGTCGGTCCGGAAACCAGAATAACGTTAGCGCCGGCATGAGCGGCAGCCTCTGCTAACGCATAACCCATTTTGCCGGAGCTGTGGTTACTGATATAACGCACAGGATCAATGGCTTCGCGAGTTGGGCCAGCAGTAATAACAAAGGTTTTTCCTTGCCAGGTTTGTGGCGTTTTAGGCTGTTTCTCAATTAACGCCTGTACAATCTGGGTTGGATCGCTCATGCGGCCATAACCGACATCGCCGCAGGCTTGTTCACCACTTTCAGGGCCTATCATTTGTACGCCCCGGCTTAGCAGAGTTTCAATATTCTTCTGCACGGATGTTGCCGCCCACATTTGTTGGTTCATTGCCGGAGCAATGACAATAGGTGCCTTGCTGGCAAGCACCAATGTACTGAGTAAGTCGTCAGCAAATCCGTGCGTTATGCGGGCAATGGTATTCGCTGTGGCTGGCGCAACGAGAATGATATCGGCCCAGCGAGCTAGCTCAATATGGCCCATAGCAGCTTCTGCTGTCGGATCTAACAAATCATCGCTGACCGTAAAACCTGACACGGCTTGTAAGCTAAGTGGGGTTACAAAAGCTTTGGCACTGTCAGTCATTACCACACGAACTTCTGCGCCCTGCTCACGCAAACGGCGCACCAGGTCAGGTGCTTTATAGGCGGCAATGCCACCGGTAATACCTAAAAGTATGTGTTTGTTCTGCAACTGTGCCATGCGAACCCCTCTGTGTTAATTCGTGTAAAGATAACATGAGACCCCGTTACAGGGTAGATGGTCGTTATACTTCTCTCTTTAGAATTAAGGAGAGAGTAATGAGCGTCAAGGAATGGCCTGTTTCGGAACGACCCAGAGAAAAACTGCAAAATCAGGGAGCAGAATACCTGAGTGATGCGGAATTATTAGCCATTTTACTCGGTAGTGGCAGCCAGGGACAGGACGTTGTCGCTTTTGCTCGGCATTTATTGAATCAGTTTAACGGAATAGGGGCGCTGCTTACGGCAAAGCCGGAGCAACTTTTAGCCTGTAGTGGCATTGGACCTGCACGAGTGAATCAGTTGCAGGTTGTCATGGAGCTATCAAGAAGGTACCTGAAGTGGCAGCTGGAACGTTCGGATGGCTTCACCGACCCGTCTATGGTGAAAGATTATTTAACCGCGCAGCTGCGTCATCAGGGCCGCGAGGTCTTTGCTATTTTACTGCTGGACAGTCAGCATAGGTTATTACGTTATGAAGAATTGTTTCAGGGTACAATTAACGCTGCTCCGGTTTATCCGCGTGAAGTCATTAAGTTGGTCATGCAGTACAATGCCGCCGCAGTAATTCTGGCGCATAACCACCCATCGGGTGTGGCAGAGCCCAGCCAGGCAGACCAGCGGGTGACTGAGCGGGTAAAAAAAGCCCTGACTTTAATCGATGTGGCGCTGCTGGATCATTTCGTTGTTGGTGCCGGCGATCCAATTTCTTTTGCGGAGCGCGGATTGTTGTAGTTTTGTACTGGCAGTTTGATTAAAAATCACGTAAAATCCGCCCCGAACGATCGATAAGGATCATATTTCCGTCGTATTAGCTTGATTAGAAGGGCTGTTTGCTGTATAAAATGCGCCCTCGGATTTATAGGCAAGGTCACGTTGGGCGACAGGCGAGCTTGCAGCAATTTTGGAGTAGAGACATGTCACAAGTATGCCAAATTACAGGTAAGCGTCCGGTAGTCGGTAACAACCGCTCGCACGCACGCAATGCGACTAAGCGTCGCTTCCTGCCGAACCTACAATCGCACCGCTTTTGGGTAGAAAGCGAGAAGCGTTGGGTTAAGTTACGCATTTCTACTAAAGGTATGCGTATTATTGATAAAAACGGTATTGATGCGGTATTAGCGGATCTCCGCGGCCGTGGTGTTAAGGTTTAAGGAACTCAATTATGCGCGATAAGATTCGTTTAGTGTCATCTGCTGGTACGGGTTACTTCTATACCACAGACAAGAACAAACGCACCATGCCAGAAAAAATGGAGATCAAAAAATTCGATCCAGTGGTTCGTAAGCACGTGATCTTCAAAGAAGCTAAAATCAAGTAATTGGTTCTAAAGCTTACAAAAAACCCAGCTTCGGCTGGGTTTTTTATTGCCTGACTTTTACGGTTAGCGCGGTGGGTCCACAATGCCGGAAATACTGGCATTGATGCGGAACCAACCGGTAATGCTGAAGCGGTCTCTTTCTGAACGTAGTACTTCATGCACAAAACGGTCACTTAAAAATACCACCAGGCGTCCTTGTTTGGGCAGTACGGTTTCCAGCACTTGACCTTTATTGCCATAAATAACCAGTTGCCCGCCATCGGTTTCTTCCCATTCGGGGTTCAGGTAAAACACCGTGGTCAACACGCGGTTACTCCGGCCTTTAAATGCATCCAGATGTTTTTTATAGAAAGCCCCTTTCGGGTAATGAGCCAGGTGGCACTCGTAATCGAACAAGCCAAGAAACAACTCGCGGTTAAATTCATTGCGCAATTGTTCCATAATGGCCAGGTAATCTTTGTGGCGGGGCTCTTCCTGAGTTAACCAGTAAATGCGGTCGTTGCGTACCATGGTATTAATGGTTTGGTTCTGTTGACGGCCAATGCCGGCCAGATTCCAGTGCTGGGCCGGTAGTTGCTGAGCGTAGTGGTACAGTGCCCCAGAGCGCTCCGGCTGGAGAAAATCATCGATAATGCAGTAGCCTTGGTCGGCGACTTTGTCGATAATATCAGATAGCACCATAATGCAATAAAGCCCCGTATTTTGTTGTCGCGCGAGAATATAGGGTATTCTGTTTCTAGTAACAAGAAGTACAGCAACAAGAAAATTATTCGTCAGGTTATCACATAGAGCGGAAGCCAATGAAAGTGAATGAGAAGCGAAAAATATTTGGGCTGACTATGACCCGCAGAGCGTGGAACAACGTTCTGGTTTACGCCTTATTAATTATTATGGTGGTGTTCTGGTATGTCGCGCCGCCAGTTAAAGAAGAAGCAGAGAAAGATATTAAGGATGAAGCCTCACCGGGTGAGGTTATTGGTTTGATACCCGATGATGGCAATTTAAGAGAGATACAAATTGATGAACTTCGGCTGGTTCTTGAGGAACAGAAATGGCAGTGCCAGACTCCATGCCGCCTGTCCGAAAAAGCCGCTGAAAGTGTGGTAGAGAACTGGCTGGCGTTGACTATGGAGCCAACCAACCAGACAGCAGAAAATTTAATCACTGACGTTTATTTTCGTTTTGCCGGGGGAGAGGAAGCGCGTGTCGAGCTGTACGCCGACCCTGAGTTGATAATTCGTCTGCCGAACCAACAGCAGAATTTTCGCGTAAAAGAATTCACTGCCAGTCAATTACTGGGTCATTAAGGAAGTCTGAAGTTTATGCCGGAATTACCCGAAGTTGAAGTCAGCCGATTAGGCATATCTCCGCACATCGAAGGTCATAAAATCACGACCGTTCAGGTTCACGATAAGCGTCTTCGCTGGCCGGTACCGGAAACAGTGCATCAGGTAGAAGGCCATGTTTTGCGCTCGGTAAGTCGCCGTTCAAAGTATTTATTGCTGCAGACGGATAACGGGTGCCTGATACTCCATTTGGGCATGTCGGGAAAGCTCAGAGTGGTGCCGGCTGAAACCCCGCATTACAAACACGACCACATTGATATCGAGTTTGCTAACGGACAGACGCTCCGGTTAAACGACCCGCGCCGCTTTGGCGCTTTGCTTTACAGTGAAACCGATGTGACCGGACATGAATTGCTCAAACAGCTAGGTCCGGAGCCGCTAACAGAAGCCTTTCATGTTGACTATTTATTTGAGCGCTCGCGGGGGCGAACGCAGTCGGTAAAAACTTTTATTATGGACAATAAAGTTGTGGTCGGTGTTGGCAATATTTACGCCAATGAAGCTTTATTTAAAGCCGGTATCAACCCCAAACGCGCGGCTGGTAAAATCAGTAAAGCACGCTACCAAAAATTAGTGCCACTCATAAAAGAAACTCTGGCAGGCGCTATAGAAATGGGCGGAACGACGCTAAAAGATTTTACTCAAGTAGACGGTAACCCCGGTTATTTCGCGCAAAAACTTCAGGTTTACGGACGTGGTGGCAAGCTTTGTATGGTATGCAGTAAACGGCTGAAGGAAATTCGTCTGGGTCAGCGCAGCACAGTGTACTGCACCCATTGCCAGCGCTAGTTTAGCGCTTCACTGCCTTTAATAACTCACTGACAAAGCGTTCCGGTTCGGAGATAAACGGAGCGTGTGAGCTTTTATTGAATATTACCGCGTCTGAGTCAGGTGCCAATGCTGAGATATCCGCAATAGCGCGCTCAGGAACCAGACTGTCCAGGCGTCCGTAAAAACGGGTAAAGGGCACTTCAATATTCTTCAATTGCTGGCGCAGATCGGCGGTTTGCAAAATGGATAACGCCTGTTTAAGCACACCCGGGTTAGGCATGGGTTTGGCAAATATCAGTTGCTTTACCTGCTTCACTTGCTCACGTGCATCGTCACTTCCCATAGCCTGAATGGCCAAAAAGCGTTCAATGGTCTTTTTAAAGTTTGTCTCCAGCTGCTGCTGAAACTGCTCCAGAATATCTGGTTTGATGCCCGACCAGCTATCACTTTCCACAAAGTGAGGCGATGAGGCCACGGTATTTAATGAAATGACCCGTTCGGGGTAACTAAGAGCCGCCTGCTTAGCAATAAGCCCACCTAAAGACCACCCCAGAAGATGAAAACGCTCGGGCAGGACGGGCATAATTTGTTCTACAAAGCCTTCGAGCGAAACTTCGCTCATCGGCGACCATTCGGAAAGTCCAAAGCCGGGTAAGTCAACACATTGAAGTTGGAAGTTTTCGCTTAAAGCAGGCACCACCGGCTGCCAGATATTCCCGTTCATGCCCCAGCCATGGAGTACAACAAAAGGCGTTCCTGTGCCACTGCATGTTACCGATAGGCTCACTATACTCACTTTCCCAAATTTGTTATTTAGGTGACTATGCTAGCGTTTTTCCGAAGCCTCGCCAATGCTTTTGAATTAGGTACTTGCTGGAGTTGTGGTTGCGCGAGTGTTACAGCTACGGCTTTGTGCTCATACTGCGACGAGGCGTTACCACGTTGGTATCCACGTTGTTGTCAGCACCTGTCCGATATTGAGCAGCATCTCACCGCAGATCAAAAGCGGTGCCGCTATTGGTATGGTGCGTTGCGATGGGAGCCGCAAGTGCAACAATTGATGACTCTGTTTAAATTCCGCAATAAGGCTGAGCTTGCTCCTCTACTGGCTACTCAGCTGGCGGCTCATTTGCGACTTTGCTACCAGGGGCAGCCCATGCCGGACTGTATTGTTGCGGTGCCAATGACGCAGCACGCCTGGCGCCAACGCGGGTTTCACCAAACTGCATTATTGGCACGCTATTTGTCTGCTGTACTACAGTTGCCTTACATTGCGGGTGGCTTACGTAAAATACGTTCGGTGCCTATGCAGCATATGGCGTCGCAGTCCGCTCGCTGGGAAAACAGCAAGCGAAGTCAGTTAGCCCTTCACGATTTTAGTGGTAGTACGGTGGCTGTTGTTGATGATGTACTCAGTACCGGAGCCACCATGATGGCCGCCGCCGATGCCCTCTACAAAAAAGGGGCCGCAGCCGTGGATGCCTGGGCGGTTGTCTATAACCAACACGACTAGAAACTGAAGGGTATCTCGGTTACACTATACCTTAGTAATTTACTCAGGTATAAGCCGTGAGGTTAGTATTTATGATTCGTATTTCAGAAGCAGCGCAGTCCCACTTTCAGAAGCTATTAGCGGACCAGCCAGACGGCACGTGTATTCGTGTTTTTGTGGTTAATCCGGGAATGGCAAATGCCGAGTGTGGTGTTTCTTATTGTCCGCCAGATTCCGTTGAGCCTGACGACGAACGTTTACCGTTTAACGGCTTTGATGCTGTCGTAGATTCAGGTAGCGCTCCGTTTTTGGAAGACGCAGCCATTGACTTTGAAGAGCAGGAAATGGGGTCTCAATTAACTCTGAAAGCACCAAACGCGAAAGCCCGTAAGGTTGCTGATGACGCACCGTTAATTGAGCGTGTAGAGTATGTGATTCAGGCTGAGATAAACCCGCAGTTAGCGAGTCACGGTGGTCAGGTTATGATTGCCGAAATTACCGATGACGGCGTGGCTATTTTGCAATTTGGCGGTGGCTGTAACGGCTGCAGCATGATCGATGTCACGTTGAAAAACGGCATTGAAAAAGAATTGCTTGAACGCTTCCCGGAAGAAGTGACCGGAGTTCGTGATATAACTGATCATGAGCACGGAGAGCACTCGTACTACTAGACCTTTCGACTATACAACTTTGTATTGTTCGATTTTTTAGTGTTAAAAATATGTGATCCCTTGCACGATCTTCACTCGTAACGATATTTGCCTAATCAATACGAGGAAATTAATCATGCAAGGGATCAAAAAGTTTGGTGTCCTGGCGACATCTCTATTATTAATAACGGGTTGTGACTGGTTCGACAGCGACAATGACGATACTACCACAACTCCACCTGAAGCTGAATCAAGCTTCGTTCGTGTCCATCATACCTCAGCTGACTCACCTAACGTTAATGTATTAGCAGGTGACGCAGCGCTATTAGAAAATGTGCCTTATCACACCTCTTCTGCGGTTTTAGAAGTTGATGCCGGTGACTATGACATTACGGTTCAGGGTATTCTGCCTGATGAGACTACCGTCGATGCCATTGGGCCTGCCTCTTTAACTTTCGCTGCCGATACGCGTTATGAAGTTTTCGCCGTTGGTCAATTGGCGGATGAATCTCTGGAGCCGTTAATTATCTCTAACCCGGTATCTGATGTAGCAGGCGGGGAGAGTCGTATTCAGGTTGTGCATGCCGCCTATGGTGCGCCGACAGTTGATGTTTATTTAACGGCTCCGGATGCAGACTTAAGTGCGGCATCACCTGCCCTGACACTTGCTTACGGTGAAGACAGCGGCCAGGTCGACGTTGAAGCCGGTGACTACCGCATTCGCTTAACCGGTGCGGGTGACGATGCGGTTGTCTATGACTCAGGAACCGTTAGTCTTGCAGATGGCGGTGATTACATCATTGCGGCAACCAACAATGTGGCGGCCAATTCGGATAATTCACCGGTTACTCTGCAGATAAGCGACGGTGAGTCTACCACTTTAGTACATGACGCCGACGTTGGTGCCGATGTTCGTGTTGTGCATGCCGTGGCGGATGCACCGAACGTTGATGTCACATTAAATGATGCAGCAGAAGCCCAAGTGCAAGACCTGCCTTTCCAAAGTGCAACTGGGTACTTAAACCTGGAAGCCGCTGAGTACAGTGTTGATGTTGCTGCTGCGGGCGGTGATCCGGTTGTTATTGAAGATGCCGCTCTTGCTGTAGAAAACGCAATGAGCTATTCGGTTTATGCGGTTGGTGAGCTGAGCACTATTGGCTTACAAGTACTGACTGAAGAGCGTCGTCGGGTCACGACTGAAGCGAAGGTACAACTGGTTCATGCCGCACCCAGTGCCGGTAATGTTGATATCTACGTAACCGCAACAGACGACATTAGTGGCGCAGACGCTGCCTTTACCGATGTTCCGTTTGACGCAGAAGGTCTGGTGAGCACAGGTAATGTTGCTTTAACACCAGGTGACTACGTGGTTACTGTAACGGCAACAGGTACGCAGGACATTGCTATTCAGACGCCTGTACTGACATTAGAAGGCGGTGGCATCTATACGGCAGTTGCGGTTGATGCAACTGACGGAGGTTTGCCACCACAGCTTATCCTGATGGATGATCTGGCGAACTAAGGTATTTGAACCAGATTGCCTGGGTAATACCACGCATGAATAAAAAGCCGCTGAGAGCTAACCACAAACCGTGGTTCTCCAGCGGCAATCCTGCCCACCACAACGGTAAAAAGCCAATGACAGCACTGAGTATCATGGTGTTGCGCATACCACGGCTTAACGACAAACCGATAAATACACCGTCAAACCAGTAACTCCAGTGAGCCAGTAGCGGCAGCACTATTATCCAGGGTAAATAATCTTCAGCAACCCGGATAATTTCAGGAATATCGGTAATCAGACGAATAATTGCACTGCCTGCCAGAGCGAAAACGAGCGTATAAACCACAGCAAAGAGTGACGACCAGAGCAAAGTAATTTTGCACCAGTAACGGATTTTATCGTAACGTTTTTGACCTTTTGCGGCTCCGGCAAGAGCTTCCACGGCATAGGCAATGCCGTCTAACCCCAAAGAGATTAGCATCAGGAACTGCATGAGTACGGCGTTAACTGCCACCATGGTACTGCCGTAGCGCGTCGCGTAGCCTGTCATTGTGGCCATACACAGCTGCAACACCAGGCTGCGAATAAAAATATTACCGTTAACACCTAAAAACTGACGCAGCTGCTGAAATTTGAGCTGCCAGTGACGTAAGTGCCAGCCCAGTGCTCGGGCGATCCAGTAGAAACCGACAATGGCGGTTACCCACTCGGCACTTAACGATGCCCAGGCGGCGCCTTTTACATTCAGTCCAAAGCCAAGAATGAGTATCACATCCATAACCACATTCACGGCGTTGGTAATGATTACCAGGAGCATGGCTTTGCGGCTGTTTTGCCGGCCTAACAATACGCCCAGAGCAACCAGCGTTATCAGCGAAGCCGGTGCTGACCATAAGCGAATTTCGATGTAATCGCGGGCGTAGCCTTCGAGCTCTGCAGAAGGGGCGATAACCCACATGGCTAAGTCATTAATTAACGGGCTGGCAACCGCTATTAAAACACCTAAACCCAGCGCAATAACAATGCCGTTGTTAAAGTGCTGGCGCTGAGCATTTATGTCATCGGCTCCGTAGGACTGGGCTATATAGCCGGTTGTCGCCATGCGCAAAAATACCGCCAGCAGATAAATAAAACTGACCACCATGGCACCAACGGCAACGGCGGATAAGTAGATAGCGTCCGGCAAATGACCTATGATGGCAGTATCGACCAGACCGAGAAGCGGCGCAGCAATATTGGAAATGATCATTGGCAGGGCAATCGCAAAAACGCGGCTGTGATCAGACAATGAAAATCCAAACAGCTTGTGCATAACTATCCTTAAGTAAACTCGGTTAATAACGGCTTTTATACTTTATCAGGAGTCAGTATGAAGATGTTGAACAAAATGACGTTGAGTGCCGCATCGGGTTTATTGCTGGGGTGCTCACCATTGGCTCAGGCTGGCAGCGCCGATAGCGTGGTGGTGCTGCAGTACCACCACGTCAGTGATTCAACTCCCGCCGTAACGTCAATTGACCCGGAGACGTTTCGAGAGCATCTGCAATACCTGCAGGATAACAACTTTAACGTTATTGATATTACCGTCGCGCGCGATGCCATTGAAAAAGGCGAAGAACTTCCTGAAAAAGCCGTTGTTATTACCTTCGACGACGGCTACCAAAACGTCTATGAAAACGCTGTAAAGGTTCTGGAAGAGTTTGAGATGCCTTATACGGTGTTTGTTAACCCTGAACTCATGCGTAAGCACAGCGGCCATTACATGGGCTGGGAAGAACTTAAAGAAATTCAGCAGAACGGCGCTACCATTGCTAATCATGGACAGACTCACGCACACCTTATTCGTAAGCAAGAAGGTGAAAGCGATGAAGAGTGGCAGGAGCGTATGCGTTACGATGTAATTACGGCACAAGAAGCCATTGATGAGAACTTAGGCGCACAGCAGAAGTACTTTGCCTACCCTTACGGTGAGTATAACAACGAATTGCGGGCTTTACTGGATGAATGGGGCTTTCTGGCCTTTGCTCAGCATTCAGGCCCATGGTCCAAATGGAGCGAAGATACGGTTATTACTCGCTTTCCGGCCTCGGGTATCTATGCGAACTTAAATACGCTGAAAGTCAAGTTGAATTCTAAAGCCATGCCGGTAAGTGCTTATCAACCGGAAGAGCCTTTAGTCGCACATGATAATAAGCGCCCAACTATTAGTGTGACGCTGGAAGCGGGCGATACACTGGACGATGTGCGCACCGATGCGTTGCAATGTTTTGCTGGTGGTTCAGTACTAAAGCCTGAATGGGAAAGTGATACAAAGTTTCGTGTAAGCTTAGAGCAGGACATCAATATTGGACGCTCACGCGTTAACTGTACCGCGCCCAGTGCTTCAGAATCGCGCTACTACTGGTATTCCGTAGCGCTTATCCGTCCGAACGAGTCAGGTAGTTGGCCTGATTAATCGGCGATAATGGCAAAATCTTTTTTGAGTTTATCCATGCTGACCACCGGTATTTCTCCGCGTTGGTGGTCGGCATTGAAAATCGCTTTCCGATTACCGTCCGGGTTCACCAAAATAATAGCGGCGCTGTGGTTCACCAGATAATTTTCCTCACCTTCATCGGGAATGGAATACATTAAGCCTAAATCGCGCACGAAAGGGAACAGCTCTTTGTGCTCGGCGCGCACACCGACAAAGTCGTCACCAAAGTAGTTAACGTATTGAGTTAAACGCTCAATATCATCGCGTTTAGGGTCAACTGAAATCAACCAAACTTTAACCGGTTCGGAAACCTCTCTCTGCAATTCAGGGATCACGCCCTTCAAGTCTGACATAGTGGTTGGGCAAATATCGGGACAAAAGGTATAACCGGTAAAGAGCAGGGTCCACTGACCTTTAAGCGCATCGTTTTCCACTGTGCCGGCTGCTGTGCTTTCTAAAGTAAAGGGCTTTAACGCACGAGGCGGTTCATAAACTAAGGCTTCCGGCTTTTCTTCCGGCCAAAAGTTGTAAACCGCAAAACCCGCTGCAAGGGCAATAAGAGCGGCCAGCAGTGTAACGATACGACTCATCTATTACTCCATTTATACGTAGTGATCGACCAGTAAAATGACAAACAGCAGCATGAGGTGCCAGATAGAAAAAGCAAACATGTTAAAGGCTGTCTTTTTGCTGGGCGCGTACTTCAGCTTCCAGGCGTAAGCCAGGAAAATGGCGTTAAGTAAACTGACTCCTACCAAGTAAATCATGCCGGTCATGCCAATTAAGAAAGGCATAAGGCAAACTACGGTCAATAAAACGGTGTACAAGAAAATACAGGTTTTGGTGAAGTCGATACCGTGAGTAACCGGCAGCATCGGAATTTCAGCTCGTGCGTAGTCTTTTGCGCGGTGTACGGCAAGCGCCCAGAAGTGGGGCGGTGTCCAGGTAAAAATGATCATAACCAGCAGTACCGCTGGGGCGTTAATTTCATTGGTGACTGCTGTCCAGCCCAGTAGCGGCGGCGCTGCACCTGCCAGGCCACCAATAACAATGTTCTGCGGCGTTGCGCGTTTCAAGAACATGGTATAAACCACAGCATAACCCACCATACTGGCAAAGGTTAACCAGGCAGTTAACGGGTTAACCCAGGCATACAGGGTCACAAAACCAATAGCGCCAATAGATGCTGCAAACACCGTGACTTTTGTCGGTGATAAATTTCCCTGAGGCAGTGGCCGACGCAGCGTACGGGCCATTTTCGCGTCGATATGACGGTCAACCAGATGATTAATAGCAGCCGCAGCAGCAGACATCAGGCCAATACCGGCTAAGGCCGGGACCAGGACATTCATTGAAACGAGCTCTTCAGTGGCCAGACACATGCCAACCACAGCAGTGAGCAACAACAAGGCGACGACACGAGGCTTGGTCAGCTCCAGATAGTCCCGCCAGTAAGCGTTGCGCGTTTTTGTTATATTTTTTGTGGCAACGGATTCCATAATTACAACTCCTCTACGCTTTTCTGGACAGGTTGTAATTCAACCCAACCATCGACAGTAACAACAAAGCCCCAACAGCATTGTGCGCTACTGCATTCCAAAGCGGTAATTGAAAGACTACGTTACTAATACCGAGCAGAATTTGCAAAGACAATAACAAGCCAATAACAATTAATGAGCGGCGGAAAAACTGCGACTTTGCTTTTCTCCAACATTTAAAGAGTAAAGCACAGACCACTAAAAAGGTAATAATGGCGCCAACTCGATGCATGACATGCATGGTCATGCGGTCGTTGTAGTCATGGGCACCGTACTGATAGGTATCGGCCTCTGGTATGCTAAAAGCGCCGGCAAAGTCCAGTTGTGCGGTCCAGTTACCTTCGCAAAAAGGCAGGTCAGTACAGGCGACGGCGGCGTAATTGGCTGCAACCCAGCCCCCCAGAGCTATTTGCCCAATAACAACTAATAAGGTGAAGAAAGCCAGCCCTCTGTAGCGCCTTAACTCTGAATCTCCCCCCGCAAGCCGGAACGACGACAGACGCAAGGACAACAGGTACAGCAGTGATATCACTGAAAAGCCCCCTAACAGATGTCCCATCACTATAAGTGGCTGCAAATTCATGGTCACTGTCCACATGCCCAGAGCTGCCTGGAATATGACCAGCCCCAGCAACAGGGTGGGTAATTTTACCGGCGTAGGGTAATGGCTATAACGGCGGCCTTTAATCCAGGCGATGATAGCAATAGCCAGAATCAGTAAGCCTAAGGTGCCGGCAAAGTAGCGGTGCACCATTTCATTCCAGGCTTTGCCCTGCTCAACCGGGGCATCTGGAAATCGAAGTTGAGCCTCCTGAATGTGCTCTGCCTGAGAGGGAACACCCAAAAAGCCGTAGCAACCCGGCCAGTCCGGACAACCCAGGCCAGCCTCAGTCAGCCGGGTAAATGCGCCAAGAACAATAACGACAAAAGCAAAAAAAACGCTAATTTTTACCAGTAAACGCATGTGATTTTCCTACCCAATTCTGGACAATTTAAGCAGTTTACGAAGATCCGCCAACACGTTTTTACCTTCCGTTATCATCTGCTCTTTATCCGAGTGAGTTGGGTAATAAAGCATAACGTTGTGCATAGGATCGATTATAAAGACGGTGTTTTCCGGCAGTTCGCTTAATTGTTCAATGAGCTGCGGTGTTACCAGTTGCGTAATGTGAGGTGCGCTGTGATTAAACTCTGACTGTGCATTCTCGCTTTGGTGAAGCACCACTGGAGTCAGGCGTTCGGTGTCTTTACCAATAGCCACGTCGACCTGATTCATAACGTACAAGGTATTTTCACAGGTTGTGCCACAGTTTTTGGGCGCGACATAACCCAATTGCCAGCCTTCCGGTAGTTGGTCGGTTTGTTTATCTAGGGTTATAGGCGGCTGCAGCAGGGTGCCTTTATTGGTGCCCGCTTCATACCAGTTCTGTGACAAAATCAGCCAGGCCGCTAGTAACGGGACAATAAAGGCAACGAAAACAATAATAATGGCGCGTCGAGAGCGATTCAGGGAGCTCATCGGGTCTCCTCTTTTTTTGGTTGTTTATTCAGTTTTATAACAGCAAATAGGAAAATCACCAAGCAGGCAATTGCCAGTGAGAACCACTGAATGGCGTAACCCTGGTGTTTTTCCGGTGACATTACCTGAGGTTTCCAGTCGCGGCTCCAGCCCATAGTTTCTGGCGACTCAAGTAAAAAGGTATAATCGGTTAATGACATATCGAGTTGTTTAGCTATGGCGTTCGGCTGAAACTCCTGCACCCGAATTTTGCTATCAGCTAAGTCGGTCTCGTAAGTGTTATTCACAAATTGATTGTTGGAAGGAAAGTACAGAAAACCGTTCAGCCTATGCTGGCCTGAAGGCATATTCACTTCCGGTAATGACTGTCTGGAAGCCGGTGCTGGTAGCCACCCCATATTAACCGGAACATAATTTTCAGACATTGCCTGTGGCTGGAACAGCGCAATTACCTGATAACCAACGGTGCCGTCTTGAATTTGGTTATCGAGAAGGAAAATGGGTTGTGGAACAAATTCACCATTCATTTCCACATAGCGAAAGCGATCGTTTTCAGTAGACACCTCAGCCAGACGGCCGAGTTTGGTCGCATCACCGCTTGAGAGTTGTTGCTCATAGTCGCTAAACAGCTGGCGTTTTTGTTCAGCTCGTTCAAGCTGCCAAAAACCTAACTTGACCAATAACGCAATTGCCAGCAGAGTAACTAACGTAGCGACAAGAGGAAAACGTATGTTGGTCTTTTTTAAAATCATTATTGTACTGCTGTTAGCATATATGGTGGTGAACCTGTTCAGGGCGTTATTTAGTATGCTGCGGAACGACCCGGACAAACCACCTATGTCCCATTATTTGGGAAAGCGAGTGGGAGTAGCCGCCGTTATCTTTGTCATACTGATAGCGGCGACCGCCAGTGGTTTCTTACCTTTAAATCCACGCCCCTATTAACCGGGGCGTTTTCTTTTTTTTTACAGAACGTACACCACGACAAAAAGGCATAGCCAGACGACATCGACAAAGTGCCAGTACCAACTCGTTGCCTGAAATGCAAAGTGGTTATCCGGTGTAAAGTGACCTTTCAGAACCCGCAGGAACATGACAATAAGCATGACGGTACCCAGGGTGACGTGCATACCGTGGAATCCGGTCAGCATGTAAAAGGTATTACCGTATATACCTGAGTCAAGTGCCAAGCCAAGCTCTTCGTAGGCGTGAACGTACTCTGCACCTTGTAAGTACAGGAAGATACAACCCAGGATAATGGTAATGCCCAGCATGGCTGTCAGCTGTTTGCGTTTATTTTGCTCCAGACCCGTATGGGCAAAGTGACAGGTTACCGAGCTAATTAGCAGGATAATGGTGTTAATAGCAGGCAGGCCGTACCAACCCATTGCCTGAGTCTCAGTGCCACCCGGGGTGTTAACCAAAGGCCAGTGAGCGACAAACTCCGGCCATAGAACCTCATTGGTCATGGCGTTATTGCTGTCACCGCCCAGCCATTGAACGGCTATAACACGAGCGTAAAACAGAGCACCGAAGAAGGCCGCAAAGAACATCACCTCGGAGAAAATAAACCAACTCATGCCTTGCTTATAAGAAACACCTAACTGGTCGCTGTACTTGCCACTCATGGACTCGTTAATTTGGTCGCGAAACCAACCAAAGAGCATGGCGGCTATAACGATTAAACCAATGGTTAATACGGTACTGCCGTAACCATCCTGCTCTTTACTCATATCGATAACGGTGTGTCCCGCGCCCCAGGCAATTAAGCCTAACCCAACTGCGCCAACAATTGGCCAGGGGCTGGAAGCAGGAACATAATAACTCTGTTGTTCTGCCATAACGTCGTTTCCTTATTCTGTTTTTAACAGCTGAGCCATTTGCTCAGCCGACGTATTGGCTGTCATATCGTACAGCGTGTATGACAGGGTTAATGTGTTGATGTGGTCCGGAATATCCGGATCCAGATAAAATTGCATTGGCATTTCTGTATCAGCACCCGCAGCTAAAGGCTGTTGGTTAAAGCAAAAGCACTCCACTTTATTGAGGTAAAGCGAGGCTTCAGCCGGTGCAACCGATGGGATAGCCTGTGCGACCATATTGGAAGAGGTCGGGTTAGACGCTAGAAAGTTAACGACTTTAACCTCACCCGGATGAATTTTGACTTGTTTGGTTGAGGGCTCAAATTTCCACGGAATGCCCTTAGCATTCCGCGTAATAAATTGAACGTTAACCGTACGCGATTCATCGACTTCTACCTCTTGATAAACCGCGGCTTCATTGCTGGTACGGCCGTTAAAGCCTGTCACTTCACAAAATACATCGTAAAGCGGTACCAGCGCGAAGCCGAAGGCAAACATCCCGGCGACTGTCAGTAACAGTCGCTTAACCAGAATGCTGTTGTCGGGGCGCTGATCAGACATGAGTCATCACTCCACTTTCGGTGGTTTTTCGAAGGTGTGATAAGGCGCTGGTGATGGAACGGTCCACTCCAGTCCCTCTGCACCATCCCATGGCTTAGCTTCTGCTTTCTCGCCGCCTTTGACACATTTGATAACTACCCAAAGGAAGATCAATTGTGACAAACCGAAGGCAAAACCACCGATACTTGCTATCTGGTTAATATCCGCAAACTGCGTAGCGTAATCCGGGATACGCCGCGGCATACCGGCCAGCCCCGCAAAGTGCATTGGGAAGAACAGCACGTTAACGGAAATAAGCGATGTCCAGAAGTGGGTCTTCGCCAGTGTGGTGTCGTACATATGACCTGTCCATTTCGGTAGCCAGTAATAAGAGGCCGCCATGATGGAGAAAATCGCACCTGTCACCAGAACATAATGAAAATGAGCCACTACGAAATACGTATCGTGGTACTGGAAATCGACTGGCGTAATCGCCAGCATCAAGCCGGAGAAGCCACCAATGGTAAACAGAATAACGAACGCCAGGGCGAACAGCATGGGGGTTTCAAAGGTCATTGAGCCACGCCACATGGTGGCAACCCAGTTAAAGATTTTGACCCCGGTCGGCACCGCAATGAGCATCGTACAGTACATGAAGAAGAGCTCAGCAAATACTGGCATACCGGTAGTGAACATATGGTGAGCCCACACCAGGAAAGACAGTAAGGCAATGGCTGCCGTGGCGTAAACCATGGATGCGTAGCCAAAGAGTCGTTTTCGGGTAAAGGCCGGAATAATGGCGGAGATAATACCGAAGGACGGTAAAATCATAATGTAGACTTCCGGGTGCCCGAAGAACCAGAAAATATGCTGGAACATAACTGGGTCACCACCGCCTGCAGCGTCAAAGAAACTGGTGCCAAAGTACTTATCGGTCAGTACCATGGTAACCGCACCGGCCAATACTGGCATAACCGCAATAAGCAGGAAGGCGGTAATCAGCCAGGTCCACACAAACAATGGCATTTTCATGTAATTCATACCCGGTGCGCGCATGTTCATGATAGTGACTATCACGTTAATGGCACCCATGATGGATGAAATACCCATAATGTGTATTGAGAACACGAACAACGCGGTTGAATCCGAGCTGTAGGTGGTTGAAAGCGGTGCATAGAATGTCCAGCCGAAGGCAGGGCCACCACCCTCCATAAATAACGAGCCCAATAAGATAATGAAAGCGAATGGCAGAATCCAGAAGCTCCAGTTATTCATACGTGGCAACGCCATATCGGGCGCACCAATCATCATCGGGATCATCCAGTTAGCAAGCCCGGTAAAAGCAGGCATGACCGCACCAAAAACCATTATAAGGCCATGGACCGTGGTCATCTGATTAAAGAAATGCGGCTCGACCAACTGTAAGCCTGGTTGAAATAGTTCAGCACGAATGACCATGGCCATGGCGCCACCGGTCAAAAACATAATGAAGCTAAACCACAAGTACATTGAGCCAATGTCTTTGTGGTTCGTTGTAAATAGCCAGCGACCAATACCCGACGGCTTATGATCGTGGTGTGTGTCGTGATGTGTCTCTTCCACTGTAGTGCTCATCACCGTCTCCTTATTGATTCATGACTTCGTTAATATCGGCGGCCTGAATCAGCTGTCCGGTATCATTACCCCAAGCGTTACGCTCGTAGGTGATTACCGCAGCTAATTCGCGCATGGACAGCTGGCTTCCAAAGGCCTGCATAGCTGTGCCGGTTACGCCATTAACAACGATGTCTATGTGCTGATCTTTGGCTTCGGGATCCACAGAAACGCCGGAGCCCGCTAATGCAGGGAATACTCCGTTGACGCCCTGGCCGTTGGCCTGGTGACAAGCAGCACAGGTGCTGTTGTAAATTTTTTCACCGAGATCCATCAGTTCATCTTCCGACATCTCCATAGCAAGCAATTCTTGTTCACGTTCCCGTACCGCCTTTTGCTCAGCTTCTTTCTCGGTAATCCATTTTTCATATTCAGCAGGTTCTTTTGCTATAACAACGACAGGCATGAAGCCGTGATCTTTACCGCAAAGCTCTGCACACTGACCGCGGTAAATACCGGGTTCGTCGACTTTAGTCCAGGTTTCATTAATAAAGCCCGGGTTAGCGTCTTTCTTAACGGCAAAGTCAGGAACCCACCAACTGTGAATAACGTCGTCTGAAGTGACCAGGAAGCGAACTTTTCTATCGGTTGGAATAACCAATGGACGGTCCACTTCTAACAAGTAGTTTTCGCCTTTCTCAAATTTATTATCAATTTGTTCTTGTTGAGTGGCTAAACGACTGAAGAATTCCACGTCGTTCTCAAAGTACTTGTAGTGCCATTTCCACTGCGAACCTGTTACCTGGACAGTAACGTCAGCATCGGAAGTGTCTTCCATGGCAATTAAGGTCGTTGTTGCAGGAATGGCCATGCCTACCAGTATAAGTAAAGGCACAATAGTCCAGGCAATTTCGACTTTAACGTTCTCGTGGAAATTTGCAGGGTTAGGGTTTTTAGACTTCCGGTGTCGGATCATCGAAATAAACATGAGACCGAATACGACCACACCAATTACACAGCAAATGTAAAAGATGGTCATGTGGAGATCGTAAACCCGGTTACTCACTTCAGTGACACCTTGGGTCAAATTGAGACGCGACTGAGCAGCAGCCGGTAGACTCGTTAGCGCCAATAGTGCCCACAAAGGCTTCATTTTCACGTGGCTTCTCCTCTTATTCTTCAATGAGACAGCAAATAATTTCGCTAGCCTGAAATAGAAGAACAAAGAGGTAAGCAGAAAAAGGTACAGCTTCTCCCCAGAAATCGCTTTCTCTACTGACTCTTTGTTGTAGTTATCGTTGTTATATTATTTTTATAGTCGGGTAGTGCATTTATTAACGAATTTACAACCAAAGATCCAGATCAAATCAAACAAATGCACAAAAAATAGACGGATCTGTTAAAAAAAGGCTGCAAAAGCAGCCTTGGGGGATAAAACACACAAACAAAGTGGGATTAGTGCAGGTGGGATGTCAGTGTGTTTTTATCAAACAGAAAATATTGTGTTTCACTCAATTTACTGGCCATACGGGCACGCTGCCAGGTACGGTTAGAAACTGAGTCCAAATAACCGATAACCATACTGCTGGTACCGGCCAGTAGAGCCTGTTCCAGCGCCCACTCGCAGCGTTCAGCTGAGTGGCTGCGCAACCAGCGAATTTGCGATTCAGCAACACCACAAGCAATAAGCTGTTGAATCACGTCTTTGTCGCCGCCAATAACCGTTACCCATTGGCTTGGCTTTTGTTGCAAAGCCTGCTGAACAACGGGGGAGAGGTTGTCGACGTCAATTGCGTCCTGCGTGTTTTTAGCATCTAACTGGAACGATGGCGCTGTATTTTCGGCAGTCCAAAGACCTGGGTGATGTAATTTGTGCTGATGTTGAGTTTTCATAAGGTCGCTCCGTTTCTGATAACACCGACGGCAAGTCCTTCAATGGCAAAAACCTGCTCTGCCAGATTGACAGTAATGGTCGAGAAATCTTCATTTTCAGGATGAAGCAAAATAGTTTTTCCGCGCTGTTCAAAACGCTTTACAGTGACATCGTCTTCTACGCGGGCAACGACTATCTGGCCGTTACGAGCTTGCTCGGTTTTATGCACAGCCAGTAAGTCGCCGTCTAAAATGCCAATGTCTTTCATGCTCATGCCGTTTACTTTCAATAAGAAGCTGGCAGCAGGATGAAATAGAGACTCGTCAATTTTGTAATGACCTTCAACGTGCTGTTCGGCCAGCAAGGGCTCCCCGGCTGCAACCTGGCCAATCAACGGTAGGCCATCAGCGATGTCGTAGTCATCGGCTACAAGACGAATACCGCGCGACATACCGGGTAAAATTTCAATAACCCCTTTGCGTGCCAGAGCTTTTAAATGCTCTTCTGCGGAGTTGGCAGAACGAAAGCCCAGCTTATGAGCTATTTCTGCACGCGTTGGCGGCATACCGGTGGCGTGTAGGTTATCCTTAATAAGTTCAAGGATTTCAGATTGTCTTGGTGTTAACGGGCGCATAATGTACCTGTTTATTTGTACAGTGATACTGTGAGTATATACAGGTAAATTCATTTCGCAAGTAATTTCTTGAACGACAAATTTAAACGAAGTTGGTATCCTATCTTTCTGTTTAAAACAGAGGTCTAAGTATGAAAGGAATAAGTCGCTTTTACCCAGTCTTTAAGTACCCGTTGCGTTGGTTAACACGCTTTCAGGAAATTTGGGACGGTACTGAAGAAGAGCATGAAACCACAATTGCTAAGCCCATTGTGTATGTCATGCGCTCAACGTCTAAAGCAGACTTATCCATTTTACAAAGAGCTGCAGCAAAACGAGGCCTGCCTGACCCGACCGAGCCTTTAGTGGTTGACGGTAAAAGCTATGACCGAATTATGTTCCTCGAAGAGTTTGCTGAAGAAACCTCCGAGCAGACCGTTTCAGAATTTCATCAATTGCTGACCTTACACAAAGACAATGCAGAGCTCGACGTGCAGCTTGTTCCTGCAGGTGTGTTCTGGGGACGTCAGGCCGGGCAGGAAGCCAATGCCGGTAACGCTATGACAGGGGATCTTGATAACCCGGGCCACTGGCGCAAGTTTTGGTTGGTGTTGTTTTCTGGTCGCCAGGTTTTACTTCGTTTCTCGCGAGCTGTCAGTCTGGGCACAATGGCACATGACCATGGTACCGATATGCGCATCGCCCATAAATTGGCGCGAGTTGCACGGGTGCACTTTGTGCGTATGCGTCACGCTGTTGCCGGTCCTAAGTTAAGTCACAGAAAAGAACTAATGGCAGCACTGATTGATACCCCTGCCTTAAAAAAGGCTGTAGCAGATGAAGCCCGGGGTAAGAAAATCAGCGAAGAAGCAGCGCGTAAGCGTGCCTTATCTTACATTGATGAAATTGCAGCGAATTACAGTTCGACCTTAGTTCGTGTACTTGACCGCTTTATGACCTGGATGTGGAACCGTATTTATAACGGTATTCATGTCAAAGGTGGCGATACTATTCGAAGGTTGGCACAACAAGGGCATGAAATTATTTATGTCCCTTGCCACCGGAGTCACATGGATTACTTACTGCTGAGTTATGTGATTTATAAAGAGGGACTGGTGCCGCCGCATATTGCCGCAGGGGTTAATCTTAACTTCTTTCCTGTTGGGGGGATTTTCCGCCGTGGCGGCGCGTTCTTTATTCGCCGTAGCTTCCGGGGTAACAAACTGTATTCAGCCGTTTTTCGTGAATATTTGTGTTGGCTGTTTCAAAAAGGCTACCCGGTGGAATACTTCAGCGAAGGTGGCCGCTCCAGAACCGGCCGCTTATTACCGCCTAAAACCGGTATGCTGGCAATGACCGTTCAGGGCATGCTGCGAGACCAGCAGCGTCCTGTGTCGCTGGTACCCGTGTACCTTGGCTATGAGCACATTATGGAAGTGTCGACCTACCTGAAAGAACTCAAAGGTAAGGACAAAGAAAAAGAGTCGGTATTTCAAATTCTGAAAACCGTGACAAAACTAAAGAACTTTGGACAGGGTTTTGTAACTTTTGGCCAGCCCATCAACCTGAAACACCATTTAGACAAAAAAGCACCCACCTGGCATCAGTCTGTTACCCGTGGCGCGCAGGAGCCTGAGCGACCTAACTGGCTTAACCCGGTGGTAAATGGTTTAGCGGAGCAAGTAATGCAGGGTATCAACGATTCAGCGGCCGCCAACAGCGTTAACCTGACCGCTTTGGCGTTACTAAGCTCTGAGCACCATGCGTTATTAAAAGAAGAGCTTTTAGCGCAGTTAGAAGTGTATCTGGGGGTTCTGCGTGAAGTGCCCTACAGCAATTTAGTGAGTGTTCCTGAAGAAACGCCGGAAGAATTATGGCAACAGGCTCTCAGGACAGACAAGTTCACCGTCAGTAGTGACACCATGGGTGAGGTAATTTCACTGGAGCGGATGTCGGCCATTGCGATGACTTACTATCGCAATAATATACTGCATATGATGGTTGTGCCGGGCATTGTGGCTTCCATTATTATGGCGAAAAAGAAAGTCAGCGTAGCGGAGATAGCGGCACGCACTCAGGCAATTTATCCTTCGCTCAAGGCGGAGTTATACCTAAGCCACAATGCGGATGACCTTCCTTTGTGGACAGAAGCCTTAGCAGAGGAACTGGCGCGGCAAAATCTGATCACACTGGAAGACGGCATCTGTACTATTGCGCAGCGCGAGAGTGCCGAGTGGTATCGTTTACGCTTATTAGCTAACAGTGCCAGTGAAACTCTGCAACGTTACTGTATCGTGCTGGAGCTGTTGCAACAGGCGCAGCCAATTATGCGTGCCGACCTGGAGAAGCAATCAATTACGCTGGCTGAGCGTTTAAGCTCAATTCACGGTATTGATGCGCCGGAATTTTACGACAAGAAAGTCATGTCGACGTTGATCGCCAGTTTAAAACAGCAAGGCCTGGTGGAAATTGACGACGACGGTCAGCAAATTGCTGCGCAACCGGTAGGTGAGTTAAGCGATCAGGTAGATGAGCTTATCGATGGTCCGGTACTGCAGACCATTCGCCAGTCGGTTGAGCACTTTGTTCAACAGTTAAAAGCACCAACCGATGACGAACAAAAACAGAGTGACTAGAACCAGTAGTGCAGCGCTAAACCAATAGCGAACACCATGCCTACATAGTGGTTATGCAAAAAAGCCTGGAAGCATTTTCCGGGCTCTCTGTGCCGTATCAGCCAATGTTGGTATCCGAATAGAAGCAATACCACGGCTAAACCCAGCCAGGCCCATATTTCGGCGGATAATAAATAAAGCACCCAGGCCAGCAGCGCCAGAGAGGCGAACTGCATAAGGCCAATGGCCAGGCGATCAAACCGGCCGAATAAAATAGCGGTGCTCTGCAGCCCAATCTTTAGATCGTCCTCGCGGTCAGCCATGGCGTACTCGGTATCATAAGCCACGGTCCAGATAACATTGGTCAGGAATAATAGCCCGGCGATTAACCACTGCTCAGATTCCAGTGCAGTAAAGGCCATTAAAATACCAAAACTGAAGGCAATACCGAGAACTACTTGTGGCAGATGAGTCCAGCGTTTACAAAATGGATAAAGCGCGGCGACACCAGCGGCAAAAAAGCTGAGCATAACGGTCTGGGTATTAAGCTGCATGACAAGACCAAAGGCAATTGCTAACAGAGCAATAAAGCCTATCATGGCCTCCGTCGCCGATATTTTACCGGCAGGAATAGGCCGTTGACGAGTGCGGCGAACATGGCCGTCGAAGTTACGATCAGCAAAGTCATTAATAACGCAGCCGGCTGACCGCATAACAAAAGTTCCCAGCAGGAAGATAACCACAATACGCATGGGAGGGTTACCGGCACCGGCTATCATCAGTGCCCAAATAGTGGGCCAGGCAAGTAGGTAGGTGCCAATAGGACGGTCTGCTCTCATTAACTGCCAAAATGGGGCTAACTTTTGCATGCTAACTCCTTTTATTGCGACGAAAAGTTTCAGACGCTGAATACAGTGACGACGGCTCAAGGAATATCTCACTGACCAACAACTGTTCGCCCGCGGTTGAAAACATTCTTCGTCTGCCAAGCAGCGCGTGGTCCTTTTGAAACCATCGCTGGTTCAATTGTGCAACTGGGTGATCACCACCAACCGCTGCAACTTCTATATCGCCGCAGTGTAAATCGCTGCGGGCAAACAAGGACTCACCCAGTGACTGATTGCCAAGCTGTTGTAAGTTCAGCGTACTGGCTTGCTCCGCGCTTGGCGAAAACAGACTTCGGGCAAAAACCCACGGCTGCTTATCACAGTATAGTAGAACTTCACGAACTACGACGTTGAAGTTAAGGTTAAGTCGTTGCTTTTCTTCAGGGGTAGGCTCCAATACCTGCTGACCCAGTAATTTTACCGAAAAATTTCCACCGACTTCTTTCAGACGTTGCGTTAACGAACCTTCGTAAAGCAGCCAGTCGGCCTGCTCAGCTGTTAACTCGAATTGTTGTGGGGGCGACCACTGCAGCGCTTCGCTAACCGGAAAAGCGGGTGTTGGATAAAACTCTGTTGTCATTTGTGTTGGCGTTATTAAGCTCTGTCGCTATGATAGCAGAGAGAATTTAATTGAACAGCAATCGGGCCGGGTAGGGCTATGAAACTTCTGATAACAGTAGTAGCAAGTATTTTTCTTTGGTGCAGCAGTGTTTCTTCTGCCTCAGCACAGGATGTCTCTTACTATGGTTTTGAACCGGACATCACCACGAATTACCTGAAAGAAGGTAATGATTACCGGCTTGGGTTTATTCGAGTCGCCATTGAAGTGATGGTGCCAGACCCCAGCTACATTAGTGTGGTTGAGCATCACGCGCCGTTATTGCGCAATGCTTTTGTCTCAATTTTAAGTACCGCAACCGAACGTCAGGTCAGGACGATGACCGGCCGTGATCAGTTGCGCTTAAAGTGTGTGGAGCGAGCTCAGGAACTCATGCAGCAGGAAACGGGTAACCCGGTTATCCGCGATGTTATTTTCACTAAATACATTTATCAGTAGAGTTGCCGCATTTTAGGGTTTAACCAACGCACCACAAAGCCGGCAAAGCAGCCGGAAATGAGTCCGGCTAAGTGCGCCTCGTTGGCCACATTGACCCACAACATGTCGGTGTAGCCAATGACCAGCCAAAGCAGCATAAAGATAATAAGGCCCGGTGGTAGATAAAGCGGGGTTGGGCGGTTAAAGCTGTATACCCAGCAAAAGCCAAGCAAGCCATAAACCACCCCTGACAGGCCGCCAAAGTTAGGTCCATTAAATAAATACTGAATAACGTTGGCGGTAATGCCACAAAATAACAGCAGAGCCAGTAACCAGGAGAACCCGAGAGAGCGCTCAACTCGTCCACCCAGATACCACCACCAGAACAAGTTAAACACCAGGTGCAGCGCCGTAAAGTGCATGAGTACCGGGGTAATAAAGCGCCACGGCTGCTCATAAGGCAGAGCTGAAAAGTAGATGCTGATTTTTAGCGTATCCAGAATGGTTTCCGGGTACATCTGAATGGCTGCAAATACCAGCAACGTCAATACCGCAACAATACGCGTTAACCAGCCACTTTGTTTCAGTAAACTAAAAGACAAAGAGGTTGAATGCGATGCCGTGGCAGCCTTCTCCTGTACCGGTTCAGCGGCTAGCTCCGGGTTATCTTTAAACTGTTGAATCAATGTCTTAGCAGCGGCTTCATAGCTGCTTTGGTGTAACCACAATTCCAATTGCTCACCGCGTTCAGTAACGCTGACTGGCATGCCTTGCTGACGTAGATACTGATACAGCTTGTGCATCCAGTCTGAGTCGCGGCTGCTGAGCAATCGTCGCATGGTTTAGGTCCTTTCAGTGTGTTCAGGAAAAGACATGGACCAGGCCGTATAGCCGCCGTCCATGCTGTGCACATCGGTGAAACCGTTGCCTGCTATGTAGTCAGCGGCGCCCTGACTGCTAATGCCGTGATAGCAAACCACAATCACTTTTTGGTTTTTATCAACTGAGTTCAGGAATTGCGGCAGGTTGCTGTTATCCAGGTGTTGAGAACCCGGAATATGCCCCGCAGCAAAAGACTGCGGGTCACGGATATCAACAAAAACCGCTTCGTCATTTTGCCAATGCTCAACGGCGATGGGTAATTCCATTAGCTGATAATTGCTCATTTACCTATTAGTCCCAGTTCAGTATGACTTTGCCCGACTGGCCTGAAATCATGGTTTCAAAGCCTTTCTCAAAGTCATCTATGGGCATTTCGTGCGTTAATATCGGTGAAATATCCAGTCCTGACTGCAGTAAGCTGGCCATTTTGTACCAGGTTTCGAACATTTCACGACCGTAAATACCTTTAATGACCAGGCCTTTGAAAATGACCTGATTCCAGTCAATGGCGACGTTCTCTGGCGGAATGCCCAGCATGGCGACCTTGCCGCCGTGGTTCATAGCTTCCAGCATTTGTGAAAACGCTGACGGTACGCCTGACATTTCCAGACCCACGTCAAAGCCTTCTTTCATGCCCAGCTCAGTCATGACGTCAGACAGTTTCTCTTTGCTAACGTCCACTGCGCGGGTAACGCCCATTTTACGAGCTAAGTCCAGACGGTATTCATTTACGTCAGTAATAACCACGTGACGCGCGCCCACGTGACGGGCAACGGCTGCTGCCATAATGCCGATAGGGCCGGCGCCAGTAATCAGTACGTCTTCACCCACCAGGTCAAAAGCCAGAGCGGTGTGAACGGCATTGCCGAATGGGTCGAATACCGCTGCCATTTCGTCAGTGACGTCATCTGGCAGTTTGAAGGCGTTTTCAGCCGGCAGTGCTAAGTATTCTGCGAAAGCGCCAGGGCGATTTACGCCAACGCCATAAGTGTTACGGCACAAATGACGACGGCCGGCACGACAATTACGACAGTGACCACAGGTAATGTGGCCTTCGCCGGAAACGCGGTCACCAATTTCAAAGCCACGTACGCCATCACCCATTGCGGCAACTTCACCCACGTATTCGTGACCCACTACCATAGGCACCGGAATGGTTTTCTGCGACCAGTCGTCCCATTTGTAAATGTGAACGTCGGTACCACAAATGGCGGTTTTCTTAATTTTAATCAGCAAATCGTTGTAGCCACACTCGGGCTTTTCAACGTCGGTCATCCAGATGCCCGGTTTTGCGTGCAATTTTGACAAAGCTTTCATTCTTTACTCCTTAAATCACACCCAGCTCTTTACCAATGCGGGTAAAGGCTTCAATGGTGCGATCCAGTTGTTCGCGTGTGTGAGCCGCCGACATTTGTGTGCGGATACGGGCTTTGCCTTTAGGAACGACAGGGAACGAAAAGCCGATCACATAAATATCTTCTTCTAACAGGCGGTCCGACATTTCTGAGGCCAGTTTGGCATCGCCTACCATGACCGGAATAATAGCGTGATCCGCGCCGCTCAAAGTAAAGCCGGCTTTAGTCATTTGCTCACGGAAGTAGCTGGCATTTTCCCACAGTTGGCTGCGCAGCTCATGGCCTTCGGCCAGCATATCCAGTACACGAATCGATGCCTGCACAATGGCTGGCGCTACTGAGTTAGAAAATAAATAAGGGCGTGAGCGCTGGCGTAACCAGTCAATCACTTCTTTCTTGCCTGAAGTGTAACCACCAGATGCACCGCCCAGAGCTTTACCTAAGGTGCCGGTGATAATGTCGACACGACCCATCACGTCGCAGTATTCATGCGTACCTTTACCGTTCTCACCTAAGAAGCCAGTGGCATGGCAGTCGTCCATCATCACCAGCGCGTCGTATTTGTCGGCCAGGTCGCAAATGCCTTTTAAGTTGGCAATAACGCCGTCCATAGAGAACACACCGTCGGTAGCAATTAATTTGTGGCGTGCGCCATCCGCGTCAGCTTGTTTAAGCTGTGCTTCCAAGTCTTCCAGGTTGTTGTTTTTGTAGCGGTAACGCTTGGACTTACTCAGACGAATACCGTCAATGATGCTGGCGTGGTTGAGCTCGTCACTGATAATAGCGTCTTCCGGGCCCATTAGGGTTTCGAATAAGCCACCGTTCGCATCAAAACATGATGAATACAAAATGGTGTCTTCAGTGCCTAAAAACTCGCTCAGTTTTTGTTCCAGCGTTTTGTGAATGTCCTGAGTGCCGCAAATAAAACGGACAGAAGCCGTACCGAAGCCATGCTCGTCCAGGCCCTGTTTGGCGGCTTTAATTAAGTCCGGGTGGTTTGCCAGCCCTAAGTAGTTGTTGGCGCAGAAGTTGAGTACCTTGCGGTCATTAACCGTAATTTCCGAGCTTTGGTCCGAACTGATAATACGTTCTTTCTTGTAAAGGCCTTCGGCTTTGGTTTCGGCCAGTTGGTCGGCCAATTGCTGATAAAAGGCTGAGCTCATCTTTTTACTCCACTATTTGAAAACGTAAATTACCCTCTAGTTTACTGATGTTAGTCGTAACTCGCATCCTTAATTTGAATATCGGGCTTTTGTTTAGTGTGCACTTGCGTGTACTCTTTATTAAAAATTAAGAATGGCTCAATCACGGTTTAGGAGACGCTATGCACCGCCGAGCAATTTATCCGGGGACTTTTGATCCTATTACAAACGGCCACGCCGACTTAATTGAGCGTGCTTCAACTCTGTTTAGTGAAATTGTGGTGGGTATTGCAGAAAGCCCGAGCAAGAAGCCACTATTCAGTCTGGAAGAACGCGTTTTATTGGCACAGCAGGTCACTGAAAACCTCGACAACGTAACTGTCGTAGGCTTTTCCGGGTTATTGGTCGACTTTGCGCATGAGTACGATGCGACGGTGCTTATCCGTGGGTTACGTGCGGTTTCAGACTTTGAATATGAGTTCCAGTTAGCCAACATGAACCGGCGTTTAGACCCGAATCTGGAAAGTGTCTTTTTAACACCGGCAGAGGAAAACTCGTTTATTTCTTCGTCGCTGGTGAAAGAGGTTGCTTTACACGGCGGTGACGTTTCCGGATTCACTGACGCCCGGGTGGCGTCAGCATTAGGGCAAAAATTTTCCGGAAAACGTCCTGGTAAAAGTTAACTCGGTTTAACTAAAAGCGACGTGATAAAACACAATGCTCATTAGCACCGGGCATAAATAGCGAATATGCCAGCGTAATAAAGTTAAACCGATACTTCCCGCAGCAATAGCTTTTAAGTGGTTGCTGCGGTGCCATAACCAACCGACCACTAGCAAGTAGAACAACCCTGACAGCGGCAACTGGAACTGAGTAACTGCCGTGACAACCCAGCCAAACAGCGGCTCAAAAAACAAGATTAATAACAGCGAGAAGGTCGCGATAACCCCCAGTGATAAAGCCGTTGCCGCAGGACGTTTTAGCTCTCGTTCTTCAATGCAGTAAGAGACTGGGACTTCGGCCTGAGCAATGGTTGAAGTCAAAGCGGCGATACTGAGTAAGATAAAGAATGCGAAAGCAACGAAAGGTCCGGCTACGCCCATGCTGTTAAAGAGCTCTGGCAATACCGCAAAAATGAGCTGGCCTTCGCCAATAAGCTGGGAACCTTCACCGACCTGAACGCCCAGATGAATACCAGCGTACAAAGCGGGAATAATGAGCAGGCCAGCTAAAAACGCAATAAAGGTGTCCAGCGCAGCTACTGATAAACTTAAGCGGCCTAAATTAGCACCGGGCTTCAGGTAAGAGCCGTAAATCATCATGCCGCCCAGGCCAATAGAAAGCGAGAAGAAGGCCTGGCCCATAGCCGCAACCAAAATGCTGGTGTCGGTCATGAGACTGAAGTCGGGCACTAAGTATTTCTGCAACCCTTCGTCAGCCCCGGGTAACGTCAGCATGTAAGCAATAAGGGCAACCAGTAAAACAACCAATGTTGGCATCAGCCGTTTCGACCAACGTTCAATGCCTTTTTCCACCCCCTGAAAAACCACATAAGCTGTGGCCAGCAAAAATACAGCGGTAAAAATTAAGTCGCGGGTGAGTGAGCTGTTCAGCAAAAATTCGGCAGCAACTTCAATGCCAAAACCACGTGCCAAAAAGCCCAGAGCATGAACCAGCATCCAGCCGGCAACCACGTGGTAAAAGCTCAGCATTAAGCACGAGCCCAGTACATTCAGGTAACCCATTAGGCGACCAATGGGGCGGGCGCGACCTTCAGACAGCTGCGTTAATGAGCGAACCGGATTCGCCTGAGCGCTGTGCCCAATAAGCATTTCACTGTATAAGGCGGGTATGGCAAGTATAAAGATTACGCAAAGATAGACCAGCAGGAAGGCGCCGCCACCGTGGTTTGCCACTTGTGTCGGAAAGCCCCAAATGTTGCCCAGACCAACGGCCGAGCCCGCGGCTGCTAGTATAAAGCCAATTCGGCTGTGAAAAGAATCACGCATAAATGATCAGAAACCCACTGCTGCTTGCTTAAGTCAGGCGGGCATTCTATCGAACTGACAAAATTTTGCTCTATCTTTTTTACCGGAATCGGGTTAACATTCGCGGCCTGAAAATTGACCAGTAAACTAGCAGCAAAACAGGATGCTTTGCGCGGTGCTACTGCTGTTAACGTTAACGAACAAGACCGTAATCTCAGGAGCCTTACGTCATGCCAAATCTGGATCTGAGCCGCTACGGCATCACCGATGTCGAAGAAATCGTCCATAATCCGTCCTATGACCTGCTGTTCAAAGAAGAAACTCGCGATGACCTGCAAGGTTATGAAAAAGGAACGGTAACGGACCTTGGAGCGGTTGCTGTTGATACAGGAATTTTTACCGGACGTTCCCCCAAAGACAAATACATTGTTCGCGACGACACAACTCGCAATACCGTCTGGTGGGCTGACCAGGGCAAGAACGACAACAAGCCATTGTCGACTGAAACCTGGAATGAACTGAAAGGTTTGGTTACTGAGCAGTTGTCGCACAAACGTCTGTTTGTGGTCGACACCTATTGCGGTGCTAACAAAGATACACGTCTTGCGGTTCGCTTCATTACTGAAGTGGCGTGGCAGGCACATTTTGTAAAAAACATGTTCATTCGCCCAAGCGAAGAAGAGCTGGAAAATTTTGAGCCAGACTTCGTGGTCATGAATGGTGCAAAGTGCATTAATCCTAAGTGGCAAGAACAAGAGCTGAATTCGGAAAACTTTGTGGCGTTTAACTTAACTGAAAAAATTCAGTTAATTGGCGGCACCTGGTATGGCGGCGAAATGAAGAAAGGTATGTTCTCAATGATGAACTACTTCCTGCCGCTTAAAGGTATTGCTTCTATGCACTGTTCTGCCAACGTCGGTGAAAAAGGCGATGTGGCTATTTTCTTTGGCTTGTCAGGTACAGGTAAAACGACGTTGTCGACTGATCCGAAACGCGCACTGATTGGTGACGACGAACACGGTTGGGACGACGATGGCGTGTTCAACTTTGAAGGCGGTTGCTATGCAAAAACCATCAACCTGTCGAAAGAAGCTGAACCGGATATTTACAACGCCATTCGCCGTGACGCCCTGCTGGAAAATGTAGCCGTTGACGAAAATGGTGTTGTTGATTTTGACGACAACTCAAAAACAGAAAACACGCGTGTTTCTTACCCAATTCATCACATAGAAAACATTGTGAAGCCGGTGTCTAAAGCGGGTCACGCGAAAAAGGTGATCTTCCTGACGGCTGACGCCTTTGGCGTATTGCCTCCGGTGTCTAAGCTGACTAAAGAGCAGGCACAGTACCACTTCTTATCTGGCTTTACCGCCAAATTAGCAGGCACCGAGCGCGGTGTAACCGAGCCTACGCCAACGTTCTCCAGTTGTTTTGGCGCGGCGTTCTTAAGTCTGCACCCAACTCAATACGCGGAAGTATTAGTGAAGCGTATGGAAGCGGCTGGCGCAGAAGCTTACCTGGTTAACACTGGCTGGAACGGTACCGGCAAGCGTATCTCTATTAAAGCGACCCGCGCTATCATCGACTCTATTTTAGACGGCTCGATTGAAGACGCGGAATTTGTCGAACTGCCATACTTCAACTTAGCGATGCCAACTCAGTTAGCCGGCGTTGAAGACAGCAGCATCTTAGATCCGCGTAACACCTACGAAGACGTGGGTGAGTGGGATGTGCGAGCCAAAGACCTGGCTGAGCGTTTCGTTGCTAACTTCGAGAAGTTTACCGACACCGATAACGGTAAAGCGCTGGTAGCGGCAGGCCCGCAATTGTAAAGTCACAGTTTGAAACAAATTAAAGGGCTCGTAACACTTGTTACGGGCCCTTTGTGTTTCTAAGATAGGCGGCACATTCTAATAACAGAAAAACAACATGCGCCTTTCAGTTAATAATGTCACTAAGCGCTATCGCACGGTTACGGCGGTAGATGCAATATCACTCGATATTCAACCCGGAAAAATTCAGGCTCTGCTTGGTCCCAACGGTGCCGGTAAATCCTCTTTAGTTCGTATGCTGGTTGGTTTGACGCACCCCGACCAAGGCGAAATTGTGGTTGAGAACAACGGTCAAACCATAGACCTGACTTACCACGACTTTGCTTACTTACCCGAAGACCGTGGCTTGTATCAGGACCGCTCCATTCTCGATAACCTTAATTACATTGCCAGTCTGCGCGGACTGAAGCTGAGCGACATACGTGGCGACATTGACAGCTGGCTGGCACGGTTTGAACTGACGGATCGTAAAGACGAGCCGTTGCGTCAGATGTCTAAAGGTAACCAGCAAAAAGTGCAGCTTATAGCGACTTTGCTGCATGACCCGCAGCTGGTGATTCTGGACGAGCCTTTTTCAGGTTTGGATCCAGTGAATCAGGAACATGTGCTGACGGTACTTAGTGAGCTGCGCGAGCGCGGCAAAACCGTGGTGCTGAGTGCGCACCAGATGGCATTGGTAGAACGTTTAGCCGATACCATGCTGTTAATGAATAAAGGCCGGGCTGTTGCGCAGGGAAGCCTTCAGGAAATTCGCAATACCTTACTACCGGAACCGGTTTACCGGGTGACCACCAATGCCCAGCTTGCGATGGAAAACTGGGCGGCAGTGGAACAGATAGATTCAGTTCGTAAAGTAAACGACGAGCAGGTTGAACTGACGTTTAATAAAAATACCGACATTGAGCAGTTGTGGCCGCAGCTAGCACAGCAGGTGCCGATTAAGGCTTTTGCACCTATTCAGCCGGGGTTACATGACTTGTACCTGGACACCATACGCAAGCAAACCGGGGAGATGCAGTCATGAAAGTCAGTTACTTACAACAGTTAAAAGCTATTGCCTGGTGGGAATTCAAACGCTTTTTTAAGTGGAAGCAGGAGCTTTTTTCCATTGCGCTTTTAGTGGTAATTTTTGCGGTGAGTGCTGGTTGGGGAGCTATTACCCAAATTTTTTCCGATGAATACCAGGGTGCTATTTTCTATCAGGAAGGTAAGCCGCAGGCTTGGGAATTCAAGGCGCCAAAAGACTTAACTCTTCGTAGTGCCGGCACCATGGAAGTGGAAAAGTGGCAAACGCAGTTACCGGAAGACTTAGACACCTTGATTGTGATTACACCGGAGTTAACCGCTAAGGTTTGGGTGAAGAAGTCCCAAAGCTGGCAGCAGGAGTTACGCAGCGAGCTGCAGGAGCAGTTGCAGACTCTTCGTATTCAACAACTGTCACTGACGCCGGAAGAGCGCACAGTCATTAATGAGAAACCCGACATAACCTTTGCTATTGAAGAAAGCGAAGACGCTTCGATAGACGATGCCAGCGACGCCTCCGCCACCATGTTGCTGATGGTGATCATGGTCGGTGTTTTCACCGGTTTTGGATTGATGATGATGTCGATTACTGCCGAGAAGCAGCAACGTGTGACGGAACAGTTGCTGACGATAGTGACACCTACGCAGTGGATGGACGGAAAAATCATAGGTATTACGCTGCACAGTATTAAATCCATGACCTTTATTGGATTAATGATTCTGGGCGTGAGCATGGTGATCGCCGCCTTTTCAGAAGACGGCGGTTCGGGTCTGGACTGGGGCGTGGGAACGACTCTGCTCAGTATTATCTTTGTGGTGCTGGGGACGGTTTTAATCAACGCCATGCTGGCTGGCTTTTCGGCAACCATTGATGACCCGAATCACTCGTCACGCAGTACCGTAATGTTGGTACCGCTTTTGCCGGTGTTTTTAAGCTTCAGTGTGATTGGTGAGCCAGACTCCACTATCGCAACGGTGATGAGCATTATTCCTATCAGTTCATTCGCCATGATGCCTGCGCGCTTGCTGCAAACAGACGTTGCAGTATGGGAGTGGTTGCTGAGCCTGGTATTGCTGGCGGCCTTCGTATATTGGATGCGTAGTGTTGCCGGGCGTTTATTCGCCATGGGCATTCAATACTATGGTAAAGAACCAGGCTGGAAAGAAATCTGGCGAGCTGTCGCCGGTAAATAAAAAAGTTGAAGGAACAAAAAAGCCGGGACGCTTCACAGCTCCCGGCTTTTTATTAGAGGTATTCTTACTTCAGCTGCTCAGCGTGTGGCAGCTCAAACGATGGTTTCTCTTCGGCTTTCTCAACCAGGAAGCTATCCATCCAGCGCATTAGGCGCATGCTGTAGTCCAGCTGTGCTGCAACTTTACGGTTACCGTGGCCTTCGCCGGGGTAAAGCACTAAGCGAACCGGCACGTTACCGTGAGTTTTCAGGTAACGGTAAAGCTCCATTGACTGAGAAGGGTGTACACGGGTGTCTTCTTTACCGTGCATGATAAGAATTGGCGTGCGGGCCTTTTCTGCGTGGAAAATTGGGCTGCGCTCTAAGTACCATTCCCACTTGTCCCATGGGTAGCTGCGCGCGTGTACCGCGTGCATTTCTTTCGCAATGTCAGTGGTACCAAACTTAGATAAGTTGTTGCTGATACCGACAAACATGACGCTGGCAGCAAAGTGTTCGGTTTGCGCTGTTGCGCCCCAGGCTGATGCAAAGCCGCCATAAGAACCACCGGTAATACCGACGCTTGACTCATCAGCCAGGCCGATATCAACGAGGTGTTTTTTAGCATCGACAATGTCATCGAACTCTTTACCTGCGTAGTCGTTCTGACCCAGTTTGGAGAATTCAACACCGCGTCCGGTGCTGCCGCGGTAGTTCGGGAAGAACAGCGCATAACCTTTGGCGGCAGCGTGCTTAACCGGCGAACCATAACGGTCTAACCAGCCGTTGCTGTAGTGCGACTCAGGACCACCGTGAATCACCATCATTAATGGGTAGCGTTTGCCTTCTTCGTAGTCTGTCGGATAAACCACAATGCCTTCCAGCTTCAGCCCGTCACGAGCTTCGTAGGTCATGGTTTCCTGACGCGGCATTTCAACATCTGCCAACCACGGGTTGGAATCCGTTAAACGCTCCAAACGTCCGTTGCTGTATTTAAAGGCTTCGTTTGGATGGCTGGGGCGATGACCCGTCAGCACAAATTCTGATTTACCCGCTTCGCCGTCCAGGCTGGTGAAAATGGCTTCGCCAGTTTCTAACAGGCTACGGCTTTCCAGGAACTTAAGCGTTAACGCCTGAACTTCTGACTCCGTGCCGCGATGGCCTAACCAAATAATCTCTTCTTCCGTCCGCCAGCTAAAGTCCTTGATAGAGCCTTTGTAGTCCGGCAGAACATTACGGTGTTCTTGCTCGCGGGTGTCATAAACAAATAAGGTACCCGCAGACGGGTCGTTGTAGTCCGCCGCGCGGATCATAGCTAAGTAACGTCCATCTGGTGAAAATTCAGCACGCCCCAGTTTGCCTTCGCTTTCGAACGAAGTAACAACTTCGCCATCCAGACCCATTAAGTGGTACTGGCTGCTCATGTAGTTGTCGTCAATGAGCGAAGTTGGTGCGGTACGAACCAGTAACTGTTCGTTATTCGGGTGGAAGTTAACCGAAAGTGCGTGTTGGTCTTCGGCGGTAACCGCTTTGGCTTCTGCGTTTTCGTCACCCAGAGAAACATGGTAAACCTGAGTGTAGGTTAAATCTTCTTCGTACACTTCAGCTTTAAAGCCCTTTTTGGAGAGCTTCTTCTTGTCACTGTCCTTTGCGCCTGAAGATAAAAAGACCAGTTGCTCACCGTCATCACTCAGTGCGTAGCTACCAATGTTACCTTCAAATTCAAAGACTGACTGAACACCGCCGCCGCGTACCGGCATGCGATATAATTCCTGGTACTCGTCACCTTCTTCTTTAGCGGTAAAGTACAGGTACTCGCTTTGAGGCCCAAAACTGACCCGGCTGAACTTTTTATCTTTGCTCAGGTAAGAAGTTTCTTCGCCTTCGGCGTTAATAAGTACTAACTCACGGTAGCTGGAACCGTCGTCGTCTTCGTACGGAGTACGGGGCGTAGAGCGGATAACAGCCGTGAATTGCCCATCCGGCGATAATTGAGCTGAACGAATGGCTTTGGTGGTTACGGTATCTATTAGCGACATTTCGCGGGCGTCTAAATTAACCGCCCAAACTGCTAATGCCATACCGCTTACAGCACGTAAAAGCATATAAGTCTCCAGTGTTCTGTCTGTTTAAAGTTGTTTTTCTATGACTCTCGTTTTAATAATCGGCGAGTCGCTTCGGCGCCTCTGGCAACTAAGCGAACTTGCTGAATCGTTTTCTCGGTAATAATTTCGCGTTCTTCTTCATCAACATCGAAGCAGTCGGCCCCGGCGCTGAATACAATTTTAGCTATGGTATCGGATTGCAGTTCGGCCAGCTCTCGGGTAAAGGACTGTTCATTTACTAAGTAGTCCTCCAGCTCTGCTTTAAAGTGATCAATTTCGCGCACTACGGCTAAACGGAAACTGCGCGAGCGGCCGGAACGTTCCTGCAACAACAGCCTGAAAGTTGCCGTATTGTCCGCCACAAATTGCATAAAGGTTTCAATGGATACTCTAATAATAGAACCGCCTGACTCGATTCTCTGGCGCGCCTGACGAAGCAACTGACGTAATGCCAGACCGCACTCGTCAACCAAAGTGAGTCCTAACTCATCCATGTCACGAAAGTGTCTGTAGAAAGACGTAGGGGCAATACCGGCTTCGCGTGCCACTTCGCGTAAGCTTAAGCTGGAGAACCCGTTTTCGGCGCTTAATTGGTTCATTGCCGCGTTAATTAACGCTTGTCGGGTTTTCTCTTTCTGCTTTGCGCGAATTCCGGCCATAGTGTTCGTTCATTTATGCGTGTGTGTAAAGAATGATAACACAGCTTTTTACACTTTTACCGCTTGTAATTTGACCGAGAACCACGTACATTCAGCGAACAGGTGTACGCTGTTTTGTCACCTGCCTTTATTTGATTGTTTTAGGTTATATGCATGCAACAGATTTCTGAAAAGCCCCCCATTATCTGGTTAAACACCTTAGTTTTTGCCATTACTTTTATCGTCGCCCTTGTTGGCGTGCCTTTATACGCGTACAGCGTAGGTATTGGCGCCGCATTTTGGTGGGTTATGTTAGGCACGGCGTGTTTCGCCGGGCTATCGATTACTGCGGGATACCACCGCTTGTGGGCGCACCGTACGTACGATGCCAACCCTGTAATTCGCTTTATTTTTGCTATTGGTGGTGCTGTCGCACTGCAAAATAGTGCGCTTCACTGGTCTTCTGATCATCGTGAACATCACAAACATGTTGATGATAACGACAAAGACCCGTATTCCGCTAAGCGAGGGTTCTGGTACTCGCACATTGGCTGGATGATCCGGGAATATCAGGCCAGTCGTTATACTGACTACGACAATGTTCAGGACTTACAGAAAGACCCAATTGTTATGTGGCAGCATAAGTATTACTTGCCGCTGACCTTATTTGTTAACTTTGGCTGGCCAATTGCCGCTGGCTTTATGCTGGGCGACGTGTGGGCCGGGCTACTGGTTATTGGCGTATTGCGCCTGGTGCTGAACCACCATACTACCTTCTTTATTAACTCGCTGGCGCACATTTGGGGTAAGCAACCTTATACCGACAAAAATACCGCACGCGACAACGGTGTACTGGCCTTTTTAACCTTTGGTGAGGGTTACCATAATTATCACCACATTTTTGCTGCGGACTATCGTAACGGCATTCGCTGGTGGCATTTTGACCCGACCAAATGGCTCATTGTTGCCAGTAAATGGCTGGGTCTGGCGAAAAACTTAAAGCGTAGCTCGCCGTATCAGGTAGAGCGGGCGAAACTGCAAATGCAGTTAAAACGCGCTCAGCAGAAAGCTAAAGCAGCACCGGATTCGCTGTTTGAAAGAGCTCAGGAGCACTATGATCAAATGGGTCAGCATTTGAAGGCTTACTATCAGGCTCGTAAAAAGCTTTTGGACACGAAAACTAAAGCGTTAAAAGAGCATGTGAACCATGATATTGACGTGCTGAAAAAGCAGGTTGATGAAATGAAAGAAGCCTTAGAAGTGCAGAAACGCTCATGGAAAGCCTTGCTGAATCAGATTCAACAACACGCATAAAGCCGGCTGAAAATTGCGATGAACGGTACTTGTCAGTACTTGAAAATGTTTAAAATATGACCGATACTGACAAGTACATTCGCAGTAACACGCGCAGCGCGTGATTAGGAGTGACTATGGAAATTGGTGCAGCAATGAACTCAGGCTTGCAGGGTATGCAACGGGCAAACCAGCAAGTTTCTCAGGCTAGCCAGGAAATTGCTTCAGCTTCTGCATCTGGGCGCAACGACGTTCAGCAGCAGGACAATGCCAATGTTAATGGTGCTCAGACAGCGACAGAATCCGCATCTGAAACGAGCCAAAGCGTAACGGCTACAAGCACAACGGACTCTCTTGTTTCTCTGAATCAGGGGCAGACCAATTTTGAAGCAAACACTCGTACAGTAGAAACTGCTGACGAAGTGTTGGGCACAATGATCGATACCAACGCTTAATGTTCTAACATGAATATCTCACCAGCGTTACCGCCTATTCCTGTAACGTCGGCTCCACCTGCGGAGTCGATGAACAGGGATAATTTTGAGCGGCCGTTGGTGAAAGAACCTGCCAAATCTGACCAATCCAGTAATAAACCGAATACTCAGGCCGACCGAAAAGCCGGCGGCAAGAGTGATGGCAAAGGTGACGACAAAACAGCCACCGACAAAGCCAGCAAGGAAGTTACCGATGAAGCTGAAAAAAATCAGCAAAAACTCAGTGAAGAAGAAATTGAGAAAGTCGATGAACTGAAAAGCCGTGACCAGGAAGTTCGTGTGCACGAACAGGCTCACGCTGCCGTTGGTGGTCAGTATGCCAGCTCACCTTCGTACGAATATGAGCGAGGACCCGATGGCAAGTCTTATGCTGTTGGTGGTGAGGTTCAGATAGACGTTAGCCCGGTTAATGGTGACCCACAAGCCACTATCCAGAAAATGCAGGTGGTTCGTCGTGCAGCTATGGCACCGGCGCAACCTTCACCGGCAGACAGAGCAATAGCGTCTGAAGCAACCAATAAAGCAACTCAGGCGCGGGCTGAGTTAGCCCAAATGCAAATTGAGTCCGGCCAGGATGGTGAAGAGGGCGAAGAGCCAAACCCGGACATTAGTATTAATGCGCCGTTTAACAAAAGCCTGGAAGGTGCAAACAAAAGCGAAGGTGACAGCCAGTCAAATGGCGTCGACGCCGCAGCACCTGCCGAACAGAGCAAAAAGACTTTGTCATCGCCGGAGCGTGGCGAGATGATTGCCTCTTTCTACGATAAGCGTGTTCGTCCATCCGTGGACTCATTCAGCGCTACTGCTTAACGCCTCTCTATCCCGTTTTAATTTTTCTTCGCTTTTGCAAAGGCATCTGCCAATGCGCTGCCCATAGCTGAGTTTTGTGGTTGCGGCGCACGACCACCGTTCCCCGAAGGCTTTTTCTTAGGCCCGTTACTGGCTTTCGCTTTAGGTTTGTCAGTTGTGGTTTTGGCTGGCGCTTCATCGCTTAAACGCATGGTTAAACCAATACGCTTACGCTCAATATCCACTTCCAGCACTTTTACCTTAACAATGTCGCCGGCTTTCACCACTTCGCGCGGGTCGCTGACAAACTTATCGGCCAGTGCTGAAATGTGAACCAGGCCGTCCTGATGCACACCAACATCCACAAAGGCACCAAAGTTCGCCACGTTAGTTACCACACCTTCCAGCAACATGCCGGGCTTCAGATCGCTGACTTTCTCAACGCCTTCTTTAAATTCCGCGGTTTTAAACTCAGGGCGGGGGTCGCGCCCCGGTTTTTCCAGTTCAGCCAAAATGTCCGTTACCGTTGGCAGACCAAAGCGCTCGTCGGTGTAGTCGGCAGCATTGAGGCTTTTAACCAATGAGTGGTTGCCAATAAGCTCTTGTACCGGCAAATCATTCGCTTTTGCCATGCGTTCTACCACCGAATAGGCTTCCGGGTGAACGGCCGACGCGTCTAACGGCTGTTCGCCATTATTGATGCGCATAAAACCTGCCGCCTGTTCAAAGGCTTTTGGTCCCATGCGTGGCACATCGAGTAACTGTTTACGGTTAGCAAAGGCACCGTTGGCGTCGCGGTAATCGACAATGTTTTTCGCTAGCGTTTTCGACAAACCTGAAACGCGCTGAAGCAAAGCCGCAGAAGCCATGTTGGCATCCACGCCCACTGCGTTTACACAGTCCTCAACCACTGCGTCCAGGCTTTGAGCCAGTTGCGACTGGCTAACGTCGTGCTGATACTGGCCAACACCAATCGATTTAGGCTCAATTTTAACCAGCTCGGCCAGCGGATCCTGCAAGCGGCGGGCGATAGACACCGCGCCACGCAGTGATACATCCATATCCGGAAATTCCTGCGCTGCCTGCTCAGATGCTGAGTAAACCGACGCACCGGCCTCGTTGACTATAACCTTGGTGGCTTTAATTTCGCTGTGCTGTTTCAGCATGTCGCCGACCATTTTATCGGTCTCGCGCGAGTGAGTGCCGTTACCAATGCTGATAAGCTCGACCTTGTACTGTTTGCACAAAGTCGCCAGCGTGCGCATGGCTTTATCCATTTGGTTCTGCGGCTGGAACGGGAACACCGTGTTGGTGGCAACCGCTTTACCGGTTTCATCCACTACCGCAACTTTAACACCGGTACGAACGCCCGGGTCCAACCCCATAGTGGTTTTAGCACCTGCGGGCGCCGCCATCAGCAAGTCTTTTAAGTTGCTGGCAAATACCTGAATGGCGGCTTCCTCGGCACGCTCACGCACGCGAGCCATGAGTTCAGTTTCCATGTGCAGCGACAGCTTCACCCGCCAGGTCCACTGAATAACCTGACGCAGCCAGTCATCCGCAGCGCGACCTTTGTGCTCAAAGTTCAGGAAGTCGGCAATCATCACTTCGCAGTGCGAGCCTGCGGTTTTGTCTTCACTGCCCGGGTCAGCGTCCATGGACAGCTGCAAAAAGCCTTCGTTGCGGCCGCGCAGCAATGCCAGCGTGCGATGCGATGGAATGGTTTTAAACAACTCAGAAAACTCAAAGTAGTCGCGGAACTTCGCGCCTTCTTTCTCTTTACCAGGCGCAACCGTGCTGGTTAAGTGAGCGTTCTGCCACAAGTGTGAGCGCAAGCGTTTAAGCAATTCCGCCTGCTCGGCAAAGCGCTCCATTAAAATAGCGCGAGCGCCGTCTAATACCGCTTTAGCGTCGGCAAAGCCTTTGTCGGCGTCAACATAGTCAGCGGCGGCTTGTTCAGGGCTCTGCGTTGGGTCTTTCCACAGTAAATCCGGCAGCGGCTCAATGCCCGCTTCAATAGCAATTTGGCCTTTAGTGCGGCGCTTAGGCTTGTAGGGCAGGTATAAATCTTCTAACTCGGTTTTCGAGTCGGCGGTTTTAATACTCTGAGCCAGCTCGTCGGTTAATTTGCCTTGCTCGTCAATTGACTTCAGTATTACCTGACGGCGGTCGTCCAGCTCGCGCAGGTAGTTCAGGCGCTGGTGCAGCTGGCGTAATTGCGTGTCGTCTAAACCGCCGGTTACCTCTTTACGGTAACGGGCAATAAAAGGCACCGTCGAGCCTTCGTCCAGCAACTGGATAACAGCGGCAATCTGACGCTCGTCGACCTTCAGTTCATTAGCAAGTAATTGCGGTATCTGGCTCATAGTACATCTCTTGGTTTTAAAACGTTACGACAAATAATGGGGACGAATACTATCACGAATTGACTACGCGGGCTGTTGGTAACTTATCTTATTAATGAACCAGGTCTTAGTACCTTGTGGCGTGTTAACCTCCGCCTCATCGTCCACCTGCTTTTTCAGCAGAGCGCGCGCCATGGGCGAGTCGATTGACACTGCGTCTTTGCGATCATAAATCTCGTCCGGGCCAACAATTTGAAAGGCGCGAACGTTCTCGTCCTCGTCCTCAATTTCCACCCAGGCACCAAAAAACACCTTACCGTCCTGTTGAGGCGAATAATACACCACCTTCACCTGCTCCAGACGTTTGGTTAAGTAGCGAATGCGGCCATCAATTTTACGCAGCTTCTGCTTGTTGTATTTATAATCCGCGTTTTCAGACCGGTCACCGAGGCTCGCCGCCCACGACACCTTCTCCACGGTTTCGCGGCGCTCCACCCGCCAAAGGTGCTCAAGCTCCTGCTGCAACTTTTCATAACCGCCGAGGGTAATTAAATTGGTTTTCATACGCTGATTCGTTATTGCCTGCGTTTAAAGATAACCCATGATTTTACTGGGTTATCGCTCCGAAGGAAATGGCAGCGAGGGGAATGTTAGATTGTCTAGCGGGCTGGAAGTGCCCGCGTAATGTTGACCAACAACATGCGTATATATTTGAGTGGTTTTAACATCGTTATGGCCCAGAAGCTCCTGAACTGTACGAATATCGCAACCGCTTTGCAGCAGATGTGTGGCGAAGGAATGGCGAAAAGTGTGGCAATTAACTTTTTTGAAAACCTTCGCTTGAACGACTGCTGGTTTAAGGGCCTTTCTAATGACGCTACTGTGAAGATGATGTCGACAAAGGACGTCGGTGTATGGGTGTGCGCACAAGGAAGTTGATGGAAAGACAAACATCCAACCGGGTTGCTTGAAAGCGCTGGGGTATTTTCTATCAAGTGCACTTGGTAGTGATGGGCCGACACCGATACTGTTATCATTAGCTTGTACCTTTAATGCTGTACTTATCGCCTCTTTAATCTGAGGAATTAAGCGTTCGCTTAATAAAGTTTGCCGGTCCTTCTTGCCTTTCCCATCACGAATGGTAAGAGAAAGATTTTCTAGGTTCACATCCTGAACTCGTAAGCCTAGTGCCTCACTTATTCTAAGACCACTACCGTAAAGCAACTCGATAACTAAACGATTACGTCCGGTTAATTGGTTCAAAATATCGATGACTTCGCTGGGCGATAAAACAACAGGTAGCTGTCGCTGTTTGGTTGCTAAACTGAAGTTTAAATCGCCGAGTTTTTTGCCAAGAGCTTTATGATAGAGATAGACCAAAGCATTAAGCGCCGTTTTCTGAGTATTTATGGCGACATGGCGTTCGTTAGCTAGCCAACTTAGAAATTCTCGAACTTCATTACTGCCGAGCTTTTTAGGATGCTGCTTTTTATGAAAATAAATGTACTGACGAATCCAGCCTAAGTAGGACTTCTCTGTTCTTAAACTGTAACCACGTAAACGCATATCAACGCGTAGCTGTTCAATAAATGGGCTAGGCATAAACTCTCATCCTTGAGTTTTGAAATTAGCCATTAACTTTAGCCTAACTTGCGGCTCACTTTTGTCAGCAATATTGCATAGTTTGTTGTTGTATTGCGTATTTAACTCGTTTAATGTCAGTTACATAATAAAAAAGTAAAGTTGGATATTGTGCACTCGTTGGAATGGAAATGAGCACGCTCGAATTGGATTGCTTGTTTTTGGTGAGTTTTATGAAAAATAAAGCAGACCCTCAAAGGCTTACGAAGAAAAAAGCAACAATTTGATGAACGCACAAAGTGTGCACGCACAGTATACAAATGTTAGTTGCTAATGGAGTAAAATTCATGTGTCGTAATTATAACTGGATACTATTACTTCTTTTACTGTTTTCGAGCCGGGGGATAGCAGCTAGCGAAATCTCTGCTGTTATCATAAAGAGCCCTGCTGGAAGTTGGAGTGTCAGTTATACGTCTGATGCACCCGTTACACGTATTTCCTTTCAAAGAAGTCCGGATAGCTCAAGGGGAAAGCGTTGGAGAATTAAATCTGCAGATTTTAAAGTTGTTAAGGTAAATGACTACGAAACTGTAAGACGAGTCGATGGTAAACCTTTCACTCAAGTTGAATTTGAACTTACACCTACATATATCTCATTACCGAAAGACTATGCACCTTTTTCCCCTTTCACTGACGGAGGAATGCTGTTTCATTCTGGCAGGTTCTTTGCGTGCCCTGACCTTTGTGATGGCTCATTAAACGAATGGCATATCCGTATTCGGGCGGCTAAAGACGATAATATAATTGTTGACGGAGTTGTTTATACTGGAGATGCTAGTTGGGTGGATAGCGACAGCGGCCAAAAAGTATACGTTGGTAAGGGAGAGCCAATACAAGATGAAAATTTTGTCAGTTTGATCGATAGAGGTCTTCCTGTACCGCTGAAAGAGTTGATGTCTCAAAACCTGCCAAAAATCCTTTCATATTTCGCCGCCCGCATGGGAGCACTTAACTTTCGCCCAAGCTTGTATGCTTCCTATAGCCAGACTAGCGATGGACGTTATGGTAATCAAGGCGGGACTCTGCCAAGGCAAATATTTATGCATTGGTATGGAGAAAAAGCCATAGAAAAATTAGATGAAAATGCTACATTTTGGTTTTTTGCTCATGAAGTGGCGCATTTATACCAAGGAAAGGCTGGCAATGTAGAAGCTTTAGCCGACGCGTGGTTACATGAAGGTAGTGCTGAACTATTTGCCGGTCTTTCATATTCAGAAATACACGGTAATCATAAAATATTTCTGAGTAAAATGGAGAAGGCAAAAGAAAATTGCTTGAGTAGCTTTGGAACTGAAACCAATTATAGAAACGTTGCCTTAAAAAGCAGTAAAATTCATTATAGTTGCGGCTTGCTGCTCTTTGATGCCTTAAACAATGAGCTTCAAGAGCGAAATAGCGATGTTTTTTTTCTGTGGAAGGCTTTCAATTCGGCTGTTAACGAAGGCAAACCAGCTACAACGGCAACTTTTGTAGAGGTTAGCAAATCATTCGTATCACACACGTCGTGGTTAACTTTGTTAGATTTTGTAACAAAATCTGAATTTAACTCAAGACAGTTCTTTCAGCAAATAGCAACTAACAAGTCAATACAGCCGACCGCTAACGCGTCGGCTGATTGAAGCGTTAGCCTCAATAAGAATGGAGCGCTGAATTGGCTATATTGAATTTCAAAGAGATACCAGAAGCCCACAAAGCAAGCGGAATGCAGGACGCATTCGAGCTATTTGCACGCGATTTTCTCTCTTTCATGGGCTATAAAATCATCACCGATCCAGACAGGGGCGCTGACGGTGGGGTTGATCTCATTATCGAAGAAAGGCGTACTGGTGTAGGTGGCGAAACTGTTATCAGGTGGCTTGTAAGCTGCAAGCACAAAGCGTTCAGCGGTAATTCTGTTTCACCGACCGATGATGCCAATATTAGGGACAGAGTCGAGGCTAATAATTGCCAGGGTTTTATCGGCTTCTATTCGACCCTCGCAAGTACCGGATTATCGACAAACCTTGAGGGCATGAAGGGCAAGTTCGAGTATCAAGTATTTGATAGAGAAAAAATTGAAGGTCAACTGCTCCACTCTGCCAAAGGTCTTCAGATTGCAGAAAGGTATTTTCCTGTATCACTCTCAGAATGGAAAACGGAAAACCCTCAACCGGCAAAGATATTTGTAGAAAAATCCAGCCTAAAATGCAAAGTCTGTGAAAAGGAACTTTTTGATCAAGAGGATAATGGTGTAATCACTTTTTGGTCCAGAAGAAGGTCTGACTATGTAAACGAGAAAAAGCATTTCGAGCACATTTTTTGGACCTGCAGAGGGCATTGTGACTCGGCATTATCCGCATATATAAGGAAGCGAAACGGTAATTTAACGGATGGCTGGGAGGACATCTCCGATGTGATGATGCCCACAATATTCATTAAATGGATTATGAGCATCATGAATGAACAGCGCTCAGGCGTAGTCTATTCCGATGAAGGGTTTGAGAGTCTAAAAGAGTTTCTGATCCAGGTTTTTCCATATGTATCTCGTCATCTCACAAACAAAGAGATAGAAAGAGTTAGATCTCTCGGTATGATTCCATCTTACTTGGGCGGGTTAGGCTATGAAGGCTAACAAAGCCGTCAACTCGGACGCATTTTTCGTTCGCAGTGCTCACTGAAAATGCGCCGGTTACGGCTGGCGTTATGGGTGCTCGGCTTTTTGCTTTTAGTTGGGTTTTCGGCTGGGGCCGCCATCTGCGTGCCACAAGCCAGGATGACCGGCATTAAAGTTTTCCGGTTCGTCGCAGGCTTGGCAGTTTCGCTCCTGGTGGCACTCGGAAAGTAAAAGGTAATTGGCCGCATCATCGCTACCGGCGTGGTGTGCTAATAAGAGAAATTGGGGCGGTGGCAAGTGCTCAGTTCTTGCCCCGCGTTGTTCGGGCTGTGGCTCCGCTAGCGCTTTGCAAAGTGCTAATAGAAGGTTGGGAGCGTCGCAGCCATAACCAAGCGCATCACTACACGGCCTGCCGGCCGTCGGATGCTCGCAAGCTCGCACCGGTGTGCGCGGCGTTAAGCATCCACAAGGAGCAAACCATGGAATCATTTGCGAGAGCATTGTCTGTACTTGCCATTCCCCTAGGAATTATCAATATGTTTGGCGGCATCGTCTCTGGCATATGGCTGGCTATTCTTGGTGAGTGGGGGTTGATCGGTTACGGCATTCTGGCGCTAATTGTGTCGGGTGTGGGTATCGGGTTAGCCATGATGCCGGGCATGATTTTCGCGGTTCCCGCAGCTGTCATGCTCGAAAAGGGCAACAAATTCGGTGGGTACGTTTTTGGCTTTCTTAGCTCGCTTTATACTATTGGCGTTCTTGTCGCGTGGTGTGTATTGGTTCTAATTTATTACACTAAGCAAGCAAACCACGATTCAATAATTCCTGTTTTAATTTGGTCATATGGCATTGCTACTGGGCCAATTACGTGGCTTGCTCAAAAAGATCTACAGGGTGGCAATGAGTACGCAATGGTATCTACATTCTTTATTCAGGTGGCATACCTGTTAACTATTCTGGGCATTCTTTTTGTTGGCATGTCGCTGATAAATGTACTTGTTCTATTTGGTGTAATTATGGCTATTGGGCTAGTCGTCCAGTTCTCAATGGCCTATCTCACCGAAAAATCACAGGGTTACTACTAATGCTTAACAAGGCGCTGCTGTCGGACAAATTTTCCGCTGCGCTCCAAATTTGCCGCAGAGCGCGGCGTTAGCATTCTCCTATTAAGAGGATCGTGATGAACACTAAACCTCAAATATTATTTTTGTCTCATGGCGGCGGGCCGATGCCACTTCTAGGTGATGTTGGGCATAAAGAAATGATTGATTGCTTGCAAAAAATCTCATCTATTTTGCGTAAGCCATCAGCCATTTTAGTGGTAAGTGCGCACTGGGAAGAAAAAATCCCAACCATTACTTCGGGCGCCAACCCTTCCCTTATTTACGATTACTATGGATTTCCAGAAAAGTCTTATAGTATTACCTATCCTTGTCAGGGAGAGCCATCACTGGCGGAGCAGACCTATAAGCGGCTGGAGCATTCAGGTATTTCCGCAAAACTTGATGAGCAGCGCGGTTTTGACCACGGTCTATTTATTCCTCTGAAAATCATGTACCCGGAGGCAGATATTCCGTGCATTCAGCTCTCTCTTGTCGATAATCTCAGTCCAGCAGCTCATATCGGGATAGGGCGAGCAATCCAAGACTTGGAGTATGAAAATTTACTTATAATTGGTTCTGGTTTCTCCTTTCATAATATGAAAGCATTTTTTTCATCTGAAACTAGTGAATCAAAAACTTTAAATGAATCTTTTGAAGCGTGGCTGCTAGAGACTTGCACTAACAGTAGTATTACTGAAGAAGAAAGAGAACAAAGATTTATCCAATGGGAAAAAGCCCCCGGTGCTCGTTACTGTCACCCAAGAGAAGAGCATTTATTGCCGTTGCACGTTTGCTATGGAATAGCTAATAGTGTTTGCACTAAGTCGTTTGAGCTAAAGATTCTAAATAAAAAATCGAGCATGTACATCTGGTCATAAAATGCTAACAAACGCGTCAATTAGGACGCTCGCAAGCTCTCGCCTATTACCCGGGCGTTAAAAGCTTTGAGGTAAAGATGAACCTTGCTCTCTTCGATTTTGACGGAACAATCACGACGCGGGATACATATACTAAGTTTGTCTTTTCCTCGACGAAATTCGTGCGGCTAGTTATTGGTATTTTCCTTCTCTTTCCTGCAATCATCTTATACAAAGTAAGGATTCTTTCTGCACCTAAAGTTCGACCTTTGATATCACGAGTTGCTTTCATGGGCGTTCCTGAAAAACAACTTGGTGCTAGTGCTGAACGTTTTGTGTCCGAATATTTACCCTCCGTGGTTCGGAGCGAAATGCTGCAGAAAATAGCTAAGCATAAAGAGAGCGGCGATCACGTGGTCGTTGTTTCAGCATCTGTCTCTCCTTACCTAAAAATCTGGTGTAGAAATCACGAAGTAGATTTAATTTGCAGTGAACTTGAAGTGCGTAATGGTCGATTTACCGGGGCTTACCTAAATGGCGATTGCAGTAACGAGAGAAAGGTCGAGCGCATAAAAGAACGCATCGATTTATCTCTTTATAGCGAAATTTTTGCGTATGGTGATTCCGAAGAGGATTACCCTATGCTAAACCTAGCCAATACGAGTTTTTATCGGGGGCGAACTCTTTGAAGTTGCATCGGTTGAATGACGGCAAACACCAACATGATAAAAATTAGAAAATATAACGAGTCAGATGCGCGTGATTTATGGGCTATTTTTTATCACACCATTCGCAATGTGAACTCACGTGACTACACACAAGCGCAAGTCGAAGCATGGGCGCCGGATAACGCTTCTCTTGAGGCATGGCAGCGAAAAATGAATGTTATCTCTCCGTTTGTTGCGGAAATTGGCGGAGAAATTGTTGGTTACACCGACCTTCAGGAAGATGGACTAATTGATCATTTCTTTTGCCACCATGAGCATCAGGGTAAAGGTGTCGGGCGTCGCTTAATGGAACATGTGCTGAGAGTGGGTGAGTTACAAGGAATTACCCGGTTTTACTCTGAGGTGAGCATTACGGCTCGTCCGTTTTATGAGAAATTTGGTTTTAAAGTCGTAAAAGAGCAAACGATAGAGATTCGTGGTCAGAAGCTGCGTAACTTTGTGATGGAAAAACTCAGCTAAGCCTATTTGCTATTCTCAAAATTTGAAGATGTCTTATTGGAGGCAGTGGCTAACCAAGCCAATTGATAGGCGGGTTTATTTAACAGGTAATGTCATGGTGAATAAATATTACGGTTCGTGTCTTTGCGGTAGTGTCGGCTACGAGGTTAATGGTGACTTTGACGCATTTTATTTATGTCATTGTAGCCGCTGCCAGAAAGCCACCGGTTCTGCTCATGCGGCTAACTTGTTTGCTAAAGCAGGGCGGTTGGTTTGGCTTAAAGGCGAGGCGGACGTAACCCATTATCAACACCCTGGCTCGCTGCATACTAAGAGTTTTTGTCAGTGTTGTGGCTCCGCACTGCCCTCATTCGCTGAGTCCATTAATTGTGTTGTGGTGCCTGCCGGTAGCCTTGATACGCCGATACCAGTTACGCCCACGGCTAAAATCTTTGTTGCTAACTGTGCTGCCTGGTCAGCTGATTTGAGTAATGTGCCGAGTTTTGATGCGTTACCTGGGCAGGTGAACCAAGACTCGAAGTGAGGACGACCTCACCGCTCAGTTTTCATTCGGGGACGGCCCAAAGTCATGAAGAGGTGCTTATGAGTTGGGTCATTTTATTTATCGCTGGCCTTTTGGAAGTCGCTTGGGCGGTTGGTCTAAAATACACAGACGGCTTCACTAAGCTTTGGCCAACCGTTGGCACCACTGTTGCGTTGGTGGGCAGCTTTGTCTTATTAGGCTTGGCACTGAAGACTTTACCCGTCGGCACTGCCTACGCGATATGGGTGGGCATTGGTGCCGTAGGTACAGCGATTATGGGTATGCTTTTGTTCGGCGAGTCAGCGGACGTTCTTAAACTGGTCAGTTTAGGGTTAATTTGTGCGGGTATTGTGGGGCTTAAATTGGCTCATGGCTGAGGCGAAACAAATTCAAATTGACCTCTCCCCCAAATCCCCAACGTAAATATTCCGTCAGTGCTTTGAAGCCTTGGAATAAACCTCTTATATTTAACGCAGTGCATAACACGAAGAGGTAAAGCATTGCAGCATGCGTTGTTAGTTATCAACCCGAAGAGCCGTAATGGTCATTCCGAGGAGTTAACCGAAGCCACCGACTTGCTCAGAAACTCCGGCATTGAGGTTGAGGTTTGCGTCACTGAAAGTCCGTCTCATATGGCCTCATGCATTGAAAATTACCGTGAGAAAAAAGGAGTGGTAATTGTTGCCGGGGGCGATGGAACCATCAGTTCGGCGTTGGAGTCAATCTATAAAAGCGAGCAAACCTTGGCCATTTTCCCGATGGGAACAGCTAACGACTTGGCGCGCTCGCTTGGCATTTCGCATGACGTTGTTGCAGCTGCTCAGGCTATTGTTAATGACAAGCGAGAACGCATAAACTTGGCAAAAGTGAATAATAGTTATTTTGTGAATGTTGCTCATGTTGGTTTAGGCGTAGAGGTAACCCGCGAGCTGACGTCAGAAATGAAAAAATACTTTGGCGTGTTTGCGTATTTGGGCGCATTTACCAGTGTCATGAAGCGCAACAAGAGTTTTAAAGTTCAAATAGAAGCTGACGGTTGGAAGGAGTCTGTAAGGGCAATTCACCTGGCGGTAGGTAATGGTCGTTACTATGGTGGCGGAAACGTTGTCGATGATGACTCTACACTGTTGGATGGGCAGCTGAACTTATTTTGTTTGAAACCAATACGGTGGTGGCGGTTGTTATTACTGGGAGTCAATTTTCGTAACGGCAATTTGCAAAAGGCAGAGCGGGTTGTCTGTAAAAAGGCCCGAAAAATTAGCATTAAAACCTCCAGGGCTAAGCACATTCAGGCCGACGGTGAGTTTAAAACCGATACACCGGCCAATTTCGAGGTAATGCCTAAGGCTATTGAAGCTGTTGTTGGCGATATGCCACTGCCTAACGAAAACAAGGATTAAAATGTCGATATTACGCACAGATAATCAGGCCGATAGTATAGAAATTCTGAAGTTAGTCATTGAGACAACGGATTACTACCGGGAGATAGCGGAAGTGGTTGGGGATGATAGCCTCGCCAGTAAGCTTAATGATATTGCCAACGAGAGATCTTCCTATATTGAGCCATTTGAGAATGTAGTTAAAGACTTAGGCGAGCTACCGGCTAAACCTGACCCTGATAAAGAACTCCTGCACAAAATAGAAGGGGAACTTACTCAGTTTTTCTCTGCGAATTCTAAAAACGCCATTTTGGATAAGTGTCTGCAGGAAGATGAAGAACTGGCAACTGTGGTAAAACGCACTGAGCTGGGTGAGAAGTCGGCGAAGTATCAAAAATTACTCGATGCCTTGGCTGAAAACCTAAGTAAGACTCAAAAATCTATTCAGGCGTTAAAAGATTAGTATGTAATACGGAAAATGATGGCAGGAGGAATCATGGAAAGTCATCAAAAGGCAAAAAGCGAAATTGTCGTCACGCGACTTCTTCCAAATATTTGTACAGATCGCGTGGAAGAAACTAAAAGTTTTTACATGGAGTTACTTGGCTTCGTCGTTGGCTTTGAACATCAGGGGTGGTACACCCAAATGACGTCACAAACGAATCCCCAGTTGCAAGTCGGCATTATACGGCGCGATCACGAGTTTACGCCGGAGGCTTATCAGCAATCGGCACAGGGAGTGATTATTTCAGCACAGGTTGAAAACGTTGATACAGCCTATTCTGAGGTAAAAAGGCGCGACTTCTCTATTGAACTGGAATTGCGAGATGAAAGCTTTGGTATGCGGCGCTTCATGGTAGCTGACCCGAACGGCGTTTTGGTTAACGTGTTTGCATTCCCATGAATGAGCTATTTGCCGCTCAGACCTAAATTTCTACCGTTCACGCATTCCCTATTTGTATCTATCGGCAGGCTGGGCTAGCTTAGCAGCCAGTTTCCTAACGGCACTGACGTATGAGCTTCAATAAAAAAGAAAAGTTATCGATATCGGCGTTGCTGGTTATTCTCTACCTGATACCAGCAGGGTTAGAGTGGATAGAGTTTGATAGCGAACACTTACACCTTATTGCGATCAGCCTGCCAATTTGGCTGCTCTTCTTTTACCTCGGCCCGTTTTGGCTGTTCTACTGGGTTCAGAAGAGCAGGCGTGTTGCTCGCTTACATGTGGTGGGGCAGGGCGCGTTGTACGTTCTGATGATGTTCGCTGGTGCCAATATTGTCAGTAGACTGCATTCGCTGGCGTTTCCGCAGTATCAGTTTCCGGTAAAGGAGCAGATTCTATCGGCATTCCTGTGGGGCGTGTTTATCTTTTCGATGACGCATATGTATCTTCTGTACCAACGCTTTGTTAACGAACAAAAGCTGCGAAAAGAAGCGCAACTGGCTGATTTGACCAGCCGTTTAAATCCACACTTTCTGTTCAATTCCTTGAATACCATTTCGGCGCTAATTCATTCATCACCCTACAAAGCTGACGATGTACTGCACAAGCTAGCCGACATACTGCGCTACTCCGTTGATCAGCAAAATGAGTGGGTGTCTCTGGAGCAGGAGCTTGCTGTTTGCGAAACCTATCTAACGGTTGAGAAAGCGAGGTTCACCGATAACTTAAACATTAGTTGGCAAATTGCATCTTCCGTCGACAGGCGACGATTGAAGGTGCCGCCGCTGTTACTGCAGCCGCTGATTGAGAACGTTATGAAGCACGTGAAGTGCCGACCTATTGAGTTGATCATTAGCGTGCAAGTGGAGCAGGGCAAGTTGATATTCAAAGTAAAAGACAACGGTAAAGGTTTTTCTGAGCAGTCGTTGGATGAGCAATCTAGAGCTGGTAAGGGTCTCAATATTGTAAAGCAACGTGTTGATATTACAGGTGGTGAGCTGTCGCTTTATAACGATACGTCAGAGCAAGGAGGTGCGGTGTGCGAAATTACCTTACCGATCCACGCTTGCGTGTAGTTATCGTTGAAGACGAAGCGCCCGCGCGCTCGAAGTTAAACACGCAGCTTGCACAAGTGGAAGGCGTTGAGGTCGTTTCTGAATGCGCCGATGCGCCTCAGGCAATACAAGACATTAACTCGCTCAAACCAGATTTGGTTCTGTTAGATATTGAGCTGGGTGAGTTGTCAGGTTTTGACGTTCTGAAAGCAATAAAGCACCCGTGCCATGTGATATTTACCACGGCTTATAGCCAATATGCCGTGAAGGCATTCGAGAAACAGGCATTAGATTATTTACTGAAACCTTTTGACTTGCCGCGACTGCGTCATGCTTTAAAGCGCGTGGTGTTACCAGAGCCTCAGGTTGCAGAGCCCGCCACAGTGCAACTCACCGCGAAAGTCGGCGATAAAATACGGATGCTGAACTCATTCGATATTCGGTTTTTAAAAGCTTCACAGGGCTTGGTGGTAGCGCAATGCCTTGAGCGCGAACACCATTTGGATGGCAGTCTGGAATGCTTGTTGAGCCAGTTGCCATCTTCCTTTTTGCGGGTGCACCGTAACCGCATCGTAAATACCCAACATATTCATCAAATAGAAAAGTGGCAAAACGGAGCGCTTTTACTTCGTTTCGAGGGTGTAAACGACACCATTACGACCAGCAGACGCGGCGCCGTAGCGCTAAGAAAGCATCTAAACCTATAACCGGAGAATAATATGAAAAAGCTATGGTTATTACTAGCGCTTGCTATTACAGCGCCGACTCTGGCAAATGACTTTGTGATAAACAATGTGCTTTTACCAGACTTCGAAACGCGTGAATTAACGCCTGTTAATATTGAAGTGGTGGATGGTAAATTCAAACAAATTGTCGATAGCTCGGTGCCTTTGTCACATACCAATGTGCGTGATGGTAAGGGACAAGTGATAATGCCAGCTTTTATCGATATGCATTCCCACAGCATGGGCAATTCATCGCTGGATCGTAGCGACTATCAATACATTGGTATACGCGGCACTGCGAACGCCATGTTATACGCAGGCGTGCACGGCTGGCTCGATCTCTATAGTGATGAGGAAGATATTTTTGAGTATCGTGATCAGCAATTTCCAGAGGAGCGCGACGAAGCCTATGTATTTGCCGCTGGCCCCTGTTTTACCGTGCCAACCGGACATTGTGACTTTGGTGAAACGCGATTGATCAGTACGCCTGACGAAGCGGTTTTGGAGTTGCGTGATTTAAGCCCCACTAAGCCTGATGTCGTGAAAATTGTATTCGATAACGCGGGCAGTAAACCCACCGTTGATGAGGCTACGCTTGAGGCGTTTTTGAACGAAGCTAGGAGTCTCAATATTAAATCGGTAGTGCATATAGGTTCCTGGAGTGATATTCGTACGGCCTCGGAGTTAGGCGCTGATGCTGTTACCCACTTACCGTGGCACACAATGCCTGAGGATATTCCCGAGTTACTGGTGAAACAGGGAACCGTCATTATTCCTACAGTTAGTGTTATAAACGAGCTGCTGCACTTGCACGATTCAAGCTCCGATGAGCTCTCTGCCTCAGTACTTTCCGTTACAATGACGGACGCATTAGTCGAGGAAGATCTGTTGAACGACTACCCGATAACCGCAGAAAATAAAGTGTATTTTGACTGGATTGCAGGGTTAAAAGAAGATGGGGCTCTCGTAAATCGGAAGGATGCGATTAAGCGTTTAGATGCCGCTGGAGTCACTATACTGGTAGGCTCGGATGGAGGAAACTTCGCGGTATTTCAAGGCGTAGGTTTTCATCGCGAAATGTACTTTTTGCAACAAATGGGCATGTCTCCCTGGGATATTGTTCTGGGATCTACATACAGCGCCTATGATTTTCTTGATGTGGATTGGGGCATTAAAGAAGGTCGACCAGCCAATTTTACTCTGCACCACCGTCGTATTTTTGAAGACTTAGGTCTTTCAGCTAAAGTTAAAGCTATTTACTTAAATGGTAGGTGGGTACAGCGCGAACCGTTGCTAGATTACGCTACCCCAGACTTCTTTCAGTACATAAAGTTGTTTTTTGGGTTTGAGGTGTAAGGTGCTGCTTCATTACTGTGGGTTGCTTAAAGGCTATTTTATAATATATAAAATAGCTAGGCGTTGTATTGTTCGTTTGATGATAAGCTCAGATAAAACGGAATCTGCAGGAGCATTGTTTGGAATGAGCTTAAGTGACAAAAAGATCAAACCGAGGTTCGGCGAACATGGTTCGTACAGGTACAGTAAAAGGAGACTAACTCTATGGAAGACACGCTTTTCGCTGGCATCGGTATTATAGGTGGCCTTGCCTACTTCGCTATTGCCTTGTTGTGGATACTAGTACCAATATTTATTTTTCTTATTTCAAAGCGCGTTAAGGACATGCGAGATATAGCACGGGAGTCTCGATTGGAAGTTAAAGAGCTTAACGCCAACCTCAAGGCTTTAAAAAGGAAGCTCAACGAGGAAGAGTGAGAAAAATACTGCAAAACGGTGGAGAAAAGGTCAGAATTAGAAGCTATTAGGCATAAAAAGTCACCGTTTAAACAGGAAGTAAAGACGTTGTCACAACAACAAAAACAAAATGACATACATTGGCTGACGGGTCAGTTTTGCGACAGACAAAAAGAGCGAAATTACCGGTATTCTATTGCGCCCAACGTTCGCTCTGACGCTCGGCTGGCGTTAATTCTGGCGTCCGCAATTTTCGCGATGTTCGGTATTACCGACTACAACCTTCTCGGGCTTACCCAAGAATATTATTTGCTGCTGACGATGCGCATTACGGTGGTCAGCTCGTGTCTAGCGATAGCGCTCATTATTGGCAAAGCAGGTGGTTACGCTGAAAAGGCCTGGCTACACGCATTGCCGCTTTGGATTTTTGCCGTCGGTATTGTTCTCATTGTGCCGCTTCGTCCGGAAAGCCTTTCTACTCAGGTTACCTCTATTGCGGTTGCGATAGTTGCGTTTTACTTACTGATTCCTAACTTGCTGACGGTGGCGGTGTTGGCGAGTATTTTTGTGAGCGTTACCTTTTTGGCCGCAGCGATGCTGTATGCGGGAGTCACTGCAGAAGGAGTTGTTCGCATTGGGTTATTGCTCGCAATGGCGAACATTGTCGGCTATTCGTCACTGAGGCGCTTAGAACGGTTACAGCGAAAGCAATATGCGTTACTGAATGAAGAGCGGGATCAAAACCGCGAGTTACTGCAGGAAATAAAACACCGAAAGTCATTAGAGGCGCAGTTGCGCATGGTGGCTGAGAATGATGCGCTCACTGGTGTTGATAGCCGCAGTCACTTTATGAAAAGAGCTGAAGCTTTGCTGCAAAGATCTCGACTGGAAGATACTCCGTTCTGCTTGTTTATGATTGACGTTGACCACTTCAAGCGTATTAACGACACTTGGGGCCACACCCGTGGTGATGTCATTCTGACGAAGATAGCCGAAGTGTGTCAGCACTCACTTCGGCCAACCGATATTATCGGTCGTTTTGGTGGCGAAGAGTTCGTGGCGGGGCTGCCTCATACGAGCCCTGCCGATGCTAAGGCGGTGGCTGAGCGTCTTAAGCAAAATGTAGAAGCCTTGTCATCAACTGACGAGTTAAATGACCTGGAGCTGAGTGTGACCATTGGCGTTGCTGTTGCCAAGGCTGAAGACGATTTGGATATGCTGATTACCCGAGCCGATAACCTACTTTATGAAGGTAAGCGTGACGGAAGAAATCAGGTTGTGATGAAGGATTAAGGGTATTATTCGGCACTAACTATATATGATACATGGCATATTATACCGTTGCCTTTTGTTTCCTTCTCATTTAGTGTTAGCCAATTGTTAACAAACAAAAAAGGAATGAGATGAAATACCTTCTTGCAATAGCTGCTCTGCTTCCTGTGACTCTGCACGCCGCTGAGCCTGACGAGACTCAGTTAGGTGTTGCTTTAGGTACGCCGGGAGGCGTTAACCTGGTTATGAAAAAAGAGATTGCCGGGCACCCAATTCAGTTAGCCGTTGGATACACGGGAAAAGCCTACGGAATTGAGGCCGGTTACAGTTTTTACTATAACCGTGACAGCGCAATGCGTTCTTGGCAGGTAATAGTCGGAAGCTCCACAATAAAAGATAACGCCCTTACTTATTACTCAACTCAAGATGTTGTCTATAGGGTCTATGAAGACGAAGATTGGAACTACGCCGGTGTCAGTGGCACTTTCCAATATGGGGGATTCTATATTGAACCTGGAATAACAGCGGGTAGCGGCGACTTCTCGAGCCCTCAGTTAACCATACAGGTAGGTTGGCTCTGGTAGGCAGAATGCCAGGTTAACTCAAAAGAATGTGAGCATGTTTACCTCCAACCGCTTTTTTAGGCGCTTTTTAATCGTTGCTTTAGTGCTTAATCTTCCCCCGCTTGTTACACCCGTATTTATACAGCTGGGCCTCGAACCTGTCTTTCTCATTGCGTTATTAGCAGCCTGGGTGAATGCGCCGTTTTGGCTGGGGTTAGAACACTTTTTTAGCGACCAGGCAGTGGCTTTTAGTGCGTTTGGGGTTCAAGATGCTTCAATGATGGTATGGTTATCTATCGTTGCCTTCTGGCTTTTGTGCGCAGGAATGCTCGCCGCTATTAGTCTGGTATTCTCCAGAAAACGCAGCGTTGAATAGCCAGTATGAGGCAAATTACTACGGCCTATCCAATAAAAGGAAACTGAAATGAAAACAAAGCTTTATTTGCTGTCGGTATCACTGTTGGCATCGTTGCCATGCTTAGCCGCAGATACTTTTCGGGTCACAAGCTCAGTATTTAAAAGTGGTGAACTCGTTGAGTCGCCAGTGATGATCGTGGAAGAAGGCAAAATGGCTGACATGACGGTTGGTGATGACTTTCGCTATGAATTAACCGTGTCACCAACGCAAGGCGAGGCGGTTGAGGTTCAGGCGGCCGTTGAAGTTGGTAAGAGTGTTATTAATCCTACTCTGACTGTGTTTTACGATAAAGAAGCATCAGTAGAAATCGACCAGACTAAGCTAATGGTGTTAGTAAGCAAGCTTGAGCGTAAATAACGGGAACATCAGAATGGCTCGGCAAGCGATAGCTATGACTCAGTTTCTTAAGCTCCTTAACAAGATTCCGCGGATTTCACCGCCTTACATGCAAAGCCCGAAATAATATTTAACATCATTTTTATAGCTTTAGATTTGTTTTTTGTGGTTTTATAAGCTTTAGGGGCAGTCTGCACAGGCGCCTTAAACAGAACGCTGAGCTATTAACCAATAAGAGTTAATTCAAAATGAAAAACAAAACCACTAACTTAATAATGCGCAACGACGTTTTTGTCTGGATTGCAGTAGGTACAGGGTGCATTTTGCTTGTGCCGTTTGTTGCCATGCAGTTCACAACAAGCGTTAATTGGGAGCCTAACGACTTTGTTGTTATGGGAGCTCTGCTGCTTTCAATAAGCAGCTTGTTTGTGTTGGTGGCAAGAAAAGTACCTGGCAAGTATTGGTTGCTTTGGGCGGGGTTATGCGTTGTAGCGCTACTGTATGTTTGGGCCGAGCTAGCGGTTGGTATTTTTACCCAACTGGGCAACTAAGCGCTAACCATACGGAGTCTATATGCAAAAAGCAGTATCCTTGGCTAAGTACGTAAAGAAGAGAAATGGTGTCGCCATAGGCGCGTCGGGCTCTATGAAGAATATGTTTCAGCGAGCTTTGGGTGCGGGCTCTTTTACGCAGTTTTGGCATTATTGGAATCCTGTTTGGGGCTACTATCTGTCGCGTAACGTCATGAAACCTGCGAGTTCTTTTTTGCCGGTTTGGCTCGCGGTTTTAATAACTTTTGCCGTCAGTGGTGGTCTGCATGACATAGCGGTTAGTGTTGTTAAGTGGCAATTCATCTTCTTTTTTACACCGTGGTTTGTATTTATGGGTCTTATGGTTGTGGTAACTAAGTATTTGGACCTTACCTACGGTAGTCTCCCGTGGGGAGTTAGGGCTGTTATTAATAGTGCTTTTATTGGCGTTTGTTTGACCGTCACCTATCTGTTAGAAAGTTTTTATATTTGATGGAATCTGCAGTGAAGATTTAGTTACAGATTATTCAGGATTGTGGCAGGTGGAGGCGGAGAATGAATAACCATCCTTAAGGAACTATAAAAATGTACGTACCGAAGCATTTCAAGGAAGATGACAACGCAAAATTACACCAATATATTCGAGATTATGGTTTTGGCGTATTAATTGTTGCCGATGAAGATGGAATTGAGGCAAACCACCTTCCTTTTCATTTGAGCTGCGAAGAAGATGGTTCTCCAGGAACGCTTCAGTGTCACGTGGCACGCAATAACCCGGTATGGCAACGCCTGAAAGATGGAGGGCAAGTGCTCGCTGTTTTTCAGGGGCCTGACGGTTACGTTTCTCCCTCCTGGTATCCCTCCAAAGCAGAAACAGGGCGAGTTGTACCAACCTGGAATTATCTGGCTGTGCATGCTGCAGGGGAAGCGAGAATCGTTGAAGATGCAACTTGGCTGAAACATCATTTAACGCAGCTAACCAACCAGCACGAGTCAGGAATGAAAGAACCCTGGCAGGTGGATGATGCCCCTCAGGATTTCACCGACCGCTTGGTTAAGGCTATTGTTGGCATAGAAATAGAGATTGAAACGCTGACAGGTAAAGTGAAAGCGAGTCAAAACTTGCCGGAAAGAAATAGAGCAGGAGTTAAAGCGGGCCTTGAAGACAGTGAGCACCCGTATAGTCGTGCGATGTCTAAGTTCGTTGGCTGACTAGTAAGCACCTCAAAATTCGATATGTATATGGCATTGCCAATTTTCATGTTCCATACTTTAAACAAGCCTTTAGCACCTATACAAATAGGAGAACTTGGATATGACGAAAACTAGCCAGTCACTCCCAAAAGTTGTATCTGAAAAGGAATGGCAAGCAGCACTTGATAAACTGTTGGAAAAAGAGAAAGAGTTAACCCGTGCACGTGATGCGTTGGGCGCGGAGCGCAGAAGGCTGCCCATGGTAAAAGTAGAAAAGAACTATAAGTTTCGTGGCGATAAAGGTACCACGTCGTTACTCGAACTGTTTGAAGGGCGCAGACAACTCATAGTTTACCATTTCATGTTTGGCCCTGACTGGAAAGCGGGTTGTGATGGGTGTTCGTGGGTTGCTGATGCCATGACTCATCCAGCCCACTTACATGCACGTGATACCTCGCTGGTAATGGTGTCACGCGCGCCAGTGGAGAAGCTGAATCATTATAAGTCACGTATGGGCTGGACCATTCCGTGGTACTCGTCTTTGGAGAGCGACTTCAATTACGATTTCGGCGCCACCACTGATAACGGTGAAAGACATGGTGCGAGCGTTTTTCTTCGTGATGGAAACGACATATATCGCACCTATTTCACTGGGGCCCGTGGCGTTGAGTATCTTGGCTCTCACTGGACCTATCTGGATCTGACTCCTCTCGGTCGCCAGGAAACTTGGGAGGACTCTCCTGAAGGCTGGCCGCAGACCGCCCCCTATGAATGGAATCGTCGTCATGACGAGTACGATATTTAAGGGAAAAAAGCTACAGAAGAGCATTCTATTCGTTGTTGCGCGGGTGCCGACTATCCCGAATAAGGAAAGCAATTTGAATTTTTACAAAGCGATGTTATTTGTTGCTACTTTGTTTATTAGTGAAGGTTCCCAGGCGTTTGAATTTGAGGCCTTATCCAAAGGAAATAATCTCTATTTGATTGGTACTTTCGATGAGAGTACCTACACAGCTGTGACCGAGCTCCTTGATAGCAACCCGAACATCGATACTATCGTTTTTACAGCAAACGGTGGCTCTGTTCATGATAGCTCCACTCTGGCTTTAGGAAGAGAAATCCGTCGGCGAGGAATGAATACTCATTTAGTAAAGGGTGGTGTGCTGGCATCCGGCGGGTTAAGTTTATTTATGGCCGGAAATATACGGACTATGGGATCACGGCCGCTTGTCGGTGTACATTCTTGGCAACATTGCTGGCGTGAGGGAAACTCCGCTGAACAGTGTAAGGACGCCAGAGAACATCAGCGTGCAGATCCGGGTCATGAGCTTCACGGAAGTTACACGAAAGAAATGCTTGGGAAGCGAGATTTTTACTGGTTTGCGATCGAAGCCGCACCCTCAACTTCTATCCACTGGATGCGTCCAGAAGAAATTATTGAATATGAACTTACAAACAGTAATGTTCAGCCGTCTGATGTTATGAACCCGTTTGGAGCTAAGTTTTACCGCGAGAAAAGAAGAGTGTGTGGTGAGTGCTAGTTGACTGAGGGCTGTCACATTTTCTAGCGCCCGGCTCAACAGCCGGTCATTAAACAATGGGGATGAGGTTATGTCTGAAATTGTAAACACACCAGAACCACCTTATTACGCTGTTATATTCAGTAGCCACCGCACTAAAGGCGACAATGGTTATGGTGAAATGGCTGACCGAATGGTGGAGTTAGCAGAACAACAGCCCGGATTCTTGGGCATAGAGTCTGTGAAGGAAGATTTGGGTATTACAGTTTCATATTGGGAAAGCCTGGACGCTATTAAAAACTGGAAAAATAACGCTGAACACCGAGAAGCTCAACGTCTTGGTCACCAACGGTGGTATTCAAATTTTCGTGTGCGCATTGCAAAGGTTGAGCGCGAGTACGGTATTTAAACGAGCGAGAGCTCGTCATGTTTATGTCCGATTTTTCCAAGAGTTGCTCAACGGTTGTCTATAGTTTGTTCTGTACTCTTTGTCGAAAGTGAGTGGAGGTATTCGACAAAGCTATAAAAAACAACGTTCGGAGCACAATATGAGAATGCTTTTCGCATTATGTCTTACCGCTGTTATATCTATGGGAGTAGCCGCAGAACCTGAGAGTAAACCAGCCAACTTTCATGAGCTGTTGGATGACTTGGCAGCTCGCAGTATTACAAACGACCCGGAAATACGCAGTATACTTGGGCTTACTGATGACGGACTTGGTGACTTGTCGCATGAGATGACGAATGTGTCTCTTCAGAGGCGCGCGCAGTTACGCGATGAGTTGCGGCAGGCACTGGAAGCCGTGAGTGCTTATGAGCGCGAGGCGTTGAAGGGGCAGGAGCGCTGGAGTTACGATTTAAGTCGTTGGTTATACCGCACCCAGGTCGATCTAATGGCATTTGACTGGATGCCAGCCTGGTTACCGGCGTCAGGTTCTGTTTACGCAGTTGATCAGTTGTTCAGTATTCCGGTGACTATCCCTCAGTTTATGCAAAACCACCACGCAATTAATAACGAAGAAGATGCCCAGAATTACATTACTCGGTTGAAAGGTATTGGTCGCAAACTTGATCAGGTGAGTGATAACTTCGACATGCAGGCTGAGAAGGGCGTGACGCCACCTAAAGTTGCGCTGGAAGGTGCTTCGGCACAGATACGTACGTTGTTGGAGCCGGAATCTGGCGCCAGTATATTCGTTGAAATATTACAGAGAAAACTGAAAAAACTTTCCAAAGTAAACACTAAGCAACGTCAGGCGTTATTAGAAAGAGCTGAATCTGCGGTGCACAAGCACACGAATCCGGCTTACGAACGCTTGCTAACGCGTTTGGAGAAAACACTTGAAGCCAACCCGCCGAACAGGGGGGTGTGGGCTTTGCCTGAAGGCAAAGCGTTTTATGATGCAGCTTTACGATGGAACACCAGTACTAACCTCGATGCGAACGAAATTCACCAGATAGGTCTAGAAGAGGTAGCGCGCATTGAAAAGCGTATGGATACACTGCTGCGCGCGCAGGGCCTAGATAAGGGCTCGGTGGGCGAGCGAGTTAACGCTCTGGCCAAGGACGCTCGATTTGCGTATGAAGACTCGGATGAAGGCCGTAAGCAAGTCATTGCCGATATTGAGGCGGCGCTAGAGCGTTTGAGTCCTCATATTCCTGATTACTTTAGCCGACTACCTGAGCAGTCACTTCAGGTTTTGCCTGTGCCCGAACATGCGCAGGAGACATCTCCTGGCGGATACTATTTTCCTCCTGCAATGGATGGTTCGCGGCCCGGTACCTTCTTCATCAATCTGGGCGATATGGCGTCGAATAACCGTTGGAGTCTGCCGACACTTGCTTATCACGAAGGCTCGCCGGGGCATCATTTTCAGATATCGCTAGGGCAGACTCTCGATGAGCTGCCTCTATTGCGACGTAGCCTTAATCCGAGTGCTTTCACTGAAGGCTGGGCTTTGTATGCCGAGCAGCTTGCCGCTGAAATGGGCGTCTACGAAGATTTTCCTCTGGGCGATTTAGGACGTCTACAAGCCGAGATGTTCCGCTCAGTGCGGTTGGTGGTCGATACGGGCCTTCATCGCAAACGGTGGACTCCGGAACGGGCCGAGGCTTATATGCTGGAGAAAACAGGCATGAACGCGCGTGATGTACGTGCAGAAATTAACCGCTACCTGGTACAGCCGGGTCAGGCAACGTCGTACAAAATGGGTCACTTGAAAATGCTGAGTATTCGCGCCGACGCTAAAGAGCGTCTGGGCGAGAGCTTTGATATCAGAGCATTTCATGACGTGGTGTTAGGTAACGGAGCGCTACCACTTCTTGTTTTGGAGCAAGTGGTGGACGAATGGATAGCGTCAGTGGGGGAATAAATGAAATCTATTACGACAACATTAATGTTTGTTCGCGAACAAGCGGGGAAAGCCGAAGAAGCTATTAAGCTTTATACCTCGGTATTTCCCAATTCGAAAATTATTGATATTCAGCACTACGGAGCAGATGAGCCTGAGCCGGAAGGTTCGGTTAAGTTAGCTCGGTTCACAATCAATGGTGTCGAACTTATGGCAAGAGATAGCCATCTTGATCATAAATTCAGTTTTACGCCTTCCATGTCTTTGCATGTTGAGTGTGAATCGGAGAGCGAAATACAGAATGCGTTTACAACTTTAGCTAAAGGCGGGGTGGAGTTGATGCCGCTGGATAATTACGGGTTCAGTGAAAAGTTCGGTTGGTTAAACGATAAATATGGAGTTTCGTGGCAGTTTAATCTACTCAAAGGGTGAGTCCGCATAGCGCTATAAGGTTCTGTATGGAGATAAATGATGGACAAACTAATTCTTACAACCTTTGACTGGGTTCCCGAAATGCCAAGAGGCTATGTACGCGACATACGGGTGCGCTGGGCATTGGAAGAAGCGGAACTGCCCTATAGCGTTGACAGTGTCCCTTTTCGCGAGCGAGGCGCTGAGCACCTGTTGAGCCAACCGTTTGGGCAAGTTCCGTGGTTGACTGATGGCAACATATCAATCTTCGAAAGTGGCGCTATTTTGCTTTATTTAGGTGAACTCAGTGAAGCGTTGATGCCAATAGAAAAATCCAGTCGCGTTGAGGTTACAGAATGGTTGTTTGCGGCGCTTAACTCCGTTGAGGCGGCAAGCCTGCCCTGGTCAATATTTCAGTTTTCTGGTGACACAACTGAAACTCCCGGCCGCAATCATTTGGATGACTTTCTTAAAGCCCGGCTGAAGCACATGGAAGCCGTCTTAGTGAGTCGAGAATGGTTAGCCAGTACGTTTTCTGTTGCTGACATAGCGATGGCGGATGTCCTTCGTCTTATTCATAGGTTTAACGGGCTGGCCGAGTATCCAACTTGTCGCGATTACGTCGAACGCGCTACAGCACGCCCTGCTTTTATTAAAGCGCACAAAGATCAAATAGCACATTTTGCAGCGGCGGACTGACTCGTTTGCCGCCAGCATTTAAAGGAGACAAATTATGAAAAAAGAAGAGAAATATCATGGTAGTTGCTTGTGCGGATCCGTCAGTGTATCCGCAAATATTAAAAGCAAAAGTGTTGGCGCGTGTCATTGCGGCATGTGCCAGAAGTGGGGTGGAGGCCCTTTTTTCGCAGTAGAATGTGGCGACCAGGCAAGCTTTGAAGGTGATGAGAACATCGCTGTTTTCGATTCATCGGAATGGGCGGAGCGTGGTTTTTGTAAGAAGTGTGGTACTCATTTGTTTTATCGCTTAAAGGGTGAAGACTATTACGCCATACCTTTTGCGTTGTTCGAAGGCCATAACGACTGGGAGTTCTCTGAACAAATATTCATTGAGCAGAAACCTGAGTTTTACTCTTTTTCGCAGCAGACGAAGAACCTGACTGGCGAAGAAGTCTTTGCCCAGTATGCGGCTTCAAAAGAGTGATGTTTAAAGCTTATCTCAGTGAGCCTTATAGTGTAATTTTATAGGTTATATTGATGCCTTTGTTTTCAAAGTGTCTGGCCGGGAGCTTAAAGCTATGCTGAGTGCGTTGTTCGTCATTATTGGGGTTTTGCTGTTGACCACGGGCGGTGAAGCCCTTATTCGAGGGTCGCTGGCCGCTGCGAAGCGTATGGGTGTTTCGCCTTTGCTTAGCGGTTTACTGATTGTCGGGTTTGGTACTTCTGCCCCTGAGTTAGTGGTTTCAATTGATGCCGCTATAAACGAGCGGCCGGACATAGCTGTTGGTAACGTTGTTGGCAGTAATATCGGCAATATTCTGCTTATTTTAGGAATGTGCGCAGTAATCGCGCCTCTTGCAGTGAAGCCGCTGGTACTGCGTCGTGACGGTATTACCGTAGTTGCCGGAACAGTCTTGTTTCTGGTGCTTGTCGGGGGAAGTGCGCTGGCAAGGTTTGATGCCGCTATTTTGTTGCTGGCGCTGGTGAGTTATTTGATCTGGGCATACAGAACCGAGCGTTTCGGAAATGCACCGTCCGCAGAATTGCATAAAGCAGAGGCGCAGGAAGTGACCTCTTTGCCCACAACCAAGCTCCGTATAGCAGCAGCCATTGTGTTTGGTCTGGCGTTGTTAATTGTCGGTTCTCAGGTGCTTTTAAAAGGCGCGGTCGATATTGCCGAGTCGCTGGGTGTTTCTGAAGCCGTTATTGGGCTGACACTTGTGGCGGTTGGCACCTCGTTACCTGAGCTTACCGTTTCAGTTATTGCGGCATTCAGACGCCATGCTGACGTGGCTATTGGCAACATTCTGGGCAGTAATATTTTTAATGTTTTGGGCATACTCGGTATTTCGGCGCTGTTGCAGCCACTGCCCGTGCATGAACGAATACTTCAATTTGATCAGTGGGTTATGCTGGGCGCGGCGCTAATTCTTCTGCTGTTTCTTTATACCGGGCGTCGTTTAAGCCGACTTGAGGGCGGTCTGCTTCTGTTAGGATACGCAGCTTACGTAGGACTGAGTTTTACCGTATTTGGTGGATAACCCGAATACGGTAAAACTGGCGTGAGAAGAGTTTCCAGTGGCTTACAGCTTAACAATCAATTTGCCTTTGTTTTCACCCGTGAAGAACAGGTTCAAGCCTTCAATGGCGGACTCCAGCCCCTCAAGAATATGAGAACGGTGTTTGATTTTTCCAGACATAACGTAAGGTGTAAGCTTACTTAGCAAACTGGGAATCTCGTCAAAATGGTCCGGCATAGTAAAGCCCTGAATGGTCAGGCGCTTTTTAATAACCGGTATCCAGCTTGGACCAGGGCTTGGTACTTCTTTGTCGTAGTCGGCTATCATGCCGCAAACCACGACACGCCCATGAGCGTTCATGCGCTCAACGACCAGGTTCTGAATGGGGCCACCGGTGTTTTCAAAGTACAAATCTATACCGTCCGGAGTCAGCTTGATTAGCTGGTCGCGCAAGTCACTGGTTTTGTAATTAATGGCACCGTCAAAGCCCAGTTCGTTGATAATCCAGTTGGCTTTTTCATCGCTGCCGACAACGCCAATCACTTTCAGTCCTTCGGCTTTGGCCAACTGCCCGACAATTGATCCAACCGAACCTGCGGCGCCGGTTACCACCAGAGTTTCACCATTCTTAGGTTTACCAACATTAAACAGTCCTTGTGTGGCCGTCAGACCCGGTAATGCAAACACTGACAGCACGGTTTCGTCGGGCACATCGGCCTGCACTTTATTAATACCCTGGCCATTACTCAACGCATATTCCTGCCAACCCATCATACCCATGACGCGGTCACCTTCGTTAAAGTCAGGGTGGTTACTCTCAACAACTTTGCCGACACCAGAGCTGCGCATTACGCTGCCCAGTTCAACGGGGGGAATATAGCTTTCAGTATCAGGACTCATCCAACCGAACATGGCAGGGTCTAGAGACATTTGTGTTTGCTTAATCAGAATTTCACCGGAGCCAGCTTTGGGTAGCTCTTTCTCTACAACATTAAATATGTCGGCTGTGACAGGGCCAGGCTCAGGGCGTTTAATCAGGTTAATGGCTTTATAGGTGGTCATAACGGTTCCTTGTTAACTTATAGATACTTTGCTTTTTCTACGGATTAAGGTTGCTTTAGATCACTATACTTTGATTCCTGTCTATATGCCGATTTGTGACCCATACTAGACTCAGGAAAAGAGCTAAAATAGGACACAGTGATGAAAAGAGTCGAAGGTAAAGTTGCCATTGTTACTGGCGGCGCATTAGGTATTGGACGGGCCGTTTGTCTGGAATTAGCTAAAGAGGGTGCCAAGGTTGCAGTAACGGACATAGCGGACGATGAAGGGCAAAAAGTCGTCAATGAAATTAAAGGCTTTGGCGGTACAGCCAAATATTGGCATATCGATACGGCCAATGAAGACGAAGTAGGCCAAACGTTTTCCGACATTGCGAAAGAGTTCGGGTCAATCGATGTTTTAGTCAATAACGCCGGCATTGCTGGGGTTAATAAGCCGACCCATGAAATTACCAAAGACGAATGGGATAAGGTGATTAACGTTAATGTCAGTGGTGTTTTTTACTGTACTAAACACGCCATTCCGGCAATGAAAAAAGCAGGCGCGGGCAGCATTATTAATTTGTCATCAATTTACGGAATGATAGGTGCTGCCGATTTACCGCCTTACCATGCTTCTAAAGGCGCGGTCAGATTAATGAGCAAAAACGATGCACTCATTTACGCAAAGGACAAAATTCGGGTCAATTCAGTGCACCCGGGCTTTATCTGGACGCCACTGGTGGAGCAGCTAGGGAAAGAGTCTGATGAAGGCGTGAATGCGTTCAGAAAGCAGCTGGATAGCCTGCACCCCATTGGTCATGTTGGTGAGTCTGAAGACATTGCTTACGGCGTGCTGTATTTGGCGTCGGATGAATCTAAATTTGTGACCGGAACCGAGTTAGTGATTGATGGGGGCTATACCGCGCAGTAAAGTTCCCTTACTTATGGTGGCAAGTAATAGGTGAACAAGACTTACAATTAAAAAAAAGGTATAGTTTTCAAAAAAATATAAGGAACTTACCTGCTAATGATTGCTATGCATTTTACTTTAACCCGTCAAATGCCACCAGCGGCCGGAATGATGGCTCTGTTAGGCCTTGCTGTTGTTGTCGGCGCCGTATCACAAATTTACCTGGCGAATATTCTGACCTACCCCATGGAGTGGTTTGATGCAATTGCCTACGAACTGGAGGTTATGCTGGCCAGTGTATTGCATCTGGTTGGTTTTTATTCTGAACTACCCTGGCCGTCACCGTCGCGCATAGCACGCTCTATTGACGTGGGCGTGTTTGGTGGCCTTCTCTATATTGCATCCGAAGTGTTGTACGTTATTGCCGTGGTGGTTGTCGCGACCCGACAGGCAACTCAGAGTGGCTCAGCGCCGAGCGCCAGAGTGCCGAAGAAGCTGATTTCCTTTTATCTTGTCATGGGTCTAATTTATACATTCAGTTTCTTTTACCTTGGTATGTTCATTGCTGGCATAGCGAGTACCTATGAAATGGCGTTTTCAATGATTCTGAACGCCGATAGTATACAGAAGGTGATTTTGTACGGTTTGCCCTGGAAACTGGTGCTTTTTGTACCGCTTCAGTTGGCTTTATTGGTTGGACTCTGGACAAAGCAAAGCTGGTTCAAACGCGCTTTTCTGGCATACCTTCTGTTAGACGTTCTTTACTACGCCGCGTTTACTCTGTCGGCCTTAAGTTACGGGATTTATGTCGGGCTTATTGTCAGTCTACTTGCGTTGCTTCTATTTTTACCTTACTTCCTTAGAAAGTGAGCTATTGATAACTAAATGTCCGCAGCAGTAACAGGGCTTTTCACAGCGTGGAAATAGGCCTATTCTAGGCCTATACAACTTATTAACTTAAGGTATCTTTTTGCGAAACCTTCTTGTTATTATTTTTCTGTTATTAGCTGCGGCGCCTTTAATGGCACAGGATAAAACACTCAAAGTGGGTGTGTATCATAATCCGCCGAAAATTATGTTCGATGAATACGGAAAGTTAAGCGGTATTCATGGTGAGCTATTAATGGTTGTTGCCGAGCGCCACAATTGGCAACTTCTGCCTGTTGAATGCGATTGGGAGCAATGCCTGACGTTTTTGCAGCAGGGGAAAATCGATATTCTTCCGGATGTTGCCAAAAATGATGCCCGGGCTCAATGGGCAGAGTTTCATGAGGAAGCCGCGTTGCTTAGCTGGTCGCAACTGTATGCCGCTAAGAATGAAAAAATTACCAGCCTGCTGGACTTAAACAATAAACGTGTCGCGGTTTTGAAAGGGTCTGTACAGGAAAGCTACTTACAACAACTGATTGAAAGCTTTGAATTAAAAAGTGAGCTTTATCCGGTGGAAAGTTTTAGCGAGGGCTTTGACGCAGTATTCACAGGTAAAGCGAACGCAGTTGCAACCAATCAGTTTTTCGGGAACCAGCAAGTGGTTGATCGAAGCGTTGAAATGACGCCTATCATGTTCCTACCAAGTGAACTCTTTTTTGCCGTATCTAAACAGGCAAGTTCAGACATTCTAACCACAATAGATAACGAGCTTAAGCGCTTAAAGGCCGACGAGAACTCAGTTTATTACCAAATAATTGAACGTTGGAGCTCTCAACAAAAAGCGGTCAGTATTCCTTCCTATGTGTGGTGGATAATAGCGGCACTGGTGTTACTTGCTGTGGGCGTGCTGTTCTTTAATCAGCTGTTAAGACGCAAGGTTGCAGACAAAACAAAAGCTCTGGCGCAAAGTAAGTACCGTTTAAATACCATTCTGGATAGCGTTGAAGCCTACATTTACATTAAAGATAAAGACCTAAGATATCAGTATGCGAACTGGCAGGTGTTAAAGCTGTTCAAGCTGGAGCTTGAAGATATTATTGGCAAAACCGATTATGATTTGTTCGATAAGACCACGGCCGACCAGCTTAAGAGTTATGACAGCAAAGTGCTGGAGAGTGGACACCGGTTAGCTCAGGGTGAGGTGAATAATCTGCCCGGTGAGAAAGAGATCCATCAATTTTGGTCAGTTAAAGTTCCGCTATTTGATTCAACGAACCAAGTGATCGGACTGTGCGGTATTTCCACAGATATTTCCGAATACCAGAATATGAAGGAAGAAATCCAGTCTCTTGCCTACTTTGATCCCTTAACTGGGTTAGCAAACCGACGTTTTATGCTTGAACGCTTAAACGAAGAGTTTGACCTTTACCAGAGTGGCGGCGGAGACGGCGTATTGGTTATGCTCGATATTGATCACTTCAAAAAGATTAACGACAGCTTTAGCCATGACACCGGAGACGAACTGCTCATTTTATTTGGTCAGAGGTTGGAGTCTGAATTACGCCAGGCTGACAATGCCGGGCGTTTAGGCTCGGACGAGTTCATGGTGTTGTTGAAAAGTGAAAAAGGCCAAAGTTTACGTGACGACAGTAATTTACGTCAGCGATTACAAGTACTTTTAGAGCGGCTGGGGGAGCCTTATAAGCTGGGCGGCAGTCTTGAATCAGTGTCAGTGAGTATGGGCATTACCTTGTTTTCCGATGCACAAAGTCCGGGTGACTTAATGCAAGCTGCAGATTTGGCGTTATCGCAGGCAAAAGATGTCAACGCATCGAAGCTGCAATTCTTTAATACCGGAATACAGCGGGAGTTTAATTATCGACAGCAGCTCATTGCAGCTTTGCGAAAAGCGATAAAATCTGAAACTCTGGAAATCTATTTACAGCCGCAATACCAGCAGGTATCACCCGATTCGGCTTTAAACTGTTTAGGTTTTGAGGCCTTATTGCGTTGGTGCGATGAGGAGCTTGGCTGGGTCTCTCCCGCTGAGTTTATTCCATTAGCAGAGAGTCAGGGGCTCATGCCCGACCTGCACAGACTGGTGCTTGATCAGGTGTTGTCTAGCATCCCGAGGTTGCAGCGTTCCGCTCTTGAGTGTGGTGTGCGGGTTGCTATAAATGTCAGTGCCAGTCAGTTTAAAACCGAAGGTTTTGTTGAAGATATTGAACAACGGTTGCTGGCAACAGGCATACCGGGTGAGTTGCTGGAATTAGAAGTCACAGAAAGTATGTTGATTGACGATATTGAGCATACTGCGAACAACATGGAGCGACTTAAAGCTCTGGGTGTCACGTTCGCTTTAGACGACTTTGGTACGGGATATGCCTCGTTAGGTTATTTAAAACGCTTGCCGCTGAACTCACTGAAGATAGACCAGTCTTTTATTCGGGATTTGCACACCAACAATAGTGACGAAGCCATTGTGCGCACTGTAATCGCTTTAGGAAACAGCCTGGATTTAGACATTATTGCTGAGGGCGTGGAAACCGAAGAGCATTTGCTTAAGCTTCAGGAAATGGGCTGTTTTCGTTTTCAGGGGTATTATTTTGCAAAGCCAGAACCGGTCAGCTTTTGGACCTCCAGTGAGAAAGATTAAGTTATGCTGATATCCTTTTTGTGTAATTCTATTGTGGTTGGCTTGGCGGTTATTTTTCATTATGAAGCGCTAAACCGGATAGGCTGGCTTATTACCCACATGAGAATGTTTAGCCAAATTCGACTCATGTTTGGGGTCATACTTGCTATTATCGCTCACACTGTCGAAGTTGCCATTTTTGCTGTTGCCTATTACCTCATGCACCACGAACAAGGGTTCGGCACCTTAGTAGGAAACTTTGACGGCAGCTTTTTAGATGCCTTGTACTTTTCTTTTACGGTTTTTACTACGGTGGGTTTTGGTGATATTGAGCCATCAGGCACCTTAAGGTTCTTAACCGGTGTTGAGGGCCTAACAGGACTGGTTTTAATTACCTGGACGGCTTCTTTCCTGTATGTCGAAATGCAGCGTTATTGGCACCGGTAGTTGAAACATTTGCTAACAGAAGCCTGCTTCTATAACGCCGCTAAGCGGTGTATCTTTATGGTTAAGGCACGGCAGCTTGGAAAACAAAACTGATGATGCAGGAAACACTAAAAATTTTGGTAGTGGATGACGATGCGCGGCTTCGAAGCTTGTTGGAACGTTATCTTACTGAGCAGAACTTTCAGGTGCGAGTCGCGCAGGACTCGGAACAAATGGACCGTTTGCTGACCCGGGAGAATTTTAATTTACTGGTGTTAGACCTGATGCTGCCTGGTGAAGACGGACTGTCTATTTGTAAACGTCTACGCAGCGAAGGTAATAACCTGCCGGTTATTATGCTGACTGCCAAAGGCGATGAAGTTGACCGTATTATTGGCCTGGAGTTGGGGGCTGACGATTATCTGGCAAAACCCTTTAACCCCCGCGAGTTGCTGGCGCGGATAAGGGCGGTATTGCGTCGCCGCGGTACCGAAGTACCTGGTGCACCTTCGCAGGAAGATCAGGAAGTCACTTTTGGTGAGTTCAGACTGAACCTGGGAACTCGTGAAATGTTTCGTGGCGACACACCAATGCCGCTGACCAGTGGTGAGTTTGCTGTTTTGAAGGCCTTAGTCAGCAATGCTCGTCAGCCGCTTTCCCGCGATAAACTAATGCACCTTGCACGCGGGCGTGACTACAGCGCACTGGAACGCTCTATAGATGTTCAGGTGTCACGCTTACGTCGTATGCTCGAAGTTGACCCCACTAAGCCGCGTTATATTCAAACGGTCTGGGGCTTAGGTTATGTGTTTGTACCGGATGGTCAGCTGAAGTCCTGATGAAGTTATTTCCCAAGTCAGCGTTTGCCCGCACGGTTGCGCTGCTGGCTCTTGTATTGCTTATTAACCAGCTCGTCTCTTACGTGATGGTGAGTAACTATGTTGTCCGGCCTTCCATTGAGCAAATTAATGAGTTGGTGGCTAAGCATATCCGCACTATGTTCATTCCTCGTCAGCATTCAGCTGAAACCGAACGTGAACTGATGTCTTATTACACTGAAGCCACTGGCATAGAAGTGTTTAATGACACTGAAGCCGAGCAGCAGGGCTTGGGCAACTCCACCTATTACGGCTATTTGTCGGATGACATGAGCGACATGCTGGGTGGGAAGTCACAGGTTAGAGTTGCTCAGGGGCAAAAGTTTTACCTTTGGGTAAAGCCACCCCGGGCGCCTGACTTCTGGATACGTGTTCCATTGGATAGTATGCAGCGCGGACAGTTCTCTCCGCTGGTGATGTACTTGGTGTTAATTGGTCTTTTGAGTGTATTCGGCGGTATGCTGTTTGCTAATTGGTTGAACAGGCCACTTAAAGCACTGGAAGAATCGGCGCGCAGAGTAGGGCGGGGAGAATTCCCTGAGCAACTGCCTGAAAAAGGCGCAAACGAAATTATTGCGGTAACCCGGGCTTTTAACCAAATGTCGCGGGGTATTCGTGAGCTTGAAAACGACCGTAACCTGTTAATGGCAGGGGTTTCTCATGACTTAAGAACGCCACTAACGCGCATTCGCCTGGCCGCTGAAATGATGCCGCAGGAAGACGGTTCTCTGGCTCAGGGGATCGTTGAAGATATCGATGACATGAATGACATTATCGATCAGTTTATTGATTATGTCCGCCTTGATCAGCAGGAGTGCAGCAGCAAAGAGTCTCTTAATGAACTCATTGAGCAAACGGTGGCGAATGTACCGGACAACTGGACAAAGCAATTTGAACTTGATTTAGGGACGTTGCCTTTGGTTTGGTTGCGCCCGTTATCGATGAAGCGCGTCATTATTAATTTGCTGGAAAACGCTGAGCGTTACGGTAAGCAGCGGGTTGTGGTCAGCTCTGGTCACGATAAAAAGCAAAAACGGGTCTGGTTCCGGATAACCGACGACGGCCCTGGCATTCCCGAGGAACAACAAGAGAAACTCTTTGAGCCTTTCACTCAGGGTGATAAAGCGCGTGGTGGTGTAGGCTCAGGGCTTGGGTTGGCAATTATTAAGCGTATTGTTGATCGTCACGACGGCGATATAAAACTGCAAAACCGCCCGGAAGGCGGTTTGTGTGTTCGAATTGAGCTGCCGCTGTACCAGAAACGGCAGTAACCTGGCTTATTGCAGCAGGCGGTTAATGCCATTTAATGCGGCAACGCGGTACGCTTCTGCCATAGTCGGATAGTTAAAGGTGGTGTTGACAAAGTAATCGATGGTATTACCACCGTTTTTCTGCTCCATAATAGCCTGACCAATGTGTACTATTTCTGAAGCCCTTTCACCAAAGCAATGAAGACCCAGAAGCTCTCTGGTTTCGCGGTGGAATAACAGTTTCAGGCAACCCACATCGGCACCCGATATTTGCGCCCGGGCAAGATGCTTGAACTGAGCTCGGCCAACTTCATAAGGCACTTTCATTTCGGTGAGCTCTTCTTCGGTTTTACCCACTGAACTGATTTCCGGAATGGTATAAATACCGGTCGGTATGTCACTCACCAGAACTTTGTCACAGTCGCCGTTAATAATGGCTGAAGCACAGATGCGGCCCTGATCGTAAGCGGCACTGGCTAAGCTGGGGTACCCAATAATGTCACCCACGGCATAGATATTTTCCACGGCTGTCTGGTAGTTGTCATTCACTTCCAGTTGCCCCCGGTAGTTGGGCTCAAGGCCCACAGACTGACAGTTTAGCTCTTCTATGTTACCAGAACGGCCATTAGCAAAAAGCAGGCAGTCGGCAGCCATGGTCTTGCCGGACTTGGTTTTTAGAACGACTTTATCGTCATAGCCAGTAATGGTGTCATATTCTTCGTTATGGCGGATGACCACGCCGCTGTTGCGCAAGTGGTAGCTGAGCGCATCGGAAATCTCAGCGTCCAGAAAAGACAGCAAACGTTCGCGCTGGTTAATGAGATCCACTTTAACGCCCATTCCACGGAAAATACTGGCGTATTCACTTCCGACCACACCCGCACCATAAATTAAAATGGTTTTAGGCTCGTGTGACAATGACAGAACCTTGTCTGAGTCGTAAATGCGGGGGTGCGAAAAATCGACGTCTTCGGGATTATACGGCCGGGAGCCGGTCGCGATAACAACATGCTTTGTAATCAGGTCATCCACCGAACCGTCTAGCTTAGTTACCCGAATACGGTTCTTGTCTAAAAATGAGGCCTTACCGTGTACGACGGTGACATCATTGCGGTCGTAAAACGAACTGCGCAGCTTGACCTGTTTGCGGATAACCGACTCGGCGTAGTGCAATATGTGGCTGAAAGTCATGCCGCTTTGCCAGCCTGGCCCTGAGAATAGTGGGTTGTTATTGTACTCAATTAAACGACTGACCGAGTGGCGCAGGGCTTTTGATGGAATGGTCCCCCAATGCGTGCAGCCGCCGCCAAGAGCTTTATGTTTTTCTACAATGGCAACGTTGTAGCCGCTTTTGGCCAGTTGCATAGCAGCGCCTTCGCCGCCGGGGCCAGTACCGATGACAACCACATCGTATTCAGTTTCGGTTTCAGGCTTTATTGCAGTCATATTACTCGCTTCACTACCGGTGGACGGGTTTTAGATAGTAGCACTCTATAAGAAAAGCGTAAATTGACACTGTTTTCTGTGCGCAGACTCGTTATAGTAAAGAGAGACAATGACTTGGACCTGTCGTATGAGTAAAGAAAAACAAGTCCCGCAAATTTTATCCCGTCGCGTTGTTGCGCAAAGCAGGCTAATGCGTGTAGAAGCGGTTGATCTTAAGTTCAGCAATGGTGAGCAGCGCCAGTTTGAGCGTATGAAAGGCAGCGGCCGTGGCGCGGTAATGATTGTTCCCTGTATTGACGATGACACCTTATTGCTTATTCGCGAGTATGCAGCAGGCCTGCATGACTATCAGCTGGGCTTTCCCAAAGGGCTTATCGACCCGGGTGAGACACCAGAAGAAGCAGCACAGCGCGAGCTAAAAGAGGAAGTTGGCTACGGTAGTCACCAGCTTGAATTTCTAATGGAATTAAGTCTTGCGCCTCAGTTCTTCTCCGCGAAAATGAGTGTGTTTGTTGCCCGTGATTTATACCCTGAGAGCTTGCCCGGCGATGAGCCTGAGCCTCTGGAAAAAGTTACCTGGTCTATCAGTGACATTAATAACCTGTTTGCTCAGCCCGACTTTTCAGAAGCCCGCAGCGTTGCTGCGCTGTTAATGTTGTTGCGTAATCAGGGTGAGGGCCGGTAGTGGCAGAAACCATGCTGAATAGACTGAAAGAGATTGCGACAGAAGCCGGTGGCGTTATTTTGTCCATGTACGAAAGACGTGACTACAGTACGGCAGAAAAGACCGATGACTCCCCCGTAACGACCGCCGATATTGTCGCCAGTGAGTTGATTGAAGACCGGCTTAAACAATCCTTTCCGGGCATTCCTGTGATTTCTGAAGAAAGTGAGCACCAGGACTATAACGAGCGCCGTCAGTGGAAGGCCTATTTCATTATCGACCCTATTGACGGAACTCAGGAGTTTATTGCCCGCTCGGGTGACTTTGCCGTAAACATTGCTTATGTGGAACACAATGAGCCGGTTATTGGTGTTATTTTCTGGCCGGTAGGTGAAGCGCTTTATTACGCGCAGAAAGGGCTAGGAGCTTTTAAAAAGGACGCCACAGAAAGTCGGTCTATTAACGTCCGTAAGTTTAATGACCCTAAGACCGACCCCATTATTATTGCCATTAGCCGTCGCCAGGCCCGGGAACCGGTGCTAAACCGCCTTCAAACTGAGCGAGATGTACAGCCTCTGCCAACCGGAAGCTGTTCGTTAAAAGCTTGCTTCATTGCCGAAGGCAAAGCCGATTGCTTTTTACGGCTGGGCCCAACCGGCGAGTGGGATACAGCCGCGTCTCAGGTGATTGTAGGCGAAGCCGGGGGGCGTATCGTCAATGAAAACTTTGAGCCAATTACCTACAATCGAACGGTCAGTTTGCTGAACCCTAACTTTCTGGTTTTGGGCGACCAAAGCGTTCCATGGGACGAGATCTTCATTGCTCGCCAGGCTCGTTTCCGGTAACACTGTCTTTATCGACAATATCGACGCTTTCGTGTAATTCGGAGAAAACAATAACGGCCTCGCCGGACTTTAATCGTTGCTTCAACTGCTCGACTTTTGTGTCGAAACTGAGTTCCTGACTGCCGTAATCTGTTCCTTCTCTCAGTACTACGGATTCGAGTAAATTATTCAGTGTCTCCTGATCCACTTCCTGCCAGGGAATAATCATTTGTCCTCCGTTTGCTGTAGTTCTTCGGTTAGCTCTGCCAGCTCTTCTTCCGCTATCATCCAGGCGCTCTCTTGTTGTTGTAAGTCTTTCTGCGCTTGCGCCTGTTGGTCTAATAGTTTCTGTAACTTAGCTTTGTTGGCATCCTCATAGAGGCTGCTGTCGCTGAGTTGTTCATGAATATCGGCCAACTTCAGTTCCAGTGTGTGAATGCTTTTTTCTGCTTTTTCGATTTGTTGGCGTAAAGGTTTTGTCTTTTGTCGTGCTTCGGCTTCTTTGCGTTTCTGTTGTTTGCGATCGTCGCGCTGACGCGTGGTCGGTTGTTCGCTGCGTTTGTCATTGGCTGCCTGTTGCTGCAGCCAGTCATGGTAGGCTTCTAAATCGCCGTCGAAGGTTTCTGCTTTACCATCGGCAACCAGGCAGAACTCATCAACAGTAGTGCGTAGCAAGTGTCTATCGTGCGAAACCACAATCAGTGCGCCCTCGTATTCCTGCAAAGCCGCAACCAGAGCGTCACGTAATCCTAAGTCTAAATGGTTGGTCGGCTCATCCAGCAGCAATAAATTTGGCCGTTGATAAATAATCAGCGCCAGGGCTAAACGCGCTTTTTCACCGCCTGACATGGGTTCAACCGAGCGGGTTGCCTGATCTCCGGAAAAGCCAAAGTTACCTAAAAAGTCACGTAGCTTCTGTTCACTGGCTTGCTTGTCTATGCGCTGTAAATGCAACAGCGCCGATGCTGCCAGGTCCAGAGTTTCCAACTGATGCTGAGCAAAATAGCCAATACTGAGCCCCGGGTTAACCAGCCGCTCTCCGGCCATAGGTTTTAATTCCCCCGCCAGCAGTTTAATCAGCGTTGATTTACCAGCACCATTACGGCCAAGCAACCCTAAGCGGGTACCTGGCACCAGGTTGAGCTTAATTTTCTCTAGTATGGTGGTGTCACCATAGCCCGCTTTGGCGTCACGAAGCGTCAGCAGTGGGTTTGGTAACTTTTCTGGTGTCAGAAAGTGAAAATCGATGCCGCTTTCGGCGCGAAGTGGCGCCTGGTTGGGCAACTTTTCAATGGCTTTTAAGCGGCTTTGTGCCTGTTTGGCTTTGCTGGCCTTATAGCGAAACCGATCAACGTAGGCTTGCAAGTGTTGCCGCATAACCTGTGCTTTTTCGTACTCACTCTGTTGTTGAGCCATATGCTCTGCACGCTGGCGCTCAAACTGAGAGTAATTACCGCGGTAACTGTTCAGCTTCTTATGCTCAATGTGAACAATATCGGTGGTTACAGAGTCGAGAAAATCACGGTCGTGCGATATCAGTAACAGCGTTCCATCGTATTGCTTTAGCCAGCTTTCCAGCCAGAAAATCGCATCAACGTCTAAGTGGTTGGTTGGCTCATCCAGCAGCATTAAATCGGCACGGGCAATCAGTACCTGTGCCAAATTAAGACGCATACGCCAACCACCGGAAAAGGCTTTCACCGGTTGTTGCAGCTGCTGCTGAGTAAAACCAAGGCCGGCCATTAAACTGGCCGTTCTGGGCTGAATGTCGTAGGCACCAATTGCGGCGAGTTTATCGTGACAGTGCGCAATGGCTTCGCCATTATTGTCGGCCTCGGCTTTGGCAAGTTGCGCTTCTAGCTGACGGAACTCGGCGTCACCGTCCATTACATAGTCGATAGCGGACTTATCCAGTGCCGGAGTGTCCTGTGCTACGCTGGCTATGCGCCAGTCGGCGGGTAAATGTATGTTTCCGCTGTCGGCACTAAGCTCACCACGCAGCAAGGCAAATAGAGAGGACTTGCCGCAGCCATTGCGGCCTACCAGGCCAACGCGGTGTCCCGGGAATACTTGTAAGTCACTGTCTTCAAATAAAACATCACCGCCACGCAACAAGGTGATAGCTTCAGCACGGATCATAAACTACTCTTCATTTTGTACAGCTGTTCAGCTGCGGTATCATAGACATGTTCTGCTCACAATTCTAACACAGGAGCTGTTGTGGCTAGAGAAAAGAAGCGATTTATTGCCGGGGCGGTTTGTCCCAAATGCGATGCCATGGACACGCTCATGCTTTTTATCGAAAACGATATCGAACAAGTTGAATGCGTGCAATGTAAGCACCGGTTTAGTGAGCCCAAGGAGCAGGGTGGTGGTAGCGAGCGTCAGTTTGACCAGGTCATTGGCGTATTTAAGCCAGACTAACGCACTATTGGGGAGGCACTATGACAAACACCGACGGTAGCCGTTATGAAAACTGCCTTTATCGTGTTGAGCAATTGCAGAAAGGCGAAAAAAAGGCAGCTGAAGCCAGCGCAATGAATATGATGCAGCTGATGTCAGCCGCTGGTAAAGCCGTTTTCAAGCAGTTACAAAGACGCTTCCCGGCACCGGCGCGTATTGCAGTATGTTGCGGTGAGGGCAATAACGGTGGCGATGGTTACATTGTTGCCCGACTGGCTCAGGAGGCGGGGTATCAGGTACAGGTATTTGCTCTAAAGCCCAATGCAGAGCTTTCAGACCCCTTAGAATCTGATGCGCACCGGGCTCGCTCAGCCTGGCGCGAGCAGGGGGGCAACGAAAAAGCCCTGCTCGATTGTGCACCTGATCAGTTTGACCTTGTGGTAGATGCGTTGTTTGGTGTTGGACTGAATAGAGCCCTCGAGGGAGACCCCGTGACCTGGGTACAACATGTCAATGCCAGTTCTACGCCGGTGATCTCAGTCGATGTGCCTTCTGGTTTAAATGCCGATAACGGCCATGTTCCCGGTGCTGCCGTGCGCGCCCACCTAACGGTAAGTCTGGTGGCATTAAAGCGCGGTTTACTCACAGGTAAAGCTCAGAATCATACGGGTGAGCTTGTTTTAGAGGACTTAGGTATTGGTGAGACCTTTAAGCAGCAAAATGAAGCCGACTGGTTTCGGGTCGATGCCGGAGGGTTAGGCAATTGGCTACCGGCCCGGGCGCGCTGCACTCATAAAGGCGAACAAGGCCATGTGCTTATCGTGGGTGGACAACCGGGTATGTCAGGGGCGGTGATACTGGCTATGAAGTCCGCCTTGCGAGCAGGTGCCGGTAAAGTTTCAGTGGCGTGCCACCCCGACGTACAAGCAATTGTTGCAGCGGCTCAGCCAGAAGCTATGGTGCATTCTATTAAAGACGAAGATACGTTAAAGCCGTTGTTACGTGAGGCCTCGGCGATTGCTCTTGGTCCCGGGTTAGGGCAAAGCCGTTGGAGTCACGATGTGTTTTCACAAGTGATGAAGGCGGATGCATTGAAAGTGATAGACGCCGATGGGTTGAATTTACTGGCAAGTTATCCAGCCCGGTCGTCAAAGTTACTGCTGACGCCACACCCGGGAGAGGCGGCCAGGTTACTGCAAACGACAGCTGATGAAGTGGAAGCCGATAGGTTTTTAGCGGTAACACAACTACGCGAAAAGTACGGTGCTCAAGTTCTACTTAAAGGCGCCGGCTCGCTGCTGGTCACCGATCGCGGGAGATGCTTGATTGACAGAGGTTCACCGGCAATGGCGTCGGGTGGTATGGGTGATTTATTAACGGGCTTGATAAGCGGCCTGTTAGCGCAAAGAATGGCACCGGCACAGGCATTAATTGCCGGCGCCTTATGGCATGCCATGGCTGGCGAAGAAGCAGGAAAAGATGGCGAGCGGGGAACCTTAGCCTCTGATTTGTTGCCCTATATACGGCGGTTGGTGAATGGATATGGAAGGGACGATGACTGAGGTACACCACTGTAAATTAGCAAATGAAGCTGAGACGCTGGCGCTTGCGAAGAAATTTTCAGAAGTTTTACAAGCTCCTTTGGTGGTCTATTTGAAAGGGGAATTAGGTGCCGGTAAGACAGCATTTTGTCGTGGTGTTATTCAGGCTTTAGGCCATTGTGGCGCGGTAAAAAGTCCCACCTACACCCTTGTAGAGCCTTATCAGCTGCAGGGATGGCGCATTCACCATTTTGATTTGTATCGGTTGGCTGATCCGGAAGAGCTTGAGTACATGGGAATTCGTGATTATTTTGCCGAAGATACGCTAAACTTTATAGAATGGCCTGATAAAGGCTATGGCTGGCTACCGGGAGCGGACATAGAAATCCGAATCGAGTATGCTGGTGAAGGACGTAAAATAACTTTCAGTGCGCTAACTGAAGCCGGACAAAGAATAATTAAAACATTATGATGCAGCGATTTTGGGTGTTTTTGTTTGCTTGTGTTCCTCTGTGGGCATGGGCTGACAATAGTGTAGACAGTGTAAGGGTGTGGCCATCTCCGGATAAAACGCGGGTGGTTTTTGACTTGTCTGATACACCGGACTATTCCTATTTCACGCTTTATCAGCAAAAGCCTTATCGGCTGGTTATTGATTTCAACAATACGTCGCTAAAAGCGGATTTGAGTAATTTGGGTAAAGACTCTCTGCTGGTGGATAAAATTCGCACCAGTTCGCCCAAAAACTCCCGTAGCACTCGCATCGTTATTGAACTGGACTCAAAAAGTGACGCGAACCTGTTCACCCTTCCGGCCAACGACTCTTATAAAGATCGCTTAGTGGTGGACTTACCGGGTAAGTCGATTGAGCGCAGCGGACCGGCAAAGTCCGTTTCCGAACTGAAAGACAGGCGCGTAACCGTTGCCATTGACGCTGGTCATGGTGGTGATGATCCCGGCTCTATTGGTCCACGCGGCACCTACGAGAAGCACGTCGTTATTCGTATCGCGCGGGCGCTGGCTAAGCTGATTAATGATGACCCGGGTATGCAGGCTTATTTGATTCGTACTGGTGATTACTACGTAGGCCTTAATGAACGCCCGCAGAAAGCCTGGGATGCTAAAGCGGACTTCTTTGTTTCGATTCACGCTGATGCCTTTCATTCACCTCAGCCCAATGGGGGGTCTGTGTGGGTGCTATCAAAACGCCGCGCGGATTCCGAAGTGGGTCGCTGGCTAGAAAATCGTGAACAGCAATCGGAGTTGCTGGGTGGGGTAACGGACATCCTCAGTAAAAATGGACACGAACCTTATTTGGCTGAAACTCTACTGGACATGTCAATGGACAGTTCTATTGCCGGTGCCTATAGTGCGGCAAAACACATTATTGATGAAATGTCAGCAGTAACCAAAATGCATAAGCGCACGCCACAGGCTGCTAGCCTGGCCGTGCTAAAATCACCAGATAAACCGTCATTACTGGTAGAAACAGGGTTCATTTCTAACCCCAGAGAAGAGCAACTGCTAACCAGTAATGCCCATCAGCAAAAACTGGCGCGAGCGCTTTATAATGGTATCCGGCGTTATTTTGTCAGTAACCCAATCGACAATACTTACTTGGCCAATCAAAGTAGTTTTACCTATACCGTGAAGTCGGGTGACTCTTTGTCTGTTCTCGCTCAGCGTTATAATACTACCGTCAAAGCCATTAAATCTGAAAATAGTCTGGCCAGTAATACGCTTAAAATTGGCCAGAAGCTGACGATCCCGAGTCGCTGATGGCTATTCAGCAGTTACCCATTGAGCTGGCGAACCAAATTGCTGCGGGTGAAGTGGTTGAGCGCCCTTCGTCGGTGGTTAAAGAGTTAGTTGAAAATGCGCTGGACGCTGGAGCAACCCAGTTAGTACTGGATATAGAGAAGGGCGGCAGCAAGCGAATAAGAATTCGTGATAACGGCTGCGGTATCGTTAAGCAGGAACTAACGCTGGCGTTAAGCCGGCATGCCACCAGTAAAATCAAAAGCCTGGATGATTTGGAACATATTGGCAGCCTTGGCTTTCGTGGTGAGGCTTTGGCCAGTATTAGTTCGGTTTCTCGTTTACGTTTAATATCAAAACCGCCGGAGCAAGAAGAAGCCTGGCAGGCCTGGGCCGAAGGCCGGGACATGCAGGTTAATATTGAGCCGGCTGCTCACCCCGACGGCACCACGGTTGATATTCAGGACCTATTTTTTAACACGCCGGCAAGACGTAAGTTTCTGCGTACAGAAAAAACTGAATTCACTCATATTGATGAAGTGATAAAGCGTATTGCGCTCAGTCGTTTTGAAGTTGGTTTCCAACTGAATCATAACGGCAAATCAGTCCGTATGTTTCCGCAGGCGCTGAGCGAAAAACAACAGTTGCAGCGGTTGGCAAAAATTTGTGGTGGTGGCTTTGCTGAACAAGCTTCGACTATCGATGCGGTGGACGGAGATTTTCATTTAACGGGCTGGCTCGTTCCCCCTGAGCATTGCCGGCACCAGGGTGATATTCAATATTTTTTCGTAAATGGTCGCATGATGCGGGACAAGCTGTTGTCGCACGCAGTACGCCAGGCGTATGAAAAGTATTTGCCAAACGAGCGGGTCCCTACCTTTGTGCTCTATTTTGAATTGCCGTCAGAGCAGGTGGATGTGAATGTGCATCCGGCCAAACATGAAGTGCGGTTCCATCGCCAGCGGCAAGTGCACGACTTTATTCTGACGCGTATTGAGCAAGCTTTGATGCAGTTGGTTGCAACAGATAGCCCGCAATCTGCTGTGACTCACCAGCATCATTATGGTTCACAAGAACGCCCGTCAGGACCAACGTCGTTTCTTTCCGGCAGAGCTTCAGGCGGAAGTGTCTTAGGTGAAAGAAAAGCATCAGGTTCGTTGTTGCCAAATGCCGCCCGAGTTCAAAATAGTATCAGTAGCGGACAACCCCAGACAGAGCCAGGAGCGGTAAAATCGGAAGAAAACTGGCGGGTCCTTACGGTTTTTAATGGTGTTTACGCGCTTATTAGAAATGAACAAAACCTGGCCTGGCTAAACCTGGCAAAAGTGCATACCGAATGCGTTGCTCAAAAGCTGATTCAACAACTGCAGGACGGGCTCAATGGCCAGCCGCTGCTAGTACCTGTGGCAGTTAATTTAGCGAATTTACCGGGCCCGGCAAGTCAGTGGCCGCAACAGGAGTTGAATCAGTGTGGCGTAGTGTATCAGTGTCAGCGCGAACAGGTCATTATTGAGCAAATGCCTGAAATGCTGCGTCAGGGGAATGTGGTTAGTGGTTTTACCGAGTTATTAAAGTTATTAACAGAAGGTGCTGAAACTGAGGCGTTGGCGAGTTGGCTTGCGCAGTTTGCGGGTCTTGAGTCATACAGCATCACTCAGGCTGAACATTGGCTTATTCAGTGGCGTTCACAGCTTTTTGAAGCACCGGATGTACTGCAGCGATTGCCGCTACCCGGAGAACGTCATGCACAGTAAGGATGCCGTAATTGCTATTTATGGGCCGACAGCATCGGGCAAAACGGCGTTGTCACTGGCTCTATGCAAGCAACTGGATTGCGAAATTATTTCTGTAGATTCAGCACTGATATACCGCGGTATGGATATTGGTACAGCTAAGCCCAGTGCCGAGGAACAAGCTCAAGTTCCTCATCATTTACTGGATATTCGTGACCCGGCTGAAACCTATTCCGCGGCCGACTTTCAAAAAGACGCTTTGGCATTAATTGAAGACATTCAGCAACGTGGCAAAGTACCTTTGTTGGTTGGCGGCACCATGTTGTATTTTAAAGCCTTGTTGGAAGGACTCTCGCACTTACCTGAGTCGGATGCGAGCGTACGAGAAAGGCTTTCGGCTGATTGGCATGACAAAGGGTTAGCTGAGTTACACAAGCAGCTGCAGGAAGTGGATCCGGTAAGCGCTGAACGCATTCACCCAAATGACCCTCAGCGGATTATACGTGCTCTGGAAGTGTATGAACTCGCCGGTAAAAGCCTGACGGAGCTTACGCGGGAACGCTATGGTCAGTTGGATAAACCTATTTATCAATTTGCGGTGGCCCCGGCAGAACGGGAAGTTTTACACCAGCGTATCGAACAGCGCTTTGATCAGATGTTGGCACAACCTTTTGAAGACGAAGTTAAAAAGCTGTTTGACCGCGATGATCTGCATCCGGATCTTCCGTCCGTACGCAGTGTGGGTTATCGTCAAATGTGGCAGTACCTTGCCGGTGAACTTAGCTATGATGAAATGCGCGAGCGCGGCATTATAGCAACACGGCAGTTGGCAAAGCGGCAAATGACATGGCTACGGGGCTGGCCCGGCGTTCATTGGCTGACCACTGGCGATACCGACATGGAGGCCAAAGTATTAAGGGTAATGCAGCAGCCGGCAAAGAAATTTGACCGTCAGGATTGAAATACGACGTTTAAGCCCGCAGATCCAATTTCTGACTAAATGAGTAATTCTTAACGTTTTTCTTATTGCAAAAATTCTTTACTGGTCTAGTGTGTCTTTACAGGTGACTGCAAATTGGCGGTCCTGTGGCTTACTATTTACACATTGGATATTAATAACGATAAAAAGGAATCCAAGATGGCTAAGGGACAAACTTTACAAGACCCATTCTTAAATGCGTTACGTCGTGAGCGCATACCAGTATCTATATACTTAGTTAATGGCATTAAATTACAAGGGCAAATTGAGTCTTTTGATCAATTCGTTGTCTTATTAAAGAATACGGTTAGCCAAATGGTGTACAAGCATGCAATCTCAACGGTTGTGCCTGCGCGTATCCCGCAAAATTATTTGCCGCAGCAAGCTGCAGAAGATATGGCTGAATTAGAAGATTGATAATGAAAGAGAGGTCTGAACAACTTGTTCGATAGGTATGAAGGTGGCGACTACGCAATATTGGTTCATGTGGATTTACCCGCAGAAGTTGACCGAGAAGATCTCTCAGAATTACAACTCTTAGCTGATTCTTCGGGCGTGAAAACGATGGGAGTGATGACATCCAGTCGTAGCTCCCCAACTCCCCGATATTTTGTTGGTAGTGGTAAGGCAGAAGAAATTGCCGAACAGGTGAAGCTGTTAGACGCCAACATTGTTATCTTTAATCACGCGCTGTCACCTACCCAAGAGCGAAACCTTGAGGCTGTTTGTAAATGCCGGGTTTTAGATCGTACAGGTCTTATTCTGGATATTTTCGCGCAGCGTGCGCGTACTCACGAGGGTAAGCTGCAAGTTGAGCTTGCACAGTTGCGTCATATATCAACTCGTTTGGTACGAGGCTGGACCCACCTTGAAAGACAAAAAGGTGGTATAGGTTTACGTGGACCGGGTGAAACCCAGCTTGAGACCGACAGACGTTTAATTCGCGGACGTATTAAAAACATTTTAAAGCGTCTGGAAAAAGTACAAAAGCAGCGGGAACAGGGTCGTCGGGCACGTAAGAAAGCAGATATTCCGACGGTATCGCTGGTGGGTTATACCAACGCTGGTAAGTCGACGTTGTTTAATCGCCTGACTGAGGCGGGTGTTTATGCGGCGGATCAACTATTCGCTACGCTTGACCCAACCCTCAGAAAACTTGCAGTAGAAGATATTGGCGACGTTATTCTGGCCGATACCGTTGGTTTCATTCGTCACTTACCGCATGACCTGGTCGCTGCTTTTAAGGCAACGCTTCAGGAAACTCAAGAAGCCGACTTATTATTACATGTGGTTGATGTCAGCGACGAACAGCAGCAAAATAATATGGATCAGGTTGCTGAGGTTTTAGAAGAAATTGATGCGGGTGATGTACCTCAGTTAATTATTTGTAATAAAATAGATCAAGTAGATGGTGCCGAACCCAGAATCGATTACGATGATAACGAAAAGCCAATAAGAGTATGGGTTTCAGCTCAACAGGGGCTTGGTATTGAGCATGTGCTGGAAGCGTTGCGGCAGATACTTGGTCCACAGATGGTTGAGCTGTCCCTTAAAATCCCGCACTCAATGGGTAAATTACGTGGTACATTATACCGTTGGAATTGCGTAACATCAGAAGATGTTAACAAAAATGGCGAACTTGCGTTGCAAGTGCGAATGTCATCGGTAGACTGGCAGCGTTTACATAAGGCCTACGGCAATCAACTGGATGACTTGGTCATCCCTGAATAAAAATTATTAGCAACAGTTTTATTAAAAACTTGGAGCACTCAATGGCTTGGAATCAACCGGGAAACGGTAATAACAACGACCGTGACCCATGGAAAAATCAAGGTGGCCGGGATCAGGGGCCACCTGATCTCGACGAAGCAGTTCGTAAACTGTTTTCCAAATTCGGTTTTGGTGGCAAGAAAGGCGGCGGCTCGGGGGGCAGTTCAGGTATCCCGAGTAAAGGCATCGGTATTATCGCAATTATTGCGTTAATTGTTTGGTTTATCGCTGGCTTCTACACAGTAAAAGAAGCTGACCGCGGTGTTGTACTGCGTTTCGGTCAATTCCATTCACTGGTTGAGTCGGGACTTCACTGGCGTCCGGTATTTATTGACTCGGTAGAGCATGTTGACGTTAACAACATTCGCTCAGATAAAACCGACGGTTATATGCTGACTCAGGACGAAAACGTGGTGCGTGTTGAACTTGATGTTCAGTATCGTGTTGTTGATCCGCGTTCTTACCTATTTAATGTCGAAGATGCTGACGGCGTATTATCCAGAGCGACCGATAGCGCATTGCGTTATGTGGTTGGTCACACAACCATGGACGAAGTTTTGACCCGTGGTCGTGAAGAGGTCAGAGCCAACACGCTGGAAATGCTGGAAAAAACGATGAATCCGTACACCGTTGGTTTACAGATCGTCGATATTAACTTACTGCCAGCTCGTCCGCCGGAAGCGGTTAAAGACGCATTTGATGATGCCATCTCAGCACAGGAAGATGAAGAACGCTTCATCCGTGAAGCTGAGGCTTATGCTCGTGAAGTAGAGCCATTGGCACGTGGTCAGGTACGTCGTATGTTGCAGGAAGCACAGGCTTACCGTGAACAAATTATCCTGGAAGCTCAGGGTGAGGTTGCTCGCTTTGAAGAGCTGTTACCTCAATATCAAAATGCGCCAGAAGTCACTCGCGAGCGTATTTACTTAGATACGTTACAAGACCTTTATGCAAAAACGCCTAAAGTATTGGTTGACGTTGAAGGTGGTAATAACATGATGTATTTACCGCTTGAAAAGCTTCTGGAAAAGCAAGGTCGAAATACGAATACATTCTCTCCGACGCGTGTTCCTGAAAATGTTTCAGGTGGCTCTTCAAACAGTGGTTCAGAGTCACAAAATACGCGCAGCAGTAACCGTAGCGGAGGTCGAAACTAATGAAAAACCTAATCGCAATTATTGTTGTGGTCCTGGTCGTTCTGGGTCTGTCCTCCGTTTATGTGGTTAAAGAGGGCGAACGTGCCATCTTAATCCAGTTCGGTAAGGTAGAACGTGACGCTCAGACGGGTGAAGCCATGGTTTTCGAACCAGGTCTGCATCTTAAAATTCCTTTCATTGAGCAGGTTAAAAAGCTTGATGCGCGTCTACAGACGTTGGACGGAGATCCGGATCGCTTTGTAACAAGTGAGAAGAAAGATTTGATTGTTGATACCTACGTCATGTGGCGTATTAATGACTTCTCGACCTTTTACTTGAGTACTAATGGCGGTAACTATCTCCAGGCCGAAGCACTGCTGACACGTCGTATTAACAGTGGCTTACGCAGTGAGTTTGGTAACCGCACTATTTCAGACATCGTCTCCGGCGAGCGTGATGAGTTAATGCGCGAAGCTCTGATTCAGGGCTCAGAAAGTGCTTCCGACTTAGGTGTTGAAGTGCTGGATGTTCGGGTTATGCAAATCAACTTACCGAACGAAGTGAGTCAGTCGATTTACCAGCGTATGCGTGCAGAACGTAATGCGGTGGCGACAGAGCACCGTTCAGAAGGTCGTGAGCAGGCTGAGTTTATTCGTGCTGATGTTGACGCCCGTGTCACGGTAATGCTTGCTGATGCTAAGCGTCAGTCACGTGAATTACGTGGTGAAGGTGATGCGGAAGCAGCGAGAATTTATGCTGAGGCGTATCAAAAAGATGCTGAGTTCTTTGCCTTTATTCGCAGCATGGAAGCTTACAGTAGCTCATTCGGTACCGGCAATGACATGTTAGTGCTGGATGCGAACAGTGACTTCTTCCGTTATTTACAAAATATGATGGGAAAATCTGAAGAGTAATCAAGAATGAGCGTCTGATGTGATCATCAGGCGCTCTCCTCCGATGTACAAACCCTCCGATAAAAGGTAAGATCGCTCCGATTTTTTTTACGCGGGGCAATCATGAGTCAGAACGTTGTAATTCTAGGCACCCAATGGGGTGATGAAGGCAAAGGTAAAATTGTCGACCTGTTAACCGATAAAGCCACAATGGTTGTGCGGTATCAGGGTGGACATAACGCTGGACACACATTGGTTATTGACGGTGAAAAGACCGTTCTGCATTTAATTCCTTCAGGTATTCTACGCACCAACGTTCAGTGCGTTATTGGCAACGGCGTTGTCTTGTCACCTGAAGCGCTGATGGAAGAAATGGCCATGCTGGAAGCACGTAATGTTCCTGTTGCTGACCGTCTTCGAATTAGCAAAGCCTGCCCTCTAATTTTACCATTCCATATTGCTCTTGATCAGGCACGTGAGCGTGCCCGAGGTAAAGAGGCGATTGGAACAACTGGTCGTGGTATTGGTCCTGCGTATGAAGATAAAGTAGCCCGCCGCGGTCTGCGCGTTGGCGACCTGTTCGATATGAAACGCTTCGGTGAAAAGTTAAAAGAACTGGTCGATTACCACAATTTCTCTTTGGTTGAATACTACAAAGCCGACGCTATAGATTTTGATACTGTTCTGAAGCAATGCGAAGAATTCGCTGAAGTATTAAAACCAATGGTAGCCGATGTACCATCGTTACTGGATAAGGCTCGCAAAAACGGCGAGTCAATAATGTTTGAAGGTGCGCAGGGCACTTTACTGGACATTGATCACGGTACTTATCCCTACGTCACCTCTTCAAATACGACTGCCGGTGGCGTTGCTACAGGCGCTGGTTTTGGTCCTCGTTATATTGACTATGTGTTAGGTATAGTAAAAGCCTATACCACTCGTGTCGGTAGTGGACCTTTCCCGACAGAACTCGATTGTGAAGTGGGGCAGTATTTAGGTGAAAAAGGCCATGAATTTGGTGCAACAACGGGACGTAAACGTCGTACTGGCTGGATAGACGCCGTTGCCATGCGCCGGGCTGTACAAATCAACTCTATCAGTGGCTTCTGCTTAACTAAGTTAGACGTATTAGACGGCCTTAAAGAATTGAAAATTTGTACCGGCTACCAACTTGCTGACGGCAGTGTGACCGATCACCCGCCGTTATCTGCAGAAGATTACGAAGTTGTTGAGCCTATTTACGAAAGCATGCCTGGCTGGCAACAAAGCACAGTGGGTGTAACAAAGCACAATGAGTTACCTCCTGAAGCGCTGGCTTATATTGCCCGTATTGAAGCCTTAACAGGTGTTCCGGTAGACATCATTTCAACCGGTCCTGATCGTAAAGAAACCATCGTTTTACGGCACCCTTTTGGTAAGTAAACGACTATAGTATATGTTACTAAAAGACGGTCAGTTTTCATCCGATGTAGATAAAAACTGACCAGTCAGAACAAAAAAATCAAAAAAATTGCACGCATCTATTGCACTATCAAATTTAGTACCATAGAATGCGCTCCACCTAACCGGGGTGCCGGCATAGCTCAGCTGGTAGAGCAACTGACTTGTAATCAGTAGGTCGGGAGTTCGACTCTCTCTGCCGGCACCAATTCAAATTGCAAAATGCGGGAGGGGTTCCCGAGTGGCCAAAGGGATCAGACTGTAAATCTGACGGCTCAGCCTTCGCAGGTTCGAATCCTGCCCCCTCCACCACGCAATTTCCTTGGTTTTGAGGTGGCCTCACAAAATTGTGAATTTGCGGGTGTCGTATAGTGGCTATTACCTCAGCCTTCCAAGCTGATGACGCGGGTTCGATTCCCGCCACCCGCTCCAAATTCCGTTAGTGCTGATATAGCTCAGTTGGTAGAGCGCACCCTTGGTAAGGGTGAGGTCGGCGGTTCGAATCCGCCTATCAGCACCATTTCACTTTAGGCCCCTAATAAACCTCGGTCTTGCTTTTTAGCTTAGGTAACACACCGAAAGAATTTTGTTAGAGAGGCTGCAATGTCTAAAGAAAAATTTGAACGTTCGAAGCCGCACGTAAACGTC